>ENA-OUOG01000037-OUOG01000037.1-marine-metagenome-genome-assembly--contig:-NODE-37-length-146651-cov-5.698439_pt1 | contig 146651 bp, 131 predicted proteins | sample MGYA00248635_ERZ508505 | MGnify/ENA primary metagenome ERZ508505 (study PRJEB26176, sample SAMN06267871) | marine metagenome | isolation source: Saanich Inlet, British Columbia, Canada | place: Pacific... | reverse complement strand
CGGCTCAAGCTGGGCGTGTTCGCCGGGGGAGAATTGACTCAGGTCCTGCACGACGAGGCCGCTTTGGGCTGGATGACGGTACCGACGGGATCGCCGGAGCACGTCCTTGTGGCTGCCAGTGGCGTCCTGGATGAAGCGGTCGAGGCGGTGCTCAAATCCTACCCCACTCGTTTCTTGCAGAACCGCAACGAATGCGGGCTGAATTTGGACTACGACACGCCCGAAACGCTGGGTTGGGATCGGATTGCCAACGCCGCAGCAGTGGCCGACTTGCATCCCGATTCCGTGGCGGTCATTGTGGATGCGGGCACGTGCATCACCGTGGACCTGGTCGCGGACGGGACCTTCTATGGGGGCAGCATCGCTCCGGGAATTGACCTGAGGTTTCGGGCCATGTACGCAGGCACCGCAAACCTGCCACTCGTCGAAGATTGGCGCGACCGATTGGGCGCGCCCACCAGCACGCTTCCCGAACACATCGGCACCGATACCATCGGAAGCCTGCTGGCCGGAGCTTGGGGTGGAGCGCAAGCGGAAATTCAAGGGCGCATCGCCGAATTTCGCAAACGTTGGCCTGATTTGCAGGAGTTTTGGACGGGCGGCGACGCCGAATATTTGCACGAACGGGATTCCGGGCTCATTTTTGCGGACTCAAATTTGACCCTCAAGGGGTACCATGCCATTCTCAAACGCCTCATCTAACGTGCCCGCTGCTGCCCGATTCGCCCTGGTTTGGGGCACGCTGCTCGCGAGCTTGGCATGGGGAATTCCCGCTGCTCAAGGCCAAATCACGGAGTTTTCTCCCTACTCCCGCAACGGATTGGGGTTGCTGAATCCCACCACCACCACCGGGCTCATCGGATTGGCGGGAAGCGGCACCGCTGCGGCTCCTGCAGGATTCATCAACACGGAAAACCCGGCGTCCATCGCAGGCCTGCTCAAGACCACCTTCGAAGTGGGTGGAGCAGCTATTTTGCAAGAGTTGCGGCTCGGTGACCAGCGCGCCGACGGCACCTTCGGCAACACCACGCCGATCTCCTTGGCCGTGAAACGTCAGGGCGGGAAGTCGGCTTTCAATTTGGGCATGGCCCCCTACAGCACCTCGGGATTTGCTGCAACGCGCACGTACTCCGCAGACGGCATGGGCCTCGTGCGCGAAACGTACGACGGTGAAGGCGGTTTGACCCAACTGCACCTCGGTCTCGCGCGTTCCTTCGAACGCGGGGGCTGGATTGCGGCCGGAGCTGCCGACAGCATCAAAGTACAGAAGCACCAGCTGTTCCTTGGGGCGCGTTTGCGTTACGTTTTTGGCCAAATCCAGCGGACCACTCGGCTCGACATCCTCGACCCCACCTTCCTCGACAACCGAACCCGCACCACCGACCAACACCGCTCGCCCGGCCTGGAACTGGGCATGCAATACGAATGGCTGTTGCGGGCGGAATACAACGACCAACTCGAATTCCAACGCAGCACTTCCCTGCGCTTCGGCTCAACGTACAGCCCCGCGGCCTACCTCAGCACGGACCAAATCCGCATCGTCGAAACCACGCAAACCCTCGGGGGCATCGTCACCCCACTCGACACGGCGTTTTTCAACGACCAAGTGAGTGCCTCCGGACTCATCCCCGCTCGCCTCGGGCTCGGCGGCGCCCTCCATTTCAACAACGGCAACGGCCGGAGGTTCGTCCTCATCGGCGATTGGGTGCAGCAAGATTGGGGAGCCGTCGCCTCGGAACAATCCGTGAACCTGCTGTCCGACGGCGTAGAATGGGATCGCGCCACAGCGGTGCGGATGGGCGTTGAGTGGACCCCTGCGCGATCGAACCAGCGCACCAACGTTTGGTCGCTGAGCACTTACCGCTTGGGAGCGGGAAGCGGCACCCTCGGCATGGCATTCAATGGCGAACCGCTGACCTTTGAAACCCTCACCGCGGGCATCAGCATTCCCATGCTCGGCAGCCGCTCGGCATCGCAATTCCATTTTGGTACAGAATTTGGAACGCGGACCACAGCCAATGAAGGAGCGCTTGAAGAACGCTACATCCGATTCCAGTTTGGCCTATCCCTTTCTCCATTCCTCAAGAACAATTGGCTGATTCCCCGGTTGTATGATTGACCAAAAAACGCAAGAACTCAAGGACATGAAAACGAACACGAACCCTTTCGCGCTGTTCCTCACGACGGCAGCCGCGCTGATGCTGTGGATCGGTAACGCTCAAGCCCAAGAAAAGTATGGGGAAACGCCCGAGCAGCAAGAACTTTGCAAAGAATCGCTGAACAACTTCATCAGCTTTTACAAGCAGAAGGACTACAACGAAGCGTACATCCAATGGAACAAGGTCAACGAGCGTTGCCCTGCAGGCGCCTCACAGAGCTTCTACGCCTATGGCCTTCGGATGTTCGATAAAATCTTGAAAACAGCGGAGGAAGAGGGCCAAACGGAGCGCGTTGTCGCCCTGCAAGACAGCATCTTGATGGTCTACGATTGGTACATGGAGAACTTTCCTTCGACCAACAAGCACCCCAACAACCGCTGCGAAGTGCTCGCGGACAAGGCGAACGATTACTACGACTTCTACGGCAAGGACAGTGCTGCAGTGGCCAATGCTTGGCTGAAAGAAGCTGTGGACTGCTTGGGGGCAGAAGCCGACGCCAAAACGCTCAGCAACTACTACATCACTTCGTTCTACGCCATGAAGAACATGGAGGACGATGCTGCGAAGGCGAAGTTGGCGGAAATGCTCACGGAGTACCTGACGTTGGCCGACTACTGCGACGCCGCCATTGCCGCTGCCAACGAAGCCGGTGACGAACGCAATGCAGGCATCTACGAAAAGGTGAAGGGGAACATCGATCAAGTCTTCGTGACCATTGCCGATTGCGAAGAAATGGTGCCCGTCCTCCAGTCCAAATACGACGAGTCTTCGGACGACATGGTGCTTTTGGAGAAAATCCTCCGCCTCCTCAACAAGAAGGAGTGCACGGACAACGAATTGTACCTGCCCGTGGCTACGGCGGTGCACGCCGCCTCACCGAGCTCCACTTCGGCCTACAGCATCGGCATCAACTACGCGAAAGCCGAGAACTACAGCGAAGCCTTCAACTACCTCGAACAGGCGGTGGAGCTTTGCCCCGATTGCGGTGACCGCGCGACGTACATCTTGAAGGCGGGCCAAGTCGCGTCGTTCTTGGGCAACGCGTACAAGGCCAAGAACTACGCGAACCAGTTGCTCGAAATCGATCCCGAAAGCGCAGAAGCGTACATGCTCATCGGCGACGCCATTGCCGGAGCCGCCAAGTCTTGCGATGACGGGGCCTTGGGCATGCGCGCAGCTTACTGGGTTGCTGCCGACTATTACGCACGGGCTCGTTCTTTGGGTGACGAAGAAGTGAGCGCTCGGGCGGCGAAGAAAATCGCCAACTGCGAAAAGCAATTCCCGACGGTGGACGACATCTTCACCGTGGGGAAAGCCGCGGGCGATTCCTTTAAAGTCGGTTCCATTTCAGGCTGTCCTTGTGCGGGTGAGACCACGCGCATTCGGGTTCGCTGAGGCGTCCATCGCCTTGCTGGGAGCGGTCGTTGCGGTTGCAGGATGCACCGGAGCGACCGCTCCTGCGCCTGAGGCCGAATCGACGCCTCCGCCCCCGCCGTTGCTGATGGAAGATGTGCGGTTGTCCTACAGCGAACGCGGAACCGTGCAGCACGTTCTCGTGGCGCGCCATTTGACGCGGACGGGGACCGAAGGGAAGGAGAAAGCCACGGACTTCATCGAGGTCGACGGCGGGTTCACCCTGTACCTCGGGGGGGACGAACACCAGCACAGCAGCACCCTGACCGCGTTGCGCGGGACGTTGGATGAGGCGTCGTTGCGGTTGGTTGCGGAGGACGACGTTGTGCTGGAGAATGCTGCGGGTGACCGACTGGAGACGGAGTACTTGGTTTGGAATGAGGACTCGAACCGGGTGTACACGAACCGGGCCGTGACGATTTACACCGAGGATGGGGTCTTGCACGGGCAGGGGCTGGAATCCGATGGGCGGTTTGAGCGCTACCGCATCCTTCAACCCACGGGAGAACTCACCGTTCCCGAACCGCGTTGACGCGAACGAAAACGCCTTATCTTCGACCCATGGACCCGTCTGTTTCTTCGGCGCAGATTCGCGCACATCGCATTGCGGAATGGTTTTGGCTTGCCGCCATCGTCGTTGCCTCCATTGCGGCCGTACACGCCATTTACACGGAGGGCTGGGAGGCTGGACGAACCGTGCTCATCATCCCGGCGGTGGCCAGTGTTTGGTACGGTTTCCGACGACGGTTTCGCAAACGCTTGGAAAAACAACAAGGTTGAGCCGCGTCGCTCGGAATCGTTGACCCATGGACCCAGACCCGGCGAGTAGTTTGCTCATCATTTTGGCCTCTCTCGTGGCCTCTGCCTTCTTTTCTGGCATGGAAATCGCTTTCGTTTCTGCGAACCGATTGCAGCTGGAGCTCGACGCCAAACAAACCTGGCAGGGCGTGCTTTTGGCTCACCTTTCCAAGCGGCCGCAATGGATGATCGCGACGCTGCTGGTGGGCAACAACCTCGCCCTGGTGTTCTGCGGCATGGAGTCGGGGGAGCTGATCGCCCACTGGCTGTTCGGCGTAAACGATTGGAACGAAGCGGCTTCACCGGTGTTGGCACTCGGGAGCCAAACGGTTTTCACAACCCTCATCGTGCTGGTCTTGGCGGAATTTTTGCCCAAGAGTTTTTTTCACGCCAATCCGAATCGCTGGCTGAAGTTGCTTTCGGTGCCGCTCGCGTTGGTTCACTACGTCCTGCTGCTTCCCGGGCTGTTGGTGGTGGGCTTGAGCACGCTGTCGATTCGGTTAATGGGGCGCGCCCAAGATGGGGACGCGCCGGAGCCGATGGGGGCGACGGATTTGGACCACTTCATCCGCGAAATGAGCGGGCGGATGGAGCCGGAACAAGAGCTCGAGCACGAACTGCAAATCATGCAGAACGCCCTTGAATTCAACAAGGTGCGCGCTCGCGATTGCCTCATCCCGCGCAACGAAGTGGTGGCCCTCGAACTCAACACGGAAATGAAAGAACTGCGGGAACTGTTCGTCGAAAGCGGACTTTCGAAGATCGTCATCTACCGAGGTGACATCGACAACGTGGTGGGCTACGTTCACTCCCGGGACCTGTTCAAACGCCCCGATAAGCTCACGTCAATCCTGCACTCCACATTCGTCATACCCGAGCCCATGCCGGCGGATGAGGTCCTGCGCCAATTCATCCGGCGGCGGAAACACCTCGCGGTGGTCGTGGATGAATTTGGCGGAACCAGTGGCATCCTGACCATGGAGGACATCGTCGAGCAAATCGTGGGCGACATCGAGGATGAGCACGACGTGGAGGCGTTGATCGAGGAAGAAATCGCGCCGGGGATTTGGCGGTTTTCCGCACGGCAGGACGTCGAAACCGTGAACGAACGCTACGGGCTGCGATTGCCGCTGCACGACGCGTACGAAACGCTGGGCGGTTTGGTCTTGCACCAGACCGAAACCATCCCCACGCCCGGCCTCACCCTCTCCCTCGCCGACACCATCATTGAAGTGGAAGCCGTGGAGTCCAACCGCATCGAAACCTTGCGCATTCACCTGCCCGAGGAGGAATCTTAACACAAACGAAACCCCTCCCCCCCTTCAATCGTATCGGTCGGCCAAGGCAAGGTTGCAGGTCCTTCGCCTGAATTCGTTATCTTCGCGCACCTTAATAAAGACGTTGTCATGTCGTTGATTGAAAAAATTCGAGACCGCCAAGGATTGTTGATGGTCATGATTGGAATCGGGATGCTTGGATTCCTCGTGCCGTATGACGCCGTAATGGCGATGTTCGGTGGAGGCCAAAACCCGGAAGTGGGCGAAGTCGCCGGCATCAGCATCACCGCTTTGGAATACCAAAACGAAGTCCAAAACCGCCGTCGATTGGGCTTCTCCGGTGAAACCTTGGCCGATGAGGTGTGGAAGGACCTGACCGAAGGTGCCGTGTTGAGCGAGGGCATCGCTGCCTTGGGCTTGACCGTCACGGACGATGAATACCAGGAACTCTTATTTGGCACAGGAAAGTCGGACTACCTGAATCGGGCCTTCTTCTCCAACGCTCAGAACAAGCAGTACTGGCAGCAGAACTTCTCCGCGATGTTGAGCACGCCTGAAGGTCGCGCCTCGTTCATGGAGTACAAGAACCTCATCAGCGACAAGCGCATCCGCGAAAAGTACGACGCGCTGCTGACTGCTGGGGTCTACACGAATTCGTTGGAAGGCAAGTACGACCACATGGCCGCGAACAAGAAAGTCGATTTCGACTACGTCGTGGTGACCTACGCCAGCTTGGACGATGCCAGCGTAGACGTGAGCGACCGCGACGTGCGCAGCTACTTCAGCGCCCACAAGAACGATGCGGAATTTCAGCAAAAGGCGGGACGCGACTTGACGTTCGCTCGCATTTCCGTCAAGGCCACTGCCCAGGACGCTGCGAAGATCAACGAAGCGTTGACGGCGACGAAGAACGCTTGGAGTACGGCAACGAACGATTCGGCCTTTTTCGCTGAGCAAGGACTCAACTACAACGAGCGGTCGTTGACCCGCGCAGAGACCGAGACGAATGCTTCCGAAGCGTCCTTCTTTGAAGCGCAAGAGGGCGACCTCGTTGGTCCCTACCGCATCGGCAACATGTACCGTTTGGCGAAAGTCGCTGGATTCACTTCGCGCCCAGACAGCGCCTCGTGCCGTCACATCTTGTTGATGCCGGACACGCAAGGCGACGAGGCCGAATTGGCGGAATTGAAAACGCGCGCCGACAGCTTGTTGCGCGCCGTTCGCCGCGGTGCCAACTTCGAGGACTTGGCGGCTCGGTTCAGCGACGACCCCGGTTCCAAGGACAAGGGAGGGTTCTACGACTTCTTCCCACGCGGTCGCATGGTGGCCCCGTTTGAGAACTTCTGCTTCGACAACGCACCCGGGTCGACCGACGTGGTGGAAACGCAGTACGGTTACCACATCATCAAAGTGGAAGGCCAAACCGAGCCCGTCGAACGGGTGAGCGTGGCGATCATCGAACAAGCCGTCGAACCGTCTTCGGAAACGGTTCGCAATGCCTACCAAAGCGCCAGTGAATTCGCCATCGGCGTCACCGACCGCGAGAGCTTCATGGCGAAAGCCGGCGAACAGGGCTTCCCGACGAACGTGGCCACGGACATTGCCCGCAACGCAAAGACCATCGCTGGACTTCGCACCGCTGGTGAATTGGTGAGCTGGGCGTGGAGTGCGGAAGAAGGGGACATTTCGAACCCGATTTTGGCCGACAACACCTACGTGGTGGCCTTCCTCGACCGCGTCAAGCAAGCGGGAGAACCGCGCTTCGAACACGTCGAAGAGGCGATGCGTGCAGGTGCCATCCAAGAAGCGAAAGCGGAGAAGTTGGTGGCCTCCATGGGCGGCTCGGATTTGGCCTCCATCGCTGCAGCTCAGGGTGTGGACGTGCGCAACTCGGGCAAGGTGGCCCTGAAATTCCCCACCATTCGCGGTGCAGGTGCGAAAGCCGAGCCCTTGGTGGTGGGCACGGCGGCCGGTTCAGAGGTTGGGGCCGTTGTGGGTCCGATTGTCGGCGAAAACGGGGTGTGGGTCATCTCGACCAAGAGCGTGAGCGAGGCGCCGGCAAAGGACGACTTCTTGAGCGAGCAAACGAGCTTGTTGGCGCGGGCACGCGGGGCGTTCCCCCAGCGCATCTTGAACTCGATGCTAGAGGAAGAGGAACTGCAAGACATGCGGAACTGACCCTTCAGTCATCGACCGAAAAAGGGCGGCCCAAGGGCCGCCCTTTTTTGTGGTTCCTCATCGGTGTACCTCAAGCACGCTGCCGTCTCCATAACTGAGGAAGCGATACCCTTCAGCAAGCGCCATTTCGTAAAGCGCCTTCCATCGGTCGCCCACCACCGCCGAAACCAAGCACAGCAACGTGCTTTTGGGCATGTGGAAGTTCGTAACGAGGGCGTCGATGGATCGGATCCTGTAGCCGGGAATGATCATGATGCCGGTGGCGAAATCCAACCCCTCGAACGGCTGTTCCAGCAGCCAACGTGCGGCATCCTCCAGCCGATCCCAGCCCCATTCCTCAAGCACGGCATCTTCCTTCCAAACCCATTGCGGCACCGCATTGGGAGGCGCACCGGTTTGGCGCCAAAGCACCGCGTACCAAAACAAGCTCTCCAGCGTCCGAAGCGTCGTCGTCCCCGTCCCCCAACGGCGCACCCCCCGTCGGGCCAGCGCCTCCACCGCCTCCCGGCTCACAATGCACCGCTCGGCATGCATCGCGTGGTCCTCCACCCCGCCCTGCCCCAGCGGTTTGAACGTCCCCGCCCCCACATGCAACGTCACCGCCCACGGATCCACCCCCGCCCCACGCAAGTCCGCCCAAAGGGATTCGTCGTAGTGCAGCCCCGCCGTCGGAGCCGCCACGCTCCCGGGGATTTCTGCGTAAATCGTTTGGTAATCCTCCACATCCGAATCCTCCGCATCCCGCCCGAGGTAAGGCGGCAGCGGCACCGCCCCCAACTCTTCAATCACCTCCGCGAACGACGCCTCTCCCGTCCAACTCAGCCGCACGGTCCACGCCTCCTCCCCCGCCGACACCCGCTCCGCACGCAACCGCCGCTCTCCCTCCGACCACGTCACCTCCGCCCACCCATCCTTCCACCGCTTCCCCCCGCGCACCATGACCCGCCACTCCCCCGAACCCCGCGCCGCCAGCGCCTCCTCCATCGTCGCCCCCGCCGGTTCGAGCAAAAACAACTCCAACCGCCCCCCCGTCGGTTTCGCCAACATCAGCCGCGCCCGCAACACCCGCGTGTTGTTGTGCCAAAGCTGATCCCCCTCCGCCATCAATCCCGGCAGGTCCGTAAAGCGCAAGTGCCGCGGCTCGCCCCCATCCGGCACGAACAGCATGCGCGCCGCAGAACGCGGATGGACCGGATGCCGCGCAATCGCCGCATCAGGCAGCGTGTAATCGAAGTCGTCAACGGAAGTCATGAGCTCGGGGTTTGGGAGCGTAAAATTACGCCCGCTCCTTGCCTACTTTTGCTCCGCATGAAGAAGCATTTGGTCATCGGCGCCGCCGGTCAGCTGGGCGTGGAACTGGTTTTGGCGATGCAGGCCAAACACCGCCCCGAAAACGTCATCGTTGCCGACATCCGAACTCCGGAGGACGAAGGCGTGCTCCGCAGCCCGTTCGTTCACCTCGACGCGACCGATCGGGACGCGATGCGCGCCGTGTTCCAAAGCGACACCTACGCCACCGTCTACCACCTCGCGGCCATGCTCTCGGCCGTGGGCGAAAAGCGGCCGCTCGCCGCATGGGACCTCAACATGACTTCGCTCCTTAACGTGCTCGAATGCGCGCGCGAAGGGCTGGTGGAACGGGTGTTTTGGCCCAGTTCCATCGCGGTGTTTGGGCCGGCGACCCCGAAGCACGACGTGCCGCAAGACGCGCCCCTCGATCCCACCACCGTCTACGGCATCTCGAAGGTGGCCGGCGAAGGCTGGTGCCGGTATTACCACACCCAGTACGGCGTGGACGTCCGGAGCCTCCGGTACCCCGGGTTGCTCGGCCACCGTTCCCTGCCCGGTGGCGGAACCACGGACTACGCGGTGGACATTTTCCTCTCGGCCGCCCGGGGCGAAACGTATTCCTGCTTCCTCAGCGAGGACACGCCGCTCCCGATGATGTACATCGAGGACGCCGTCCGAGCGACCCTGGAACTCATGGACGCCCCTTCGGAATCGGTCGCCATCCGCACCGCATACAACCTCGCGGCCATGAGCTTCACGCCAGCGGAACTCGCGGACGCCATTCGGCAGCGGGAACCCGGTTTCGCCATCGCCTACGCTCCGGATTCCCGCCAGGCCATCGCCGACAGCTGGCCCGCGAGCATCGACGATTCGGCAGCGCGCAAGGATTGGGGCTGGCAGCATGAGGTGGACGTGGACGGGTTGGTGGAGGTCATGCTGGCTGCGTGGAAACGGCGTTTGGCCCCCTCCCACGCCACGAAGGCGCAATAAGCCCCACAACTTCGCGGAAGCAAGCGCCGCATGCGTTTTCTTTGTAAATCCATGCAACCCTTGCTCATCCAAAACACCTTGACGGGTGAAAAAGAGGCCTTCCAGCCCATTCACCCGCCACACGTCGGCATGTACGTCTGCGGCCCCACCGTATACAGCAACGTCCACTTGGGCAACGTCCGCACGTTTTTGACCTTCGACATCGTGTACCGGTACCTGACCTACCTCGGATACCAAGTGCGCTACGTCCGCAACATCACCGATGTGGGGCACTTGACCGACGACGGCGACCAAGGCGAAGACAAGGTGGCAAAGAAGGCGCGGCTCGAAAACCTCGAACCGATGGAGGTCGTGCAGCGCTACACGAACGACTTCCACGACGTGATGCGGATGTTCAACATCCTACCGCCGTCCATCGAGCCCAGCGCCACGGGGCACATCGTCGAGCAAATCGAGATGATCAAGGCCATCCTCGAGCGTGGGTACGCCTATGAATCCAACGGCAGCGTGTACTTCGACGTGCGCAAATTCGCCGCGGATTACCCGTACGGTGAGCTGTCCGGTCGCAAGATCGACGAGCTCATGACCGCAACGCGTGAGCTCGACGGCCAGGACGAGAAGCGCGATGGACTGGACTTCGCGCTGTGGAAAAAGGCAGACGCCACGCACTTGATGCACTGGCCGTCGCCGTGGAGCGCGGGCTTCCCAGGCTGGCATTTGGAGTGCTCGGTGATGAGCACGAAGTACCTGGGCGAGCGCTTCGACATCCACGGTGGGGGCATGGATTTGAAGTTTCCGCACCACGAGTGTGAGATTGCCCAAAACGTGGGCGCCAACGGCGAGCCGCGTCCGGTCAATTTTTGGATGCACGGCAACATGCTGACGGTGAACGGTCGGAAGATGGCCAAATCCGAAGGCAACGGCTTCACGCCCGAAGAACTCATCACCGGCAACCACAAGCTCCTCGAGCGCGGGTACAGCCCGATGGTGGTGCGCTTCTTCATGCTCGGCGGCCATTACGGCTCCACCCTCGACTTCTCCAACGAGGCCCTGCAAGCCGCCGAAAAGGGCTACGAGCGCATGGTGGCAGCCATGGCCGCGTTGGAAACCGTCCAACCGGGCACGGCATCAGCCGATGTCGACGTGCAGGCCTGGAGGGCGCGCTGCTTCGACGCCATGAACGACGACTTCAACACGCCCAAACTCATCGCCACGCTGTTCGAGGGGGTGAAATGGGCAAACGCAGCAGCCGCGGGCCAACTGTCGCTGGCAGAAAACCAATTGGCCCACCTGCGCAGGACGTTCCGCGAATGCGCGTTTGACATCATGGGGCTCGATGGTCTGGGCCTTCCGGAACCCGGCGGCAGCGACGCAGGACTGACTTCGCCGTTGCTGGATTTGCTCGTCAAGCTTCGGGGCGACGCGAAAGCGAACAAGGACTGGAGCACGGCCGACGCCATCCGCGATGCGTTGACGGCCTTGGGAGTGACCATCAAAGACAGCAAGGAAGGCAGCACATGGAACATCGAAGGGTAATGCGCCTCGCAACCGGGATTGCGGGACTGGTCGGGGCGGTGCTCATGCTTTCGGGATGCGATCCCGAACCGGCGGGGGCGCCGAAATTCGAACAGCGCTTTGAGCGACCCGATGGTGGGGAGGGCGCGGAGCGAGCGAGCGTTGAAGTTCCGCCGTTCAACGCGGATTCCGCCTATGCCTACGTCGCCACGCAAGTGGGGTTCGGGCCAAGGGTGCCGGACACGCCCGAGCACGCGGCTTGTGGGGACTGGCTCGAACGGGAATTGGAGCGCCATGGAGCGCAAGTGACGGTGCAAGAAGGGCGGGCCCGGGCGTTTGACGGAACGGTTTTGGGCATCCGGAACATCATCGGCTCCTTTGCCCCCGAACGGGCGGACCGGGTGCTGTTGTTCGCCCACTGGGATACCCGGCCCTTTGCGGACAAGGACACGTTGCGGCAACGAGAGCCCATCGACGGGGCGGATGACGGGGCGTCGGGAGTTGGGGTCCTGCTGGAAATCGCGCGGAACATTGGGAAGCAGGCACCGGATGTCGGCATCGACATCATCTTTTTCGACGCGGAAGATTACGGCGCACCCGAATGGTCACCGCCCTCTTCGAACAGTTCGTTGACGTGGTGCTTAGGCAGCCAGTTTTGGGCGAACGAGCCCCATGTTTTTGGCTACCAAGCGAAGTACGGCATCCTCCTGGACATGGTCGGCGCCAAGGACGCTCGGTTCAACATGGAAGGGACTTCGATGGCGTTCGCTCCGGCGAAGGTGAAGCACATTTGGAAGACGGCGGAACGGCTCGGGCATGCGGAGTTGTTCACCACCGAAGTCACGCCCCAAACCATCGACGACAACCTCTTCGTCAGCCAATTCGCCGGCATTCCCAGCGTGAACATCGTGCATTACCGCATGCGCGTGCTCCCCATGGGCTACGGGCCGCACCACCACACCCACGCGGACAACCTCGACATCATTTCGAAGGAGACGCTCGGGGCGGTGGGCGAAGTGGTCATGGACGTGGTCTGGAACGACTGAACAGTTTTCAACGTCCACAAGCCGAAAACCTACCGAACCTGACGCGCGATGCGTCGGTTTTGTGTGCTAGGTTTCGGACACCATGCAACTAGGTCCTCGAATCGGTTTCCGCTCAGGCGGGAAGCGCTTCGCTTTGTGGTTCACGCTTTGTGGTTTGGTTTTCAGCCCAAACCGCGCCCAGGAAGGCATTCATGTCTTGGGAGAAGCCGGCGTTGCCCACCACGAAAGCGCAGCCCAACAAGCCATCACTGACGTGTGGAGCGTCGAGGCGGAGCGCATGCAAACCTTGGGGGACTCCTTGCTGTTTTTGGCCGAAAAACCGGCCGCTGCCTTGGCCATGTTTCGCAAGGTGGAGAAGCGCACGTACGCGCCTTGCCAACTCGCGCTCGCCTACCGCGGCATCGCCCAAGCTCACGCCCGTACCCTCAACTTGGCGGACGCCCGAGTAGCGGCGGAGCAAGCCGAGGTGCACCTGAACGCGTGCGACAACGACACGCGCCTCGAACTGGTCAAGGCACTCGTCGAAATCCAGATCCACCTGGGGCAAGAAGAAACGGCGGAACGGTTGGTGCGCGCGGAGCTGCAGCTCCACCCCGAACACCCGGAGCTTCGGGCGTTGCTCGCGCGCATCGCCTTCATCCAAGGCGACTGGTTCGCGACGCACGAAGCCATCGAAGCGATTTTTGAAACGATCCAGCTCGAGGGGGCGACGGACCAGAATTTGGCCTGGCTCCAAACCATGAGCGCCCAAAGCTTCATCAAGAAGAACCTCGCCTTTCCCGACTCCATTCAGAACGAATTGCTCGTGGCACTAGCGCCTCTGCCGTTGGAGCAGCGCATCAAGCACCGGGAAGACGTCTTGAAGATCCTGAAGAGCGAGTCCGCCTTGGTGTTGGAAGCCCTCGAATGGGCCCGAAGTCTGCGCGCCATCATTCCCCGCGACCACCGCGAAGAATACGCCTTGGCCTCCCTCGAAGTGGCCCGTTGTGCACAACGCACGGGGTCGCAAAGCATCGCCATTCTCCACTTCCACGACGCCAGGGAAGGAGCAGAATTGTCCGGCAACAAGTGGCTGCTTTCGGAGGTGTTGCGGCAACAAGCCGCGTACCAAGCGGGACGGAACGACACGGAACAAGCCATTGAATCGTATCGGGCGCTTGACAGCGTGAATTTGGCCATCGCGAGTTCGTACGCGAACCAGAACAACCGGCCGATCAAGCGGTTTACGATCGGGACGTTGAACGAGCCGGACCCCTTTGATCAAGCCCTTCAACTCGGGGCGGATTCGCACGCCGCGGAGCAAACCGGAGCGTGGCCTTGGGTCGTGGCGTTGCTCGCGCTCGGCCTGCTGACCCTGGCCCTTCACAACCGCGAAATGCGCCGAAGCCTGCGCACCGAACGAAGCCGCATCATCCGATTGCGTTCACTCATCCCGGTCGGTCGTTTACCCGTTCAAGACAAACCCCACACCCGGTTGAGCGATTCCGAAATCGACGGCGGCGCCCACTGGGCATTTCACCCCGGCCTAACGGACGAATCCCACCCCGAATACCAGCACATCGCGTCCTTCCTGAAGCAGCTCGATGCGGAATTGGCCTACCCCATCACGTGGGACGTTCCGACCAACATCAACCTCGCCGTAAACGACGAAGTCCGCGAAACCCTGCGCACCCTCCTCCGCCAATTCAAAGACTGGGGCGAAGGAAAAACGCCCATAAACGTCGAAGTCGTCCAGCATGAACTCGAATGGAAATTCAGCGTGACGTCCGACCACACGCGCACTTCCCGGGAGATGAGCAGCTTGTTCGCAGGCAAAGAATCGGGCAATTCGCGGTGGCAAGGGCTGTATGACCAGCTCCAAAAACTCGCCGCGCGCGTGGTGGTCGAACGGCTGAACAGCACGCGCGAACGCCTGACCATCACCTTGCCGCTCGGCAACTGATCAGGCCTCGCCCGCGAACTGTTCCAGGAAGCGCAAGTCGTTCTCGAAAAAGGCCCGGAGGTCTCCGATTTGGTAACGCAACATGGTGATGCGCTCGATGCCCATGCCAAATGCGAACCCGCTGAACTTCGTCGAGTCGATGCCCGAGGCCTCCAACACCGCCGGATCGACCATGCCGCACCCGAGGATTTCGAGCCACCCCGTGCCCTTCGTGATGCGCTTGTCCACCTCCGTCTTCAAACCCCAGTAGACGTCCACTTCCGCAGAGGGCTCGGTGAAGGGGAAATACGAGGGACGCAGGCGGATTTTCGTGTCAAGACCGAAGAAGGCTTGGGCAAATTGCAGGAGCGTTTGCTTGAGGTCGGCGAAGGACACGCCTTCGTCGATGTAAAGGCCTTCGATTTGGTGGAACATGCAGTGCGCCCGGGCAGAAATCGCCTCGTTGCGGAACACGCGGCCCGGCATGATGAGGCGCATCGGGGGCTCGTGGGCTTCCATCTCGCGGACTTGGACCGAAGAGGTGTGCGTGCGCAGCAGCCAATCGGGCTCGCGTCCCACAAAAAACGTATCCTGCATGTCGCGAGCTGGGTGCTCGGGCGGGAAATTCAATCCGCTGAACACGTGCCAATCGTCTTCAATTTCAGGCCCCTCGGACACCGCAAAGCCCAACCGTTCAAAAATCTCCACGATCTCGCGGCGCACCACGGCCAACGGGTGGTGCGTCCCCACGGGAACGCCGCCCGCCGGTCGCGTGGAATCGCCCCAAACGGGCACTTCCACCGACGAAGCCGACGCCGAAGCGGCGGCCACCTTCTCCTCGACCAACGACTTCAACGCATTCAGCGCTTGACCGACTTCGCGCTTTTCGGGGCCGGGCACGTCTTTGAACTGGGCGAGCAAGTCCTTCATCCGCCCCTTGCGACCAAGCCAAGCCACACGGAAGGTTTCCACCGACTCGGGACCATCGAAAGCTACGCCTTCCACTTCGGCGCGCAGGGTGTTCAGCAATTCAATCATCAGTTCAGCATCTTCACCGTCATGATGACGTCGTCCACCGGCCGGTCTCCCGGAGCCGTCGGCACCGCGGCGATGGAATCGATGATGTCCAGCCCCTGGATGACGTAACCGAATACGGTGTAGTCCATGTCGAGGAACGGCGTGCCGCCGAGCGAATCGTAGCGTTGAACGGCCTCGTCGCTGTACCGGAAATTCAGCCCGGGATTCTTGCGGTTAATGGTCGCCTCGAAGTTGAGCAGTTGCGATTTCGGCGCGCGCTTTCCCTGGACGATGTAAAATTGGCTGCCGCTGGAAGCGCGTTGGGGGTTCACCTGATCGCCTTGACGTGCCGCCGAGAGGGCGCCTTTGTAGTGCAAGTGATCGGCATTGAATTCCGCGGGAATGGTGTAGCCGGGGCCGCCGGATCCGAGGCGAGCGCCCAGTGCTGCATTGCGGCTGGTCGGGTCGCCTCCTTGCACCATAAAGCCCCGAATGACGCGGTGAAACAGCAGGCTGTCGTAGAAGCCCTCTTCCGCGAGTTTCACGAAGTTGTCCCGGTGCTGTGGGGTGCTGTCCGACAATTGGACGATCATGTCGCCGAAACGGGTGGAGATTTGGGCCAAACGCGGACCGCCTCGCTCCACGATCACCCCTCCGGGCACCTCCGGCCGCGAGCAATTCGAAGCCGACATCAACACCACCGCGAGCGCAACGCAACCAAAGAGGTTCAAGGAACGTTTCATATTCGTCATTTTATCGGATATTTGGACCCTAGTCAGTCTGCAAATTTAGAATCGGATATGCGAAAGAACCACCTCTACGCCCTTCTTGTTGCCCTCATCGGCACGATCGGCTTGACCGGTTGCTACGAAGTGGAGGAAACGATTGCGAACGTCATCGTACTGAATGAGCTCGGAGCACCCGTGCAAGGGGCCACCGTTCGCCTGTATGCCTTCGGTTCTGTGGACCAAGATTTCGTGGGCGAGCCCCGGTTTGACACCACCGCTGTTTCCAATGCCGCGGGCATGGTGACGTTCAACTTTTCGGACTATTACGTGGCGGGACAGGCGGGATTCGCGGTCCTCGACATCGAAGCCAGCAAGGCCGCCCTCTACGGCACCGGCCTGATCAAAATCGAAGAGCAGACCCTGAGCGAAGCCACGGTCTTCATTGAATGAGCGGTGGACGCCGCAGCATTGCACAACGGGCGGGCCATGAAGGTCCGCCCGTTTTGTTTTCACTTCGCTCCGTCAATCCACGCTTGGAAGTAGTCGACCAGCGCTCGCCGCATCATCAACTCCTGCTCCTCCTTGGTCGATGCCGCAATGGGCGCGAGCTGTCGAAAATGCGGCCACCCGTCGTCGTCCGTTCCCAACTCCTCGTAAATGCCGAACGGAATCAGCAACGTGCAGACTCCAACGTGCATGATGTCCACCTTCGCGTCTTTCTTGAATCGGCCGTAGCCTTGGCCGCATTCCTGCAAGCCCACTGCAAAAATCATGGACGTGATGTCCGGCTGTTCGCCGAATCGCTCCTCCATCAGCCGCAACAGCGTCTGCCAATCCCGTTCAAAAGCATAATCCATGTGCTGGTCGTTTGACAAGAAAACCCGAAGCGCAGGCTCCGGGTTTTCCTGATGTCGGGATGACTGGACTTGAACCAGCGACCACACGTCCCCCAGACGCGTACTCTACCAACTGAGCTACATCCCGTTGTTCCATCGGAAGCTTGCGCTTGCCGATTTGGGACGGCGAAGTTAATCCAATTTCTTTGAACTCAACCGAAAATTTCGTCCCGCTGCGAAGCGGCTGTTTGTCCACTGCGAATCCCGGCCGTCCTGCTACCTTTGCACACCACATTTGAGGAACCATGAACATTTCATTTCGCTGGCTCAAGGAGTTGATCAACGTCGAAGTCCCGGTTGAGGAGGTGGCCGCTGTGCTGACCGCAACGGGCTTGGAAGTCGAAGGCGTTGACGAGGTCGAGGATGTGCCCGGAGGCTTGCGCGGTTTGGTGGTGGGCCAAATCCTGTCCGCAGCCCCCCACCCCGACGCCGACCGCTTGCAAGTTTGCTCCGTGGATGTCGGCGAAGCGGAGCCCCTGAGCATCGTCTGCGGTGCCGCGAATGCTCGCGCGGGCCTGACCGTCGTGGTCGCCACCGTCGGCGCCACCCTCCACCCGGCCGAAGGCGAACCGTTCAAAATCAAGAAGGGCAAAATCCGCGGGGAGGTCTCCATGGGGATGATTTGTGCTGAAGACGAAATCGGCGTGGGCGCGTCCCACGATGGCATCATCGAACTGCCCGACACGTGGAAGCCCGGAACGCCTGCTGCGGACGTTTACGGAGTGGGGAGCGACCACGTCATCGGCATCGGGCTGACGCCGAACCGCACCGACGGCATGAGCCACTGGGGCGTGGCACGGGACCTCCGAGCGGGGCTCGAACACGGAACCGTCGACGGCATCTCAGCCGAAGGCTTGCAGCTCACGCACCCGGCCGCGCCCACGCTTCAGCGCGTCGAAACGCATCCCGCGGTGGCGCTGCAGGTTGAAGCCCCGGACGGAGCTCCGCGCTACCTCGGACTCGTCATCGAGGGCGTTGAAGTGGGGCCGTCCCCGAAGGCCGTTCGCCAGCGCCTCGAGGCCATCGGCGTGGGCGCCATCAACAACGTGGTGGACGCTACGAATTACGTGCTGCACGAGCTGGGCACGCCGTTGCACGCCTTCGATTTGGACCAAATGCGAGGAAGCGCCGTCCACGTCCGCCGGGCCCTGCCTGGCGAAACCCTGACCACGCTCGACGGCATCGAGCGCGCCCTCGACCCCGCGGACCTCGTCATCGCCGACGCGGAAGGCCCGCGGTGCTTGGCCGGCGTGTTCGGTGGGGCAGAAAGCGGCGTTTCGGAATCGACCACCCGCATTTTCCTCGAGTCGGCATGGTTCGAACCCGTGACGGTGCGGAAAACCGCTAAACGCCACGGGCTGTCCACGGACGCTTCGTTCCGGTTTGAACGCGGCGTGGACCCCGAGGCCACGGTGACCGCGTTGGAACGTGCGGCGGATTTGATTTGCACGTGGTCCGGCGGACACGTGGTCGGAGGCTACCTCGCCGCGGAGTCGGATGGGCTGCCGAATGGAGCGGAAGTGACGTTGGAATGGGAGGCATTGGATCGGCTCATCGGCGTGGCGATTGAACGGGATCGGGTGCGCGGGATTTGTGCTTCGCTCGACTTGGCCATTGAAAAGGAAACCGAAACCGCCCTCTACCTGCGGGTTCCGGCGTATCGGACCGACGTGACCCGGCCCGCAGACGTCGTGGAAGAAGTGCTGCGCATCCACGGATTCGACCACGTGCCGCTGCCGAAGCGCATGGCGAGCACGGCCCAAATCCGTCGCGGCGTGGACCGCGAATCGCCGCGCACGCGCATCGCTCACACGCTCGTGAGCCGTGGGTTCCACGAGGTGATGAACAATTCGCTGACGCGCAAGGCCTACGCGGAAACCCTGCACGCCGCCACGGGAGAAGCTGCGCTCGACCCCTCCACCGCCATCGAAATCCTGAACCCCTTGAGCCAAGACCTGGGCGTGATGCGGGGCTCGCTGCTCGTTCAGGGCTTGGAGAACGTGGCGCGGAACCGGAACGTGCAGCGAAAGGACATGCGGTTGTTCGAGTTGGGGCGGACGTATGCGCGGCGCGACGGCGGGTTCGAGGAGACGGAATGGTTGGCGCTGTGGATGGTGGGACGGAAGGCGCCCGAGCGGTGGAACAACGGGAAGGAGGATGCGGATTTCTTTGCGCTTCGAGGGGAGGTTGAGGCGGTTTTTGGCGCGCTGGGTGTGCACGAGGCGCTGACGATGGAACGCGGAACGGAGGGGCTCCTGGTGGGCGGCGTGACGTGGAAGTTGGGAGACGAGGTGGTGGCGCGGGCGGGAGCGGTGCACCCGGAGGCGCTGAAGGTCACGGACGTGGACGCGCCAGTTTATGCCGCGGAGGTGCGGTTGGAGCCGGTGATGCAGTGGATGGGGGGACGGCGGATCAAGGCGGAGGAGTTGCCGAAGTTCCCGGCGGTGCGGCGGGATTTGGCCTTCATCCTCGATGAACACGTGGCCTTCAGCGAACTGGAACGCATCGCGCGGAACACCGAGCGCAAGATCCTGCGTGAGGTGAATTTGTTCGACGTGTACCAAGGCGATAAATTGCCCGCAGGCAAGCTGAGCTACGCGCTGTCCCTGCGGCTTCAGGACCCGAATAAAACGCTGACCGACAAGCAAATCGACAAGACGGTGGAGCGCATTCGGCTCGCCATCGAACAAGAAACTGGTGCCCAACTGAGATAAACCGTGAGCAAGCCTTTTCACGAACCGCCCATTCAAAGCCGTCACCTCGGCTACGGACTTGCCCTGCCGTGGGTGTCCGCCGCCATCACGCGTTTCCACCGAATTGAAGGCGCGGAAGGCTTGGAGCACGTACCGGCGCCCGGGACGCCACTCATCATCGTCGCGAACCACCAGAACGGCTTGATGGACCCGCTGGTGCTCTGCTCGTTGCTTTCGCGCCACCAAATTCATTGGCTGACCCGATCCGACATCTTTTACAAGCCGATCGTCCGGTTCTTCCTGTTCAGCTTCAACATGTTGCCGATTTTCCGCCGGCGGGATCGGCTCGCCGACATCGGGGAACGGAACCAGCGAATTTTCGAGATCTGCGTGGAGCGCTTGAACATCGGGGCAGCCATCGGGCTGTATCCCGAGGGAAATCACAATGGGGAGCGGTCGCTGCGGCCGTTGAAGCGCGGGGTGATTGACCTCTTGAATTTGGCCCAAACCACGCACGAGCAACTCAAAAACGACCTCGTCTTGCTGCCGGTCGGCATCGATTACGAGGATTACGGTTCGCTGCGGCGCCGGCTCCGTCTCCGGTTCGGCGCCCCGCTCGATTGGGCCTCTTGGATCGACTCCGAGACGGGCACCATCCCCGCGAACCAAGCGAGCCGAGCCATCGCCAAGGCCTTGGACGCCTTGATGGTCAACGTGCAGCCGGCCAAACACTACGGCGTCCTGAATCCCTACGTTCAAGCCCTGCGCAGCACGGAACAGGGAGCCGATTCCTGGCCGCGCACCCGCGAGCGCATCGCAGCGTTGGACTCGCTTTCGGAGCCCCAGCTCGACGCGGTGGCCGCGGCTTGGGCAGGTGCAGAGGCGGCCGGTGTCGGTTCGGAAGTGCGGCCCGAGGACCTCGGCACCCGGCCCGAAGAGGCGCGAAAAGGCACCGCATGGGTGTGGGTGTTGGCTCCCTGCATCGTCGTGCCCAACGCCTTGAACGCCCTGCTTTCGATTTTGCTGCAGGCGCAGGCCCGCAAGCGCGTCAAGGACATTTGCTTCGTCAGCACGTTCAAGAGCGCCGCCGGCATGGTGCTGTATCCGGTCACGTGGGCCTTGGTGGCCGCGGTGCTGGCCGTGGTCGCGCCGCCCGCCGAACTGGGCGGGGGCTGGACCTTTGTTTTTGCCTTGGCGGGCCAAGCCATCGCGAGCCGATTGGGCGTGTGGTGGTATGGGAATGCGCTGGATGAGCGCGGGCGGCGAAGGGCGAAGCGGTTTTGGGCTGACGAAAAACGAGCCGCGGCATGGACCGCGTACGTGAACACCATCGAATCTTCGAAGCAATGAGCAACCCCGGCTACCGCATCCAAGGGATGCAACACATCGGCATCGCCATCACCGACATGGACCGCACGCTGCGGCTGTATCGCCGGCTCTTCGGCATGAACATTCCGTTCTTTGATTCGGTGCAAGCGGCGCCGTTGATGGACAGCCACACGCGCGGCGAAACGATCACGAAGCGTGCCTCGATGGTGATGAACCTGCAAGGCGGGTGCGCTTTCGAGGTCCTGCGTCCGACTTCGTTCGAGCCCAAGCCTGCGGGGTGGACCATCGCGCAAGGCGACTTGGGACTGACCACGGTCCAAATGAAAACGCCGAACATCCAGCGCATGCACGCGCACGCACTCGCCACGGAGGGCGCCCGGGTGGATGCGGAGTTGCGGGAAACGCCATGGGGCGCGAAGACGTTTTATTTGCGGGACCCGGACGATACGCTGTTTCAGGTGCTTGAGGCGGACGATTGGTTCGAGCGGCCGAAGCACCCGTCGGGGGGCGTGATGGGATGTACCGTGGGGGTGAGCAGCATCGATCAGGCCCTGAGGTTGTATGCGGACAAATTGGACTACTCCGTGGTGCTGTTCGACGAGGAAGGCGTGTTCGAGGATTGGGCGCATTTGCCCGGTGGGAAGGAGCGGTATCGCCGCGTTCGCTTGACGCAGCCCAACCCGGGAGCCGGTGGATTCGGTCCGGTGACCGGCCAAACCTACATCGAACTCGTGCAGGCTCTGGACCGCAAGGGTCGGTTCATTTTCGAAGATCGGATTTGGTGCGACTCGGGCATTGCGCACCTCGGATTTGACGTGCGCGGCATGCAGGCCCTGGGGGCGGAGCTCGACGGGGTGGGATTTGGATTCCGATGCGATTCGAACGACGCCATCGGCATGGGGGAAACGAAGGTGCATTGCACGTACATCGACGACCCCGACGAATGCTGGATCGAGTTGATCGAGGTGCACAAGGTGCCGATTGTGGAGAAGTGGGGGCTGTTTTTGGACGTGAAGAAGCGCGATCCCGACGGCCCCTTGCCCAAGTGGATGCTCAAAGCGTTGCGCTTCAGCCGCATCAAGGATTGAGTCCACGCGTGACAAAACCCTCACGTTTGCTTTACATTGCGTAAACCCTGACGACACGAACTTCGCGGCAAACCACCGATCATGGCGCAGCACACCATCCTCCTCGTAGACGACGAACCGGACATCCTGGATATTTTGTCGTACAACTTGGAGAAGGAAGGCTTCATCGTGCACGCGGCGTCGAATGGGCGCGAAGGCGTGGAGTTGGCGCGGAAAATGCTGCCGGATTTGATCCTGCTCGACGTGATGATGCCGGAAATGGACGGCATGGAGACGTGCGTCCAGATTCGGGAGGAGCCGCAACTCAAGGACACGATCATCGCGTTCCTGACCGCGCGGGGCGAAGACTACAGCCAAATCGCCGGGTTCGACGCCGGCGCCGACGATTACATCATGAAGCCCATCAAGCCGCGCGTGCTGGTGAGCCGGATCAAGGCCCTGCTGCGGCGGGGAGAAGTGAAATCGGAAGAGTCCGCCACGGATTCAGGCATCGTCATCGACCGCGAACGGTATGTGGTCATGCGCGAAGGGCAAGAAATGACCCTTCCGAAGAAAGAATTCGAGTTGCTGAGTTTGTTGTCGTCGCAGCCCGGTCGCGTCTTCACGCGGGAGGTCATTCTGTCGAGCGTTTGGGGGAACGACGTGGTGGTCGGCGACCGAACCATCGACGTCCACATCCGAAAGCTCCGTGAAAAACTCGGAGACAAGCGATTCAAAACCGTCAAAGGCGTCGGGTACAAATTTGAACCCTGAGCATGGCGTTGAACCGGCAACGATCACCCGCCATGGTGGCGGCTTGGACGGGCGTCGGTGCCGCGCTTTTGGTGGCGGGCATTTTAGTGGTCGCCCCGGGAGGAGGAGAACGGCTCTCGCCGGGAGGCATTGCCGCTTGGTCCATCGGCATCGGCGCCGTCATCGGCTCCCTGAATGCGGCGATTTTCCACCTGCTGATTTTTCGGCCTTTGAAGGACACGATGGAAGCCATCGACCGCATGCAGCCGAAAAAGAATCGGGGGGATGGGTTGCACATGCGGGATGACTGGCCGGGGACCTTGCGCACGTTGGCGAAAACCTGGTCCACCATGCAGAGCACCGAGGTGAGCAAGTGGAAACAAATCGGAGACTTCCGAAAGGAATTCATCGGCAACCTCGCCCACGAATTGAGGACGCCGGTCCAGAGCATCCAAGGCGCCGTGTACACCTTGCACGAAGGCGCCATCGACGACCCGGAATTTGCCCGGAGGTTCCTCCTGAAGGCCGTTCGCAACATCGACCGCATGACGGGCCTCATCGACGACCTCGATGCCATTTCCCGCATCGAAAGCAGCGTGCTGGAGCTCAAGATGGAGCGGTTCGACCTCGTCGCCTTGGCCGATGAAATCATCGACACCCTCGACCCGAAAGCCAAGCGGTCTGCCATCAAGCTCACCCTCGACACCGAAGGCGCCCGATCCCTGTTCGCTCTCGGGGATGAAAAGCGCATGGGGCAAGTCCTTACGAACCTCATCGGCAACAGCATCAGCTACGGGAATCCCAACGGCAACACCACCGTCCGGCTGCGCGACGCCGATGCGCACCTCGTCGTCGAAGTCGAGGACAACGGCATCGGCATCCCCGAGGCGAGTTTGCCCCGGATTTTTGAGCGGTTCTACCGGGTGGATGCAAGCCGGTCGCGGGCGGCGGGCGGCTCGGGTTTGGGCCTCGCCATCGTGAAGCACATCGTCGAAGCGCACGGAGACCAAATCGTCGTGAACAGCACGCTCGGCAAGGGCACCACCTTCCGTTTCCGCCTCAAGAAAGCCTGATCAGCCCCGCTGCATCATCCCGGATCCTGCCGCATTGACGAACGGGTTGCGCGCCTTCTCGTGTCCGATGGTCGTCGAAGGGCCGTGGCCGCAGTGCACCGCGAACTCCTCTGGCAGGTCGAACAACTCGCGCTCGATGGAGCGTCGGAGCACCGCCGCATCGCCACCGGGCAAGTCCGTCCGCCCCACACTCTCGCGGAACAGCACGTCCCCTGCGATCACCCACCCGGCCTCGTGGTGCACGAACACCACGTGCCCCGGCGCATGCCCCGGCGCAAAACGGACCTCAACCGCCTCCCCGAGGCAGTCCAGCACCTGGCGCACCGACCAATCGCACCACGTCGGCTCCGGCAAGTCCGCAATTTCAAACCCGTAAACCCGACCCGCCAACGGCGCTTGCTGGTACGTCGCCGCATCCGCCTCCGCCACCCGCGGCACGCACCCAAACTTCCGAGCGATGTAGGCCGCCCCCGCCACATGATCGAGGTGCGCATGCGTCAACCAGCAACCGACCACTTCCACGCCCTCCAAATCGCGCTCAAACAGCGCCTCCTCCGCTGCATTCGACATCCCGGGATCGATGACGATGCCCCGACCATCCGCCGAACGGATCAACCACGTGTTCTCCTGAAACGGCCCAAACGTCCAATGCTTCAATTCCATTCGCCAAATTTCGCAACCAACCCCCGCCCCACCACCCGCCATTGCCAATGAAATCGTAATTTTCGGAGAATTCCAACATGCCTCGGCCCTCCTCCCCCCTGTTGATTGCGCTCCGCAGCGCGTGGCTCCTCGCCGTTCTGGCCCTCGCCGGGCAGGCGACCGCGCAGTTTTATGATGGGTCGAATGTCACGTTTGGCAAGAACCGCGTGCAGTACCAGGAGTTCTTCTGGATGCACTACCCGATGGAGACGTTCGACGTGTATTTCTATCCGGGAGGCCAGGATTTGGCGCAGCAAGTAGGCCAAATCCTGCCCGCGGCCCGTCAACGCGTTGAGCAGCTCTTCGACCGCACGCTCGAAGGCCCCATTCAAATCCTCGTCTACACGGACCACCAGGCGTTCCGGCAATCGAACATCGGCGCGCAAATCAGCGACGACAACAACATCGGCGGCACGGCGACCCTCATCGGCACGAAGCTGTTCGTCTACGGGACCGGCGACAGCAACGAACTTGAAGCGGCCGTCCGTGACGGGCTCGCACGCGTCCTGTTCAACCAGATCCTGTTCGGCGGCAGCTGGCAAGACGCCGTGCGCAACAACGCGCTCATCACCTTTCCCGATTGGTTCACCGAAGGCCTGTACCGCTACGCGGCGGAACCCTGTTCGCCCCGGCACGCCGCACAAATCTTCGACCACGCGCGCAGTGGGGCCTTCGAACGCATCGAACTCAGCGGCTCCCTCCCCGCGGCCGAACTCGGGCACGGGGTGTGGAAGTACGTGGTGGACGTGTTCGGCGAACCGGTGGTGGCGAACATCCTCTACATGGCCCGGGTGAGCAAAACGATGGAGGGAGGCTTCCAATTCGCGACGGGTTTGGGGCTGGATGAACTGCTCGCGGAGGTGACGCGGTACCACCTGCGGGCCGCCGAACCGCTCGCCCAGCTCCTGCCCGCCGTGGACGATCGGCCCTCCCGCCGCAGCGCTCGCCGGGACGCGGGCGACCTCCCGGTTCGGCTTCGGCTCGACCGCAACCTCATCGCCTGGTCGCTGTCCCCGGACGGAGCGCACTGGGCCTACGCCACCGAGGAACGCTCCCAAATCCGCGTAGCCGTCTACCACACCGCAACCGGAGAGCACGAACGCATCGGAAAGCACGGATTCCGCATCGACCGCTCCTCCAGCGGCTTGTTCCCGGTCTTCGCGTGGCACCCGAACAGCCAGTTGTTCGCCTACACCTTGGAATCGAAAGGAGCGGTCCAGCTCGTCACCGTCGACCTCGAGCGCAGTGAACAAGCGGTCCGCGACATCGCCGAGCTCGACGGCATCCGCGCCATGGACTTCGCGCCGGATGGACGCCAAATCCTGTTCACCGGACTGCAAGGTGGCGCCTCCGACCTCTACCTCTACCAGCTGTTGGGGAATACGCAGCGGCCGCTTTGGCTCGATGGATACGACGATTTGGACGGGCGATTCAGCGAGGACGGCCAGTCCATCGTCTTCGCTTCGAACCGGCCGGAACCGGCCCCGGGAGACCGGGATGAATGGGCTTCGGCGGGCAGCCGGCTGGACGTGTATGCGGTTCGGCTGGGAGATGATTTGGCCTTCACCCGGCTGACGGAAACTCCGGGCATCGATGAACGGCTGCCGCAACCCCTGCCCGATGGCCGGGTGACGTTCCTCAGCGAGCGGCCAGGGCATCCGCAAGAGCGCGTCCTCGCTTGGCGCGACAGCGTGGTGGAATCCATCGACACGGCCATTCACTACCGGTTCTTCACCCAAACCCGCGTGGTCGAACAACTGACCGCGCCGGTCACGGACTTCCGTTTGCATCCCGAAGCGGGCACGGTGCTGTACGCCCACGAACTGATGGGGCACCCGCACCTGCGGTTCGCAACCGCCAATCAGCAGCAACCCGGCGTGCGCAACGCCGCGTCTGCGGTAGGCGGTGACCTGGGCGAATGGGAGCAAGATTGGGAGTGGCGCCCTGGCGTGGGGGAAGTGGACTTTCGGGATTATGTGTTCGGGCCACTCGGGGCTGCGGCTCCCCTCGAAGTAACGGAGGATGCTCCTTCCGATTCTGCGGATGCGCCCGCTCCGGTGGTCTTGCCCAAAGCGAGCAACTACCGACTCAACTACGCCATCGAGTCCATCACCTCCCAACTCGACAACACCTTCAACTCGGCGTTCTATCAGCCGTACAATGGGGTGATTTCAGCACAGCCTGGACTGGGCGGGTTGACGCGCGTGAGCATGAGCGACCTGTTCGAGGACCGGCGTTTCATCGCGGGGTTCCGGCTGTCCGGAAACTTGGGCAACAGCTTGTACGCGCTTTCGTATTCGGATTTGACGGGGCGGCTGGACCGCACCGTGAGCGTTGCGCGACAGGGCCAGCAGCGCCTTTCGGCGGACAATCGGTCACTCATCGAAACGCACATCCACACGTTCCGTTACCGGCTCTCGTACCCGATTGACGAGGTGCGGAGCGTGCGGATGGAGGGGATTTACCGGTTCGATCGGGCAGCTTACATGACCACGGACGCTTACAATTTGGCCTTGCCGAATGAAGTGACGAGCCAAATCGGCGGCGTGCTCAGCTACGTTTACGACGCGACCCGCGAGCGCGACATCAACCTGCGCGACGGCACCCGGTACAAGGTTTGGGGCGAGTTCTACCTGAACACCGATGAAGCGGCCGCCACCTTCGGGACGGTGGGCTTTGACTTCCGGCATTACCGCCCGATTTACCGGGACTTCCTCTTCGCATTCCGCGCGGCGGGGGACTGGTCCATCGGGCGCGACCGCCTGCTTCACCTGCTGGGCGGGGTGGACAATGTGCTTTCGCTGACGCCCAACACCGGCACGCCCATCGATCCGGACGTTTCCTACGCCTACCAAACGCGCATCACGCCCCTCCGCGGCTTCCGCAACAACGCCCGCAACGGAGCAAATTTGGCCCTCATCAACGCAGAGCTTCGCTTGCCGCTCGTCACCACCTTCACGCGCCGCCCCATCCCCACCGACTTCCTGCGCCACCTCCAAGCGGTGAGCTTCCTCGATTGCGGCTCCGCTTGGAACGGGCCCCACCCGTACGCCGACGAAAACGGTTTCAACTTCCAAACCGTTTCCGCAAACCCGATTACCGTGACCATCGATAACAACCACGAGCCGATTTTATGGGCCCTGGGTTGGGGCGTGCGCACCCGCCTCATGGGGTACTGGGTGCGTGCGGACTGGGGCTATGGCGTGGACGACGGTCGGTTTCAACGGCGCGTATTCAACTTTTCATTCAGCCTCGACTTTTGAGCCCTAAACTTCCCCCCATGGACCTTTCCACCTTGCTCATCCTGTTGGCCATCGGCCTCGTCGCTGGCGTGGTGAGTGGATTCGTTGGCATCGGCGGCGGCATGATCATCGTTCCTGCCCTGGTTTACTTCCTCGGCATGGGGCAACACATGGCGCAGGGCACGTCGCTCGCCATGATGCTGCCGCCCATCGGGGTGCTGGCCGTGATGAGCTACGCGCAAGAGGGCGCTTGGAACTGGCGCTACGCTTTGGTGTTGGCGGGAACGTTCGTGGTGGGAGCGTATTTCGGCAGCAAGTGGACGTTGAAGCTGTCCCCGACGGTGGTGAAATTGGTGTTCTCCACCTTCATGCTGTACGCTGCGGGACGGATGTTTTGGAAGGCCGCCCTGGAGTTGTGGGGCAAAGGATCCTGAGCGCGGCGATCAGTTCGCGAACTCGCTCAGGAATTTGATGCGGGCGAGGCGAAGTTCCTCCTCGGTGTAGACGTCTCCGAATTCCTCGACCACCGCATCCGGACCCGCGTCCTCGCTCTCACGGAAAAAGTCGAACAGCTCTTCGATGCCCTCTTCCCCCAGCATGTCGTCGAGCAAGTAGTCCAAATTCACTTTCGTACCCGCCGCCACGATGGCCTCCAACTCCGAAATGAGCTCTTCGGAACTCATCGAGAGCTCCTTCGCGAGGTCCTCGAGGTCGACTTGGCGGTCGATGCGCTGGATGATGTGGACCTTTGAATTGCCGCGGGTTTGGGTCGAGCGCACGAGCAAATCGTCCGCGCGTTCGATGCCCTCCTCTTCCACGTATTGCTTGATGAGGGCCAAAAACGGCTCCCCGTACTTCTTCGCCTTGCCCGACCCGACGCCGTTCACCCGGATCAACTCGTCGTGCGTAAGCGGGTAATGGATGGCCATCTCCTCGAGGGAATGCTCTTGGAAAATGACGTATGGCGGCAATTCGAGGCGCTTGGCTTCGGCCTTGCGCAGGTCGGTGAGCAACTTGCGGAGCTTGGGATCGGCTGCACCGCCGCCAGGACCTCGGGTTTGGTTCATCGAATCCCCGGAATCCACGTCCGAGAAATCCCGCTCCTCCACGAGCTGCACGGGATGCGGCGCGGTCAAGAATTGCTCCCCCTTCGCCGTCAACTTCAGCGTTCCGTAGCTCTCCACCTCCTTGCGCACGAAGCCGAGCACCACCATTTGGCGCAAAACGGCCTTCCAATGGTGCTGATCGTTCTCCGCCCCGCGCTTCCAGAAGGAACTCTCCGTCCCCCGATAGTCTGCGATTTCGCGGTTCGCTTCGCCGCACAATACGCCGGTGTAGAACGGCATGCGGAACGCCTGCTTGTGTTCGAGGATCATGCCGAGGATCATGTGGACGTCCTCTTGCCCGTCGCGCATCGGCTTCGGGTGGCGCATGTTGTCGCACATGTCCGCACCCGGACCGTTCACCTCGTCGAATTCCTCACCGAAGTAATGCAGCAGGAACTTGCGGCGGGACATCGCCGTTTCCGCGAACGCCGTGACTTCTTGGAGCAATTGGAACCCCACTTCTTGCTCGGCAATCGGCTTGCCCTGCAGGAACTTTTCGAGCTTTTCAATGTCCTTGTGGCTGTAAAACGCAATGCAATGGCCCTCGCCCCCGTCGCGGCCTGCGCGGCCCGTTTCTTGGTAATAGCTCTCGAGGGACTTGGGCATGTCGTAATGGATGACAAACCGCACATCGGGCTTGTCAATCCCCATGCCGAAAGCGATGGTCGCCACGATGACGTCGACATCTTGCATCAGGAATTGGTCCTGAATCCGACTCCGCAACCCCGCGTCCATGCCCGCGTGATAGGCCAAAGCCCGCACGCCATTCACCCGCAGCACCTCCGCAATCTCCTCCACCTTCTTCCGGCTCAAGCAGTACACAATGCCGCTCTTGCCGATGTGATTCCGGGCGTACCGAACAATCTGCTGCAGCGCGTCCTTCTTCGGGCGCACTTCGTAGTACAAATTCGGTCGGTTGAACGACGCCTTGAACAGCTTCGCATCGCGCATCCCAAGGTTCTTCTGTATGTCCGCCTGCACCTTGGGCGTCGCCGTGGCCGTCAACGCGATGATGGGCACATCGGCAATTTGCTGGACGATGCTTCGAATGCGGCGGTATTCGGGTCGGAAATCGTGGCCCCACTCGGAAATGCAGTGCGCCTCATCCACCGCCACGAAGCTGAGCTGAATCGACTTCAAAAACTGCACGTTCTCGTCCTTCGTCAGGCTTTCCGGCGCCACATACAGCAACTTCGTGCGGCCGGCGATGACGTCCTCGCGCACCAGCTGCGCATCCGCCTTGTTCAAGCTCGAATTGAGAAAGTGCGCGATGGCGCGGTCTTCGTGGTGCCCCCGAATGGCATCCACTTGGTTTTTCATCAGCGCAATCAACGGACTGACCACGATCGCGGTCCCCGGCAACATCAGCGCGGGCAATTGGTAGCACAGCGACTTCCCTCCTCCCGTGGGCATGATGACGAACGCGTCCTCGCCATGGAGCACCGCCTGAATGACAGCTTCTTGCTCTCCCTTGAATTCATCGAACCCAAAAAAATGGCTGAGCGCCTCGGTGGGCGTCATGTCCTCAATCTTCATCTAGCGTGCTGGCGAGGCCGACGAGCGGCGGTTTGGTTTAACTTGCGCAACCTAAAGATAGGCCCTGTGGCGCAACCGCAGGCGAAAATTTTAACCTTTCTTTAATTATGCATCCCCGAGAGGTTCGATTTGATGAAAACCAGCTGAGGCGCAGGGCGTTGGAGACGTTGGAAGTGGAAAGCGCAGCCGTCGCCGCCCTGAAGGACCGCATCGGAACCGAGTTCATCGGCGTCGTGCGCCGCATCCTCGACGCGCCCGGACGGCTCATCATCACGGGCATCGGAAAGAGCGCGCACATCGCGAACAAGTTGGTGGCTACGTTGAACTCCACGGGAACGCCGGCGGGGTTCATGCACGCGGCGGAGGCGATTCATGGGGATTTGGGTTTGGTCCAAAAAGGCGACGTCATCCTTTGCATCTCAAAAAGCGGTAACTCACCGGAAATCAAGGCATTGACCCCGCTAATCAAGGGCCTTGGCCACCCGTTGATTGCGATGACGGGCGCGATGGATTCCCACCTGGCCACGCACGCCGATGGGGTGCTCGACACGACCGTGGATCGCGAGGCGTGTCCGCACAACCTGGCTCCGACGGCCAGCACCGCAGCCCAGCTCGCCATGGGCGATGCCCTTGCCATGTGCCTGATGGAGGCGCGGGGGTTCACCTCGCGGGACTTTGCGACCTACCACCCCGGGGGCGCGCTCGGCAAGAAGCTGTACACCACGCTCGGCGACCTCGTCGATCGGGAGCGGCGGCCTGCCGTGGCTCCGAGCGCCCCGATGACGGACGTCATCCTCGCGATGAGTGCCGGGCGGGCGGGAGCGGCGGTCGTGCTGGCGGGCGAGGACATCGCCGGCATCATCACCGACGGGGACTTACGGCGGGCGCTGGAGCGCGGAGCCGTTCAGGATGCGGTGGCCGGTGAGGTGATGGGGCGTTCGCCGCGCATCATGGAGGCCGAGGCGTTGGCGGTAGAGGCGTTTCAGGTGATGGAGGCGGCTTCCATCACGCAGGTGATTGTGCGCGAAGGCGGTCGGTACGTGGGTTTGGTCCACTTGCACGACCTCCTGCGTGAAGGCATTTTTTAAGGCCAAATCCCGCGGAATCGCCGCATCTTTGCACCCGCATGCCACTGGATCAACTCGACGAAGCGACCCACGAGAAGGAAATGGGATTCCTCGACCACCTCGAGGAGCTGCGGCGCAGGCTGTTTTACGCCGCCGCAGCCATCCTCGCGGGAGGCATCGCGCTGTTCGTGGCGAAGGACTTCCTGTTTGACACGATTTTATTCGGGCCGCGCAACCCCGACTTTGTGAGCTACCGCGCGTGGTGTTGGCTGTCGGAAACCATCGGGGCGGGCGATGCGCTGTGCGTTCAGGAAATCGGCTACGAGCTCATCAACACGACGATGCTCGGCAACTTCACGACGCACATCCTCGTTTCGGCCATCGGTGGCCTCGTGATCGCGTTTCCGGTGGTGTTCCGGCAGTTTTGGCTGTTCGTTCGGCCCGCCCTGAAGGAGCGCGAAGTCAGCGCCGCTCGGGGCGTCGGAGCGGCCACGTCGGTCCTGTTCTTCCTCGGGGTGTTGTTCGGCTACTACGTCATCGCACCGCTTTCCCTGCAATTCCTAGGCAACTACGAGCTCGGCGACGTCGAAGCGCGGATTTCCGTCATGTCGTACATGAAGACCGTGGCGAGCATTTCGCTGGCGGCGGGCATCATTTTCCAACTGCCCGTGCTCGTCTACTTCCTCGCGAAGGCGGGGCTGGTCACGGCGGACGGTTTGAAGGGCTACCGCAAGCACGCGCTGGTCGCCATCTTGGTGGTGTCGGCCATCATCACTCCGCCGGATTTGACAAGCCAAATCCTGGTGTCGATGCCCGTCCTCGTCCTCTACGAAATCGGCATCGCCATCGCCCGTCGCGTCGAACGCAAAGCCGCAGCTGCAAACCGATGACACCGCGCTTTTCGCTCATTTGGGCAAGCCTCATCCTAATCTGGGGCAGCGCATCGGGCCAAATCACGCGCGTCGAAGGCCTGGTCTTCGACGCCGAAACCGGCCAGCCCCTCCCCTTCGTCACGGTCGCGTTCACCGCATCCGGTGACGGCACCACCACCGACCCCGACGGCCATTACGAACTCTCCACCGACCAACGGCCCGGCCAGCTCCGCGTCAGCTTCGTCGGCTACGAAACCCAGGAATGGGAGGTCATGCGGGGCGTGTCGAGCACGCGCAACTTCGCCCTCGAACCGGCCGCCATCGCCCTGGGCATCGCCGAAGTGCGGCCCGACCGCCGCGAAGTGAACCCCGCGAAGCCGCTGATGCAGCGCGTGGCCGAGGCGAAGGCGAACAACGATCCAGCGCGGGTGCGGGGTTTGGCCTACCGCGAGTACACGAAGCTGGAATTCGACGTGAACGACATCAACCACGCCCAAGCGAACCGCTGGTACTGGGGTCCCTTCGGCTTCGTGTTCGACGACCTCGACAGCAGCGAGGCGCGGGTGGCCCTGCCCCTGCTCATCGCGGAGACCGATGCCCAAGTGCGCACCGCGGTGGACGGCCCGCGCACCCAAACCCAAGTCCTCGACACCCGCGTGAGCGGCCTCGGGACGAACGCCACTCCCGGCGAATTGGCGGACCGATTCACAAACGTCAACCTGTACGAGAACCGGTTGCTCCTGCTCGACCGAGCGTTCACTTCGCCCCTGCACGACCACGGCAACGCCCACTACCGGTACTACATCCTGGACACGGTGGACGTGGCGGGGCGGAGCACGATCCATTTGGCCTTCGTTCCCCGACGGCAAGGCGAAATGACGTTCGAAGGCGAGCTGTGGATCGATACGCTCACCCTCGGAATGGCGCGCGTACAAGCGCACGTGAGCGAGGGCGCGAACCTGAACTGGGTGCGGGAACTCCGCTGGGATCAGCGCTACGAACGGCTCGATTCCGCGTGGGTGCTCGTGCAAGACGACGGGCTGATGGACCTCAGCACGACGGACCGGTCGCTGGGTGCGTATTTGCGGCGGACCCTGCACCGGAGTGAATTCGAGCGGACGGCGGTGCCGTGGCCCGATTCGGTCTGGGTTCCCGGCGGCGTGCGGGTGTACGCGGAGGGCGTGCTGGAAATTCCGGACTCGTTGTCGGACTGGCGCGAGGCGGACCGTCCGCTTCCGCTCCACCCGCGGGAGGCCGGAATATACACGCTCATCGATACGGTAACGAACATGTGGCAGTGGCAGGTGCTGAAAAAAACGGGGTACTTCCTCGGCACCGGCTTCGTCCAAACCGGGCCGCTCGAATGGGGGGCGTGGTGGTCGGCCCGCACGTACAACCCGGTCGAGGGCAACCGGCTCCGGCTCGACCTGCGCACCAGCAACGCCTTCAGCACCCGCTGGGCCCCGCGCTTGTACGCGGCTTACGGGCGACTCGATGGGCGGTGGAAGGCCGGGGCTTCCATGCGCTGGGTGGTGCGAAAGACGCCGCGAACCGAGGTGCGGCTGAAGGCGCAGCGCGACATGGAACAAATCGGCATGAACGGCTTGCTCGACCAAGGAGCCGTCCTGACCAACGCGTTGCAAACGGCGACCTCCACAACGCTCTCAGAAGTGGAGCGGTTCGAGGCGAACGTCCTGAAGGAATTCAGCACGGGATGGAGCGTATTCGCCGAGGGGGTGCACAGGCGCGTGGCGGGCCGGGGGTCGCTGGCCTTCATCGATCCGTCATCGGGTGAGGCGCTCGACCGGCTCATTGCGACGGAAGCAACTGTGCGGCTCCGGTTTGCTCCGGGCGAGCGGTACGTGGGCGGTGAGTTCGACCGGTACAGCCTCGGTTCGGAACGGGCGATGTGGATGCTGGGCGTGACGCGGTCGTTCCGTGGGGTTTGGGGCAGTTCGTACGATTACACGCGTGCGGAACTGACCTTCAATGACCGGTGGCGGCTCGGCGTGGCGGGGCGGCTCGAATGGTACGGCAACGCCGGCAAGTACTGGGGCAGCGCCCCCTTCCCGTTCATGGAGGTGGTGCCCGCGAGCGGAACCGTGTTGCTGACTTCGGACGCCTTCAACCTCCTGAACTTTTACGAGTTCGTCGCGGACGAATGGGTGCGCGGTGGCGGGGAGTGGCATGCCGAGGGACTCGTTTTGAATCACTTGCCGGGGTTGCGCCGGTTGGGTTGGCGGGAGGTGGTCGGGGTGCAAGGGGTGGTCGGGAGTTGGAGCGATCGCCACGAGGCGCTGCTCGAGTTGCCGGAAACGACGACGGGGCTGGACGGAACGTATTGGGAAGTCAACGCCGGCATCGAGAACATCTTCAACTTCCTGCGCGTGGACGCGGTGCGGCGCATGGACGGGGCGGTGGATCCCACGCTGGGCACGTGGGGGTGGCGCATCGGCTTTTCGGCGGAATTCTGAGGGCGGTTGCGCCGTAACTTTGGCCCATGTCCAGCGATGCACTCCTTCGAGCGGAAGGCCTAGTCAAGCAGTACGGCGCGCGCCGCGTGGTGAACGACGTGAGCTTCGAGGTCGCGCCGGGTGAGGTCGTAGGGCTTTTGGGGCCGAATGGCGCTGGCAAGACGACGAGTTTCTACATGGTCGTGGGCCTGATTCAGCCGGATGCAGGCCAAATCTTCATCGGGAGCGAAAACCTGACCCGCGAACCGATGTACCTGCGCAGCCGCAAAGGCATCGGCTACCTCCCGCAAGAAGTGTCGGTCTTCCGCAAACTGAGCGTCGAAGACAACATCGCGGCCATCCTCGAACTCCAGCCCTTGAGCCGGGCCGAACAACGCGACCGGCTCGAAACCCTCCTCGAGGAATTCCAGCTCACGAAGGTGCGCAAGTCCCGGGGTGACGTCCTCAGCGGCGGGGAAAAGCGGCGGACGGAAATCGCCCGAGCCCTCGCCACGAACCCCGCCTACATCCTGCTCGATGAGCCGTTCGCCGGCGTCGACCCCATCGCCGTGGAGGACATCCAGCGCATCGTGGAACAGCTGCGCGCCCGCGGCATCGGCATCCTCATCACCGACCACAACGTCCAGGAAACCCTGCACATCACCGACCGCGCCTACCTGCTGTTCGAAGGCCGCATCCTCAAACACGGCACCGCCGAAGACCTCGCCGCCGACGAAACCGTCCGCCGCGTCTACCTCGGCCAAAACTTCATCCTGCGTCCCCGAATCGAGCGCCCTTAACCGACCCGCTCACCGAGCATGCGGGCGACGTACTTGCCCACCACGTCGAACTCGATGTTCACCCCCTGGCCCGGCTTCAACCTCCCCAAATTCGTGTGCTCCCACGTGTACGGAATGACGGCAATGGAAAACCCATCCGGCGCGGAATCCACCACCGTCAAGCTCACGCCGTTCACCGTGATGGAGCCCTTCTCCACCGTAACGAACTCCCGTCCCACCGCATGCCGGAAGTACAGCTTCCAACTGCCGTCCTGCGGCTCCACCCGATCGAACACCGCCGTGGTGTCCACGTGGCCTTGAACGATGTGCCCATCGAGCCGATCGCCCACGCGGGTGCAGCGCTCGAGGTTGACGCGATCCCCCACCACGCGCTCGCCGAGGTTCGTTCGCTTCATCGTTTCGTCGATGGCCGTCACGGTGTAACGGTTGCCGTCGAGGGCGATGACCGTGAGGCAGACGCCGTCGTGGGCGAGGCTTTGGTCCACCTTCAATTCCGACGTGAAGGCGCACGACAAGGTCAAATGCACGTTCGTCCCCTCCCACTCCAGGACCTCCAACGTGCCCAACGATTCAATGATGCCTGTGAACATGGTTCATTCTGGATTGATGGGCAGCCCATCGATGAGTTGAATGGTCCCGCTGAACTGCTCCTCCACCAAGCCTTCCAGCCGGATGGTGAACACGCGAGCCGAATAAAAATACACGCCGTCTGCACAGAGTCCGCCTTCGCGGTGCTCCCCGTTCCACTCGATGGACGGGTCCTCGGTGAAGTACACCTCCTCCCCGTTCCGGTTGTAAACGCGGAAATCCACCCGCTCGATGAACTTCCAAGGAAACGCTTCGAATCGGTCGTTGCGGTCATCGCCGTTGGGCGAAAACACGTTCGGAAGGAAGTAGAACGGGCAGTTGTCCGCGCACAACGTGTCGCTGAACGCGCTTTCGTTGCGCCGCAGCTCGCCGCCGGGGCCCAGCATGAGGCTGTCCAGCGCCGTCACCGCGAAGCAGCCTGCGATGGTGCCCTCCGCCCCTTCCGCGTTGAACACGAACGGGTCGGCGGGTGCGCCCTCGAGGGTGAGGTAGGGCTTCAAGGTGTCGCCGAAGAACGGAGCCCAGTAGATGGTGTAGCCCATCACGTCGTCCGCGCAGCCAGGCACATCGCTCCACGTCAAGGTGTTGGTCGCGGCTTCGCAGTCGGGATCGATGGCGAAGGTAGGGGCGCAAGGTGGTGTCAAGTCGAAGGGCTGACCGCAGGCCTCTTGGGAGCGGTTCACGATGGGCGACAAGGTGCCCGGGGCGTCGTACTCGCCCGTGGTCGTGGCGCAATAGCAGTAGTTGGTGCCGTTGACCAAACCCGAATCGACCCACAGCGGTTCCGTCGCCGTGCCCAAGCTCAGCCACGTCCCGTCGGGCTCAGCACGGAAGAATTCGAATGCGGTGTTCGTCCACGGCACTTCGTACTCCAGGGTGAGTTCGAGGCGGTTGTCGTTGGGGGTGAGGACGAGCCACGGCGTGGTGGCGGGCGTGGAAGTGCCGATGAGGTCGTCGCCGGACCAAGCCTCGACGCGGTACTGCCATGGGGAGGCCGCCGTCCCTGCGGGCGCGTGAGTGAACAGGGTGTCCGAGGTTCCGAGCCACGGACGGGTGGCTGAGGTGTGGACTTCGGACCAGTCGGGGCCATCGGCGGGGCGGCGTCCCTCGACGCGGTACCAGTATGGGCCGGCGAAGACGGTGGTGTCGGCGTCGGTCGGGGGCGACCAAGCGACCGCGACTTCACCGTCCGAGCCGTCCGTGACCTCCACCGACGCGGTGGTCAGTACGGGAACGTCCTTCACGATGGTGGCGCATACGGGGTCGCTCGCGATGGACTCGCCGCTGCCCGGCCATTCGGCGACGATGCGGTAGCAGTACGTGGCTCCGAAGGCCAGGAGCTCCTCGTCGACGTACCCCGTCGAATTGAGGTCGCTGACCTCAGCAATCGCCGTGTAGCCCCATTCGGGGGGAACTCCGGTTTGGCATGCGGTGGCCTCGAACGCGTCCTCGCCCACCCGCCGGTAGATGCGGTACCCCCCCTGCTCTCGCTTCCACGATGGCAAAGCGGCCCCGCACTCGGCCGGCAACCACGAAACCAGCACCGCGTTGCCCACCGCCTCCGCCGCCAGCGCCTCCGGAGCTGGCGAAACCACCCGAATGGACACCGTCTCCAAATCCGCCAAATCCACCTGCGTCGAAACGTCCTCCGCCTTCACCACCACCGTGTACGGCTCCGCGCGCACCTCATCGCATTGTGGGAACCAATTCAACGTCGCGTTTCCACCGCCTTGGTAAGTGAACACCGCCGGATGCTCCACCTCCGAAATCGGCCCACCCACTGCGGTCATGCCCAGCGGGTCGCCGTTGGGATCGGATGCAGTGAAGGCTTGGGAATAAAAGGTTCCCGCAACGATGCAGGTGTCGTTGACGTCGGCAATGACCGGCGGTTCGTTCGTGCATTGTTCCACCGCAATCTGCATGTCGCGGATGACTTCGCCGACCCGAACCAATCCCCCGTCCACCCACCGCCATTCCTGGATGCGGATGGCGATGTTGTACTCACCGACGATTTGGGGTTCCTCCCAAGTCACGTCTCCGGTGTTCGCATCGATGGCGAACACGTCGTCGGCGGGGCTGATTTCGTCGGGGTACTGGTATCCGGGAATGAAATTGCCGTTGAACCCCCGGCAAGGGACCAATTCGTAGGTGAGGAGGTCGCCGTCCGGGTCGTGTGCGCCCGGGTTGTGGATCCACGGCTGAGCGCGGCACGCATTCTGCTGAGCGGCGTTCAAGAGCTGAACGGAATTGTTGTGTCCCGCGAGCGGATTGATGACCAACAACGTGCGGATGGCAAACGGCACATCCACCGACCCTTCAATGTTGAGGACGCCGTCATTGCGGTTGGGGTCCTCCACTGCGATTTCGTATTCCCCCGGACCGCCGTAGGTGTGGGTTCCGCGATAAAAATTCACCTGAACTTCCCCCGGCAAAATGAGGATGTTGTCGGCATCGCGCATCAAGCTGTCGAGGTCCGGTCCGGATTCATCGCCCCACGTGAGAAACAGCCACGGCCGATCCGCGAGGGCAGTGGATTTCGTGTACGTAGTGATGAGGACTTCGTAGGTCAAGCCTTCGACGTGCGTGTACGTGATTTCGCCGGCCCGGTTGTGGGTGGCCCAAACCGCAGACACCGCAACCCACAGCAACAGCACGAAAACCGCGCTCCGCTTGCCCCACGCTGTGAATTGTTGGCCTCCCATTGAAGGAGCAAGTTAGTTCACCCTGCGCATCCCGTAACTTTGCACCGCATCATGAGTTCCAAAAATTCCCCAACGCGCGTGGCGATTTCCGCCGGCGACCCCAACGGCATTGGCATCGAAACGGTGGTGAAGGCCTTTGCGGACGAGCGCATGTTCACCGAAGTGACCCCCGTGCTCTACGCGGTCCCAAACCTCGTGGAAGCGGCGTTGGCCTTGACGGAATTGACGGAACGCGTGAAGTGGGCGGTGGTGGATGGCGCCGAGAAATCGAAGCCGAATCAATTGAACGTGGTGGCGATTCAGGAGGACGCCTGGGAATTGAATTGGGGCCAAATCACAGCCGAAGCCGGCACCTTCGCCTTCCAATCCCTCGAACGCGCGGTCCAAGACCTCGCGGCCACTCGGGTGGAAGTGCTCGTCACCTGCCCCATCCACAAGGACGCCATGAAGCTCGGCTCCTTCAAATTCCCCGGCCACACGGAATACCTCGCCGACTTTGCCAACGTCGACGACGTCTTGATGCTGCTCATCGCCGGAAGTCTTCGGGTGGGCGTGGCCACCGGCCACATCGCCTTGAAGGAGGTGTCAGCAGCCCTCTCCACCTCGCTGATCCGAACGAAAATCAACTTGCTGCACGAATCGCTTTTGAGGGACTTCGGCATCGCAAACCCGCGAATTGCGGTGTTGGGACTGAACCCCCATGCCAGCGACAACGGCTTGATGGGCGACGAAGAAAAGCGAATCATCCAGCCCGTGGTGCGGGAACTGGCTGCCGAGAACAAGCTCGTCTTCGGGCCGTACGCCGCAGATGGCTTCTTCGGTTCGGGCGCGTTCAAGCAGTTCGACGGGGTCCTCGCCATGTACCACGACCAAGGGCTCGCTCCCTTCAAAGCCCTGAGCTTCGGTGCGGGCGTGAACTTCACCGCGGGATTGCCCGTTGTCCGCACCAGCCCCGACCACGGCACCGGATTCAACATTGCAGGGCAAGGTTCAGCAAACTCCGACTCGTTGCGCTCGGCGCTCTTTGCGGCCCGTGACATCCGACGCAACCGGATTGACCACCGGGAATTAACCTCCAACCCATTGGAAATCAAAAAGAAGGAGCGCCGAAGCGACGACTATGCAAGCCGGCGCAGGGGCGAGTAACCTGCTGAAATTCAGAAACCAACACCCAAGTGTTGGCTTTTTGAATTGCTCGACGTACCTTTGCCCTCCCGAAATTTGGACGCAGTGGACTACTTGGCCCCTTATCGAATTGCCTTTGAGGGATTGAAGCCAGGGCCCCACCGTTTTCAGATGGAGGTGGATTCGACGTTCTTTTCCTTGTTTCCCCTCTCAGAAATCCAGCAGGCCTCCTTATCGGTGGACGTGCACTTTGAGCAGGTGGGCTCTCAATTGAATGCCCAAGTAACCCTCGACGGGACCATTGAAGTGTCCTGCGATCGGTGTTTGGGACCATTCGATTTGCCGGTCCATTTTGAAGATCGGGTCATCGCCAAGTTGGGCGAAACGACGGATTTGGACAGCGATGTCTGGATCCTCGGTTCGGAAGTCCATGAATTGGATTTGAGCCAGCCGATTTTCGAGTTCGCTCATTTGGCCTTGCCCACCCGCCGCATTCACCCGAATGAAGCGGATTGCGACCCGGACATGCTCGACCGGTTGGATGGACCCGAGGGAGGAGGCGATGATGAAGAACCGATGGATCCTCGTTGGAACGCATTGAAAGAACTGAAATAATCCATTGTCATGGCACATCCTAAACGACGTCAAAGTAAGACGCGTACGCGCAAGCGCCGCACGCACGACGCCCTGACCCCCGCGAACGTGGCCACGTGCCCGACAACGGGTCAACCTCACCTCTTCCACCGTGCCCACTGGCACGAAGGCAAGCTCTACTACAAGGGCAAGGTGGTGATGGAGAAGGCGGAGGCTTAATTCGCCGCTTCGAAACGCAACCCACAGGGAAGGCTTCGGCTTTCCCTTTTTTTTTGTCTTGGCCCCGGATTTGAGCTGGGGCGACAGGGTGTCAGTGAAGGTGTGTATCTTAGCCCGCTCAAATCGCCCCGCTGGGGGCACAAAACCTGCCGATGAAAGCCGCCATCACTGCCGTTGCGGGCTACGTGCCCGAGGATTTGCTCACGAATGCAGACCTCGAAAAGATGGTTGACACGAACGACGAATGGATTGTTTCCCGCACGGGCATTCGTCAGCGTCACATTTTGAAAGATCCGACGAAAGCCACTTCCGACATGGGCGCCGAGGCCGTCAAGACGCTGTGCGAGAAGCGCGGCATCGACCCGACGGAAATCGATTTGCTCATCTGCGCGACGGTGACAGCGGACATGCCGTTCCCCGCCACGGCCAACCTCATCACCGACAAAGTCGGAGCCACCAATGCATGGGGCTGGGACTTGAACGCCGCTTGTTCGGGATTCTTGTTCGCCTTGACGACCGGCGCCCAATTCATCGAGTCGGGCAAACACAAGAAGGTCGTCATCGTTGGAGCCGACAAAATGAGCTCCATCATCGACTACACCGACCGCACGACGTGCGTGCTGTTCGGCGACGCGGCGGCTGCCGTGTTGCTTGAGCCCCACGAGGAGTTCGGGGTTCAGGACTCGCTCTTGAAGACCGACGGCAGCGGCGTGAATTACCTCCGCCAGAAAGCCGGCGGCTCGTTGCATCCTCCGACGCACGAAACGATTGATGCCAAAGAGCACTTCGTGTTCCAAGATGGACAGCCCGTATTCAAAGCTGCGGTCAAGGGCATGGCCGATGTGAGCTACGAAATCATGGAGCGCAACAACTTGGCCCCTGAAGACGTGGCTTGGCTGGTGCCTCACCAAGCCAACCTGCGCATCATCGATGCCACCCAGCGTCGAATGGGCTTGCCCCACGAGAAGGTGATGATCAACATCCAGGACTACGGAAACACCACCGCGGCGACCATTCCGTTGTGCTTGCGCGATTGGGAGTCGCAACTCAAGGCGGGCGACAACCTCGTCCTCGCCGCGTTCGGAGGTGGATTCACCTGGGGTGCTGTCTACTTGAAGTGGGCCTACACGGCCGAAGCCTGAACGAATTCAACTGTTTACCCTTGGGGGAAACGCACGGCTGTGCCGTAATTTCGCCCTAACACTAAATCGCCGAGAACCATGACCATCAGCGAAATCCAAGACCTCATCAAGTTCATCGCCAAAGCTGGCGTGACCGAGGTTGAAATCGAAAAGAAAGACTTCAAAATCACCATCAAATCCGAATTGCCGAAGCGCCGTGGCGCCCAAGGGAAGGCCGACGAGGTGATGATGTCGCACATCCCGATGCAAATGCCGCAGGTGGCCATGATGCCCCCGCAACCGGCTGCAGCTCCTGCGCCCGCTCCGGTAGCCGCACCTGCACCCGCCGCGGCTGCGCCGAAGGACGAAAAGGAAAACAACTACGTGACGGTCAAGTCGCCGATGATCGGCACCTTCTACCGCAAGCCCTCGCCAGACAAGCCGAACTTCGTGGAAGTCGGCAGCACCGTGAGCAGCGGCTCCGTTTTGTGCGTCATCGAAGCGATGAAGCTCTTCAACGAAATCGAAAGCGAGGTCTCAGGTAAAATCGTCAAGGTCCTCGTGGACGACAACACGCCGGTCGAGTACGACCAGCCGTTGTTCCTCGTCGACCCGAGCTGAACCGCCACGCCATGTTCAACAAGATCCTGATTGCGAACCGCGGAGAAATCGCCTTGCGCGTCATCCGCACCTGCAAGGAAATGGGCATCAAGACCGTAGCGGTCTACTCAACGGCAGATGCGGACAGTTTGCACGTTCGGTTTGCCGACGAGGCTGTGTGCATCGGGCCGGCCCGGAGCAGCGAATCGTATTTGAAAATTCCGAACATCATCGCTGCGGCGGAGATCACAAACGCCGACGCCATCCACCCCGGCTACGGCTTTTTGAGTGAGAACGCGAACTTTTCGCGGATTTGTGCCGAGAACAACATCAAATTCATCGGTGCGAGCCCCGAGATGATCGAGGCGATGGGCGACAAGGCCTCGGCCAAAACCACCATGAAAGCTGCAGGAGTCCCCACGATTCCGGGCAGCGAAGGCATCTTGGAGTCGCTCGAGGAAGCCAAGGAAATCGCCGCACAAATCGGCTACCCCATCATGATGAAAGCCACCGCGGGTGGCGGTGGGAAAGGCATGAAGGTCTGCCACAACGACGACGACTTGACCACGGCCTGGGAAACCACGCGCCGCGAAGCTGCCGCCGCCTTTGGAAACGACGGCATGTACATGGAGAAGTTTGTGGTGGAACCCCGCCACATCGAGATCCAGATCGCATCGGACCAGCGCGGCAAGGCCTGCCATTTGTCCGAGCGCGATTGCTCCATTCAACGGCGCCACCAGAAGTTGGTGGAGGAAACCCCGTCGCCGTTCATGACCGATGAGCTCCGTGAGCAGATGGGGCGTGCGGCCATCAAAGCGGCCGAGGCGGTGAAGTACGAAGGGGTGGGCACCGTGGAGTTTTTGGTCGATGCCGACCGGAACTTCTACTTCATGGAGATGAATACGCGCATCCAGGTCGAGCACACGATTACGGAGGAAGTGGTGAATTATGATTTGGTCAAGGAGCAAATCAAACTCGCCGCAGGAGAACCCATCAGCGGGAAGAACTACTACCCGCAAATGCACTCCATTCAATGCCGCATCAACGCGGAGGATCCCGACCGGAACTTCGCGCCGTGCCCCGGCAAAATCACGGTCTATCACGGGCCGGGCGGACACGGGGTGCGCATCGACACGCACGTTTATGCGGGCTACCAAATTCCACCGTTCTACGACAGCATGATTTCCAAGCTCATCGTGGTCGCTCAGACGCGGGAGGAGGCCATCTTGAAAATGCAACGCGCCCTCGACGAATACGTCATCGAAGGCGTGAAGACGACCATTCCGTTCCACCAGCGCTTGATGCGCAACGAGCGGTTCCGCAGCGGGGACTTCACCACGAAGTTTTTGGAAGAAGAAACGATTTGAAGCCGAGTGCTTCGAGGGAAAAGCCGGTCCGTTGAGGGCCGGCTTTTTTCATGCCTTCGAGCGGCGGATCATGCCGGTGGTAGAATGGCCGGCCACGAGGGGGATGGCGACCACCGATCCGCCGCGAGCGAGCACGGCATCGCGGCCGACGAGGTAGCGCGGATTCAACGGGTCCGTTTCGTCCGGGTCGTAATCGCCGCCCTTCACCAGCACGTCCGGTTCAAGGGCCGCGATGAGGGCCGCAGGAGTGTCCTCGGAGAACACCGCAGTGGCGTCCACGGCGCTCAGGGCTTTCAATACGAAGCACCGGTCCTCCACCGCGTTGATGGGGCGTTCCGGCCCCTTGTTCAACCGCTTCACGCTCGCATCGTCGTTCACGCCTACCACGAGCCGGTCGCCGAGGGCGCGAGCCGCTGCTAGGTAGGTCACGTGACCGCGATGAAGCAAGTCGAACACCCCATTCGTGAAGACCACGCGGAGCCCCTCCGCTTTCCAGGCGGCGACGCGGTCTTCGATGGTCATTGCGCGATTTGGTCCTTGCGCACGCGGAACCACAACAAGGCCAGGTAGGCAATGCCCCCGGTGAGGATGATCATCGCTGTTTGGGTAAACCAAACCACGTTCGCCACCGCAAATCCCAAATCGCCCTCGTATCCCAACGCCACAAACGCCAATTTCACGGCCCAATGGTACGCCCCAATGCCTCCCGGAGCCGGCATCACCATGCCAAAACCGCCCGCCACCATGACGAAAACGGCTTCCAACACCCCGATGCCGGCCAACCGGTCAATGCTTTGGAAAATCACGTACGCCATCAAGAAGTACATCGTCCAAATGAAGGCCGTGTGCGCAATGAACAGGCCCTTGCGGCGCATGTGCCGAATGCTGATCAGCCCTTCCCAAACGCCCAACAAAAACGCCACGACCTTCGCCACCGGCCCCCATTTCATCAGCGGCTTCCGGAAGGCCCAAAACAGCCCGGCCGCCACCACCCCCAAACCGCCCACCAGGAACAACCCTTGGCCGGCAGGAAGCTCCATCGTTTCCAACAACAGCGCAAACGCATCGAGGTTGCCGACTACCGCGATGGCCGTCAGGAGAAAGAGGAAGACGAAATCGATGACCCGTTCGCTGATGACCGTACCGAAGAGCTGGTCCACGGGGATGTTGTCGGTTTGGTTCAACGCCGCGCATCGGGCCAATTCACCCGAGCGGGGAACAAATGTATTCGCGAAGTAAGCGAAGGCCACCGCGTGCACGCTGTGCGCGCCCTTCGGCTTGTGCCCGAGGGGATCGAGCAGGAGCAACCACCGCATCCCACGGCTCACAATGGCGAGGTAGCCCATCACGAACGAAGCCGCAATGCCCGGCCAAGACGCCGATTGCATGTCGCGCTTCAACGCGTCCCAATCCTCCACCGCCGCCGCCGCGAGGTAAAACAGCAGCGCTCCGATGCCCAAGAAGGCCAAATAGGTCACGGCCTTCTTCGCATTCATGACGTCAATCGGTTCGTGCCTTCTTCGGGAAAGAGGACCGTGGGCTTGAACGACCGCGCTTCCTCGAGCTCCATCATCCCGTACGCAATGACGATGATGACGTCGCCCACCTGCACCCGGCGCGCCGCTGGACCGTTGAGGCACACCTCGCCGGAACCGCGCTCCCCCGTGATGATGTAGGTCTCGAGCCGTTCGCCGTTGTTCACGTTCACGATTTGGACGCGTTCACCGTCGAGCAACCCCGCCGCCTCAATCAGGTCCGGATCGAGCGTGATGCTTCCAATGTAATTGAGGTTGGCCTCCGTGATGGTCAAGCGGTGCAGCTTCGCCCGCATCATGTTCACTAACATGGTGCAAAATTAGGGCATCTCAAGCTCGAGCAGGCAGTTGCAGGCCAAATCTCACCACGCCCCCCACCGAACCTCCACCCGCCGCTCGCACGGCACCTGCCCTGCATACCTCGGCTGCAGCCGCGCAACCCGCTCCCACCCTGCATCGGGTAAGGGATTCCGATCCGATTGCGCCCGAACGATCACCCGGTCCGCGGGCGCCCCTTGCGCCACCAACCAGTCCCGAACGGCCTCCGCACGCAACCGGCTCACCCGCTCATTCCGCGCCGACGTACCCGAAGCATCCGCGAACCCCGTCACGATCAGTTCCCCCGTGATGGGCCCCGAATCATCGCCCGTCCAGCGGTCCCACCACCGAGCCAATTCGGCCTCCCCCAATTCGTCCAGCGCCGTGGCGTTGGGAGCGAACAGGATTTGGACCGAAGAAAACGGCTCCGCCAGCTGCGTCGTGTCCTCCCACTGCACCAAATCCAGCTCCCCCATCAACTCGAGCGCCAACAAGTTCAAAACGAACGGCACGCCCGAACGGACCGGCAACCGCATCGCTCGCCCATCCGACAACCGCCTCAACTCCAACATCCCATTCCCCGGAACCTCCGCGTTCACCACCGCAGAGAATTGATCCTCCAGCGGCACCCCATCCAACGGCATCCAATCCGCCCCCTGCACCTCGCGCAACCAAATCGCTCCATCCACCCCCCGCAACACCAGCTCCGCCCCCTCCCAAACCGAACCATCGCCCCGCATCACCCGCAGCACCCAACCCGCCGCCATCGGCACTTCCTCCCGGTCATCCGCACGCCCCACCCACCAAATGTCCAATCCCCCCTGCCCCCCGCGCCGCGCCGTGCACACGTACCACCCCGCACCCGTCGCCATCGCCGCCACGTCGTCGCCCGGCCCATTCAACGGCTCCCCCAGCCGCTCCACCGCCTTGAACGAGGACCACCGATCGCTCACATACAAATCAAATCCACCCGCACCCCCCGGCCGATCGCTCCCGAACACCAACCTCCCCCCGATCCAATTCGGAAACACCTCGTTGTAAGGCGTGTTCAACGCATCCAACGGCCGCGGCTCCCCCCACCCCTCCCGCGTCCGGGACACCAAAAACAAATCCACATCCTCCCGCTCCGCATCCCGGTACGCCGAAAGCACCGCCCACTCCCGCGACCCGTCGTAAGCCAAATGCGTCACCTCCCCCAATCCGGGCCAAGGCGGCGACTTCAACCCCCACCCGCCCATCGGCTCCAACGCATCGAACGCATCCGGCCTCCCCAATCGGCTCGTCACCAAGGGACTCCAATCCGCCGTCTGCTCCCACCATTGGGCGTCAAACTGCACGTTCATCCGCCCCACAACCAGCCCCCCCTCGCTCGCCCCCAAAAGCATCTCATGCGCCGTCGAGTTGACGCCCTGCGTCGGCACAGGAACCTCCCACGGCCCCTCGTGCCACTCCGCACCCCACATCGACGCGAACGGCGACTGCGCCGCCACGAAGCCCGCCCAGCACCCGAGCAAGACGAGCAGAAACCTCATGACCGCTCCGCCTTCCAAGCCCGGTACACCTCCAGCGCCTCATCGTACCACGCTTCCCCAAACCGCCGCACCAGCGACGTCTTGCAAAACTCCAGCACCGAAATCCCGGCCTTCACCCCACACGACCGCGCGCCATCGCAAATGGGCCACCGGTGGTAATTCAAGGCCGTGAAGTCGTGCAGTTCTTTGAGGCGAATCGGGTACAGGTGGCAGCTGATGGGCTTGGGCCAGTCGGTTTCCCCGTCCCGCCACGCTTGCTCAAAGGCGCATTTCGCGGTGCCATCGGCATCGAACGTCGCGTAGACGCACTCGCGCCCGTTGATGATGGGCGTCACGTGGTCTCCGTCGGAGTCGATTTCGTAGAGCCCCACCTCGTCGATGACCGCGAGGGCTTCGGGCCGCAGGCGCGGCTTGATGGTTTCGAACACCTTCGCGATTTGGTCCAACTCATCCGCCTCGAGCGGCGCACCGCTTTCGCCTTCCACGCAGCAAGCGCCCTTGCACGCCTTGAGATCACAGGCGAACAGCTGGTCGAATAGGTCTTCCGAAAGCAGGGTGTTTCCGATGGCAATCATGCAAGCGAAGGTAATCAGCAGAACGGGCTTAATTTTGAGTCCATGCGCTTTTCAGGCCAAATCCTGCGCGACCGCATCCGCCGCCTCGCCCCCCTCACCCCCCAGCGCCTCCGCAACGCCTTGGCCCTCCACGCAGGGTTCCGCCGCGCCCGCCGCGGCGGCCCGGCCGAGCAACGCGCCCTCCCGATGAGCCTGAGCATCGAGCCCACGACGAGCTGCAACCTCCGGTGCCCCGAATGCCCCTCCGGCCTCCGGTCCTTCACCCGCCCAACGGGCATGCTCAACCCCGAACTGCTCGGCCCGATCCTCGACGAACTCCGCTCGAGCCTCGTCTACGTCAACCTCTACTTCCAAGGCGAGCCCACCCTCCACAAGCAGTTCGACGACCTCGTTCGCACCTGCAAAGCCCGGCGCGTCTACACCTCCACCTCCACGAACGCCCACTACCTCACGCCCGAACGCGCCGAGCGCCTCGTCGCCTCCGGCCTCGACCGCCTCATCGTCAGCATCGACGGCACCACCCAAGAAGCCTACGCGGCCTATCGGGTCGGAGGCCAACTCCAGCGCGTCCTCGACGGCACCCGCAACGTCCTCAAAGCCCGGCGCGCTGCCGGCTCAGCCACGCCCCACGTGGTTTGGCAATTCCTCGTCGTCGGCCCCAACGAACACCAAGTCCCCGAAATCCGCCAGCTCGCCCGCGAATACGGCGTCGACGAGCTCGACCTGAAAACGGCCCAACTCGACGACCCGCACGACGGCCACCCCCTCCTAACCGAGGACCCCACCTTCCGCCGCTACGACCGCAGCGACGAAGGCCGGTGGCGCCTCCGCAACCCCCTCGACAACTCCTGCTGGCGCATGTGGCAGGGCTGCGTCATCACCTGGGACGGCCAAGTCGTTCCCTGCTGCTTCGACAAGGACGCCCACCACAGCATGGGGCGCGTGGGCGACCGGCCGTTTCGGGAGATTTGGCACAGCGCACCCTACGCCGCCTTCCGCCAGCAGCTCTTCACCGCCCGGGCCGATATCCCCATGTGCCAGAACTGCTCCGAGGGCACCGAAGTCTACGCCTGACGTACCTTCGAGTCGTGTCCAGCTCCGAAACCCACCGACTGAAGCGCGCGCTGTCCCCCGTGAAGGTGCTCCTGCCCCTTGCCCTCGGCATCGGCGTGGCGTGGTGGATGCTCGACGCGTCATGGGACGATCCGGTGCGCGACCCGGCGACGGGGGACGAAACGACGACGCGCGCGCTCCTTGCCCAGTTCACGTGGAGCCCCCGAGCGTCCTGGGCCCTCATCGGCGCGGTCGCTTGCGTGCTCGTGCGCGATTTCGCCTACATGGTGCGGCTGCGAATCCTCGGGCTGGGGCGCTTGAATTGGCGGTCGGCGTTCAGCTCGATTGTGCTTTGGGAATTCGCTTCCGCCTTGACGCCGAGCGTGGTGGGCGGATCGGCGGTGGCCATCCTGATCTTGAAGCGGGAGGGGCTGCCCGTAGGCCGGAGCGTGGCGACGGTCTTTGTGACGGCCCTCATGGACGAACTGTTTTACCTCATTGCCGTGCCCATCGTGGCCGTGGCCGTGGCGCTGACGGGCGGGGCGTTCTTCCCGGTCACGTCGGGCGATTGGCCGGTCGAGCCGCTCTTTTTTGTGGGATACGGTTTCATCGCGGTCTTGACCACCCTCATCGTGCTGGGGGTCCTCGTGGCACCGCGGGCCGTGGAGCGGAGGTTGAACCGGTGGTTTGGTTGGCGGCCGCTGCGCCGTTGGCAGCCGCGCATCGAAGCGTGGACGGCGGATTTGGTCATCGCCTCCGATGCGATGCGGGGACAAGGGATGCGCTTGTGGGTGCGCGCGATGGGCGCGACCGTGGCTTCGTGGAGCGCGCGGTACCTCACCTTGAATTGCCTGTTGCTGGTGTTCTTTGAGACGGTGCCGCATGCCGCGGTGTTTGGGCGGCAATTGGTGATGTGGATCATCCTGATGATCAGCCCGACGCCGGGTTCTGCCGGGTTCGCCGAGGTGGCGTTGCCGGCGTTCCTCGGGGACGTGACGGGGCTGGCTTACCTCGCGGTGGTCGCGGTCTTGTGGCGGCTGTTCACCTACTTCCCGTACTTGTTCGCTGGCGCGCTGGTCTTGCCGAGCTGGCTTGCGCGCACCCGCCGGAAGGGGTAGGCCAAACCCCGCACCACCTCACCGCCAGCGCCCGTGATTCGCCTGCCACCCCGTGAACACGTAATGGTTCCGGTGTTCCCCCATGGCCAGCGACAACAGGTCGCCCACGACCTCATCCCACGCCTCCGGCACCGCCCCCTCGGCACGCAACGGCACAAACGCATGTTCTTCCAAAATGCGGAACACCAACCGCTGGTACCGCACGGGCGACATCGCTAGCGGGGCGTCTTGCCACAACTCGTCCAACGCCCAAGCGATTTGGCCTGCGCGCTTCCCTCCTGCCCTCCACACCTCACCGGTCGTGGTGTTCTCCACCGTTACGCGCCACGCATCGCCCAACCCCGAACCATCGAACAAGTCCCAATGGTCCTCCGGGTCGAGTGCATTCAAGGCGTGGATGGCCGCAGCCATGCGCTCCGCAGCAGCAACCACGAGGGAACGGTGTCCCGCATCCTCGAAAGCCTCTGCCACCAGCTCAGCGCACGCGGCAGCATCCCAACGGGGCAAGCGCTTGATGGGCATGAACCCCAAAGATGCACCATCCCACCGGCAACAAAAAACCCGAACCTTGCGGTTCGGGTTTTTTCACGCCGCTCAGTGCGCGACCACCAGCTGCGTCCGTTTCGTCTGCGCTCCGCGGTGAACGGTCACGGCGTAGACGCCATCCGTCCAGTCGGCCACATCGAGCACCAAGTTCGTGCCCGCCGTGGACTCCGCGAAGACCAACCGGCCGGTCAAATCAGCCACCTCAACCCGGGCTGGATCCAGCCCCGCGGGCAACCGCAATCGAACCGCGCTTTGGGCGGGATTCGGGTAGGCCACCACTTCCGTGCGCTCCACGGCCGCTTCGGGGACGTCCACCACGCACGCCATTTGGTCGATGCCATAGGGCGTCAAGTAGTTCACGAAAGTCTGCGCTCCGTCGCTCAACGGCCACATATCCTGCTCGAGGATCGTGCGATCCGGAGCGATCAAAATGAAGGTCGGGAAGGCGCCTATGCCATAGGGCGCTGCGGCCTCGCACGCGCCGCCGTCCGTACACGACGCGATGGGCGGCGGGTTATCGCCTCCGTAATTCAGCTCGTACGCTTCGGTTTCTGCATCGCCCACGGTGGTTTCGAGCGACAGGAAAATGACGTCGCCTGCGTTGCAGCCGTACAAGTGGTAGGCTTCGGTGAAGTAGGGTTGATTCGCTTGGCACGGTCCGCACGTCGTGAACAAAAAGTCGAGGCAGACGTGCTTGCCCGCATCGAGGTATTCAAACAAGGTGTGCTCCACGCCGTGGATGTCGGTGACCGTGAAGTCGACGGCCGTCGTCAAGCTCGTCTGAGCGGTCAAGGTGCCGGCGGCCAATGCGCCGGCTGCAATCAAGGAAAGTGCTTTCATCTTCAATGGGTTTGGCGGCAATGTAGGGAAATTCTTGAGCCCGTTGGTCAGCCCTTTCCTTCCACCTACCTTTGAAGGCCAAAATCCGTTTCCATGAACCCAAAAGCCACCGGCAAAGGAACGCGCGCCGTCCACGCGGGCGTTCAACCCGACCCCTCGACGGGCGCCATCATGACGCCCATCTTCCAGACCTCCACCTACGTTCAAGAAGCGGTCGGGGTGCACAAGGGCTGGGAGTACTCGCGGAGCCACAACCCCACGCGCGCGGCCCTCGAAGCGGCCCTCGCCGAAATCGAAGGCGGAACGGCGGGGCTTGCCTTCGCCTCGGGGCTGGCGGCCATCGACACGGTACTGAAAACGCTGCGCCCTGGAGACGAAGTCGTCTGCGGCCAGGACCTCTACGGCGGCACGGCGCGCCTGTTCCGCACGAACACCGCCCCCATGGGCGTCACCTTCCACTTCGTCGACACCCAAAACCCGGCGAACGTTGAGGCGGCCCTCACGGAACGGACGAAACTGGTTTGGCTCGAAACCCCGACGAATCCGATGATGCAGATCACGGACATCGCGGCGATTGCGGCCCTCACCAATCCGCGCGGCATCCGGCTCGCGGTGGACAACACGTTCGCCTCGCCCATGCTCCAGCGCCCGCTTGAACACGGGGCGGACATCGTGATGCACTCGGTGACGAAGTACCTCGGCGGCCACAGCGACGTGGTCATGGGCGCACTCGTAACGAAGGACGCGGCCATCGACGCCGAACTTCGAACCATCCAGAACAACTGCGGCGCCATCGCCCAACCGTTCGATTCGTTCCTCGTCTTGCGCGGACTGAAAACCCTGCACTTGCGCATCGAACGGCACTGTGCGAACGGCCGGCGCGTGGCTGAATGGCTGAAGGCGCACCCCGGCGTTCGCCGCGTCTACTGGCCCGGTTTCCCAGAACACCCCGGACACGAAATTGCGGCGCGCCAAATGGACGACTTCGGCGGGATGATCGCCTTCGAAATCGCGTCGAACGACCTCGAACAAGCGAAGACGCTCGTGGCCTCTACCGAGCTGTTCGCCTTGGCCGAATCCCTCGGCGGCGTAGAGTCCCTCATCGAGCACCCCGCAGCAATGACGCACGGAAGCGTGCCGGCGGAAATCCGGGCGCAGCTGGGCATCAACGACGGCTTCATCCGCTTGAGTGTGGGCGTTGAAGACGTGGACGACCTCATAGCCGACTTAGCGCAGGCATTCGCTGCGGCTGGGGTGGCGTAAGTCAGGGGCGCGGCTCGGAAGCAGTGTATCTTTGACGGCACATGGAACACGTCAAGGAACACTTTGCGGTGGTGGGCGGCGGCCTCGTCGGGAGCCTTTGGGCCCTGATGGCGGCGCGGCGCGGGCACCGGGTTGACATTTTTGAGCGCCGGGAGGATCCGCGGAAAGGACGGGCCTTGGGCGGACGGAGCATCAACCTCGCGCTGAGCGATCGGGGGTGGCGCGCGCTTGAGAAGGCGGGCATGGTGGATCGCGTGCGCGAAATCGCCATGCCCATCCAAGGCCGCCTGATGCACGCCGTGGACGGCACGACGACCCTCCAGCCCTACGGGCGCGCGGACGTTCCGGGCGTGCTCGGGGATGGTCAGTGCATTTACTCCGTGTCGCGGGCCGGCTTGAACCGGTTGCTCGTGGAAGCGGCGGAGGAGCACGCGGACGTGGCGGTGCATTTCGGGCACAAGTGCACCGATGTGGACCTGCGGAGCCGCGATGCCGTGCGCTTGACGTTCGAGTCGGAGGGAAAAGCGATTGCGGTCGAGGCGGATCGGGTGTTCGGGACCGATGGGGCGTTCAGCGCGGTGCGGGACCGGATGATGCGCACGGACCGGTTTGATTTTGAGCAGCGGTATTTGGCCCATGGGTACAAGGAAATTGAGATGAAGGCGATGGCCGATGGCGGGTTCCAAATGCGGGAAGATGCCCTGCACATCTGGCCGCGTGGGAACTTCATGCTCATGGCGCTGCCGAATCCCAACGGCACCTTCACGTGCACGCTCTTTGCCCCTTACGAAGGGCACGCGGAGTGCTTCGAAAACTGGGACAGCGACGAAGCGGTGCAGGGTCTGTTCGAGCGGCAATTCCCGGACGTGTTGCCCTTGTTGCCGAACCTGCTGGAGGATTGGAACGACCACCCGACGGCCTCGCTGGTCATGGTTCGGTGCGAGCCGTGGCACCGTGGGGAACGCGTCTGCTTGATGGGCGATGCGGCGCACGCCATCGTCCCGTTTTACGGGCAAGGCATGAACAGTGGGATGGAGGATTGCACCGTGCTCGATGACCTGTTGGATTCGGCTCCGGATTGGGGGGAAGCGCTCTCCGAATACACGCGGTTGCGGAAGCCCGACGGGGATGCGATCCTCGAACTGGCGTTGCGGAATTATGTGGAAATGCGGGATTTGACGGGGGATCCGCGGTTTTTGTTGCAGAAGAAAATCGAGGCGCGGTTGCAGCAGCAATACCCGGACGAGTGGCTTCCGTTGTACAGCCAAGTGACGTTCTCGCACACGCGGTACCACGCGGCGCTTGCCGCTGGAAAGGCGCAGGATGCCATCATGCAGGAGGTGATGGACCGGCCGGACATTGCGGAGGTTTGGGACAGCGAGGAGGTGGCGGAAGCGGCGATGATGCGGTTGCGGGCGTTGCAGCATGCGTAAGGTCCTGTTCGTGCTGGTGGCGTTGGGCGCATGGGGGGCGTTGTGGGCGCAGCGGGAGCCGACGGGCTGGGGGCACGACTTGTACGATCGGCGAGGGGCGGCTTGGGCACCGAAGGGGTGGACGGTGGGGCTGGGCATGGCGGGGATGAAGCCGAAACCCGCGGAGTGGGAGGAGCTGTGGCAGGTGCTGCCTGCGGGGGGCGGGGCGCTGGACACGCTGGTACATGGACAGTGGTTGGCGGAATCGGCGTTGCAGCCTGCGCTTTTCGTGGGGCGGTGGTGGAGGTTTGAGCAGCCGGTGTTGTGGGATCGGGTGGCGTTGGAGTTTCAAGGGACGAGGAGGCGGGTGTCGGAGGAATTCACTTCGCTGCGGGCGGACAGTGCGGTTTGGGAAGGGGCGAGTGCTGCGTGGGTGACTTCGCTGGGGCTGCACGGATACCGGGCCGTGGCGCTCACTCCGGACCTGTATTTGGAAGGAATGATCGGGGCGGGCGTGGACGGGTTGTGGGGGCGGGAGTGGTCGCCGGCAGGGCCGGATTCGTTGTTTCGGGCGCCGCCCGAGGACGTGACGTGGCGGTTTGCAGTGGAGGGGGGATTGGCCTTTGGGGTGCGGATTTGGCCCGGGCGATTTGTGCGGGTGGCGTTGACGACCGACTTGTTGCAGTTCGCACCGCTCGCGGAAGAGCGCGGGGCGGCGATGGACGTGTTGCGGCAGGGGTACCGGCCGTGGACCTTGGCGCTGAAGTGGGACCTTCAGCAAGTGCGGCCGCCTTTGGCGTGCACCATGCCGGTGACGGATCCGTTCGCACCGCGCGAAAAGCGGGGCACGCAGCTGTTCGAGGAGGACATGCGGCCGAAGAAGAAGAAGCGGAAAAAACGGCGGCGCCGGGGTTGATTCAGTCGGCGCAGAGTTCCACGAGGACTTTGCTGGTGTCGCCGGGATGGAGGAATGCGATGGTTTTACCGTCGGCTCCGGGTTTGGGGCCCGAAATCTTGCGGTAGCCCAGCGCTTCGAGGCGCGCGAGTTCGGCGGGAAGATCGTCCACGTGGAAGGCGACGTGGTGCAAGCCGGGGCCGCGGCGTTCGAGGTGGCGCGCGATGGGGCCGTCGGGGGTGGTCGATGCCAAAAGTTCGATCTTCGACTCGCCCGCTTCAAAGAAGGACGTTTCGACGCCTTCGTCGTCCACGCGTTCCCGCTTGTAGGGGGCGGTGCCGAGGACTTCCGTGAACAGCCGTTCCGCCTCCGCGAGGTCGGCCACGGCGATGCCGAGGTGTTCGATGCGCTTCATGGAGCGAAGTTACAGCACGTCCGGGCGGTTGTACTTTCGCGGCATGGAACGAAATGCATTGGATTGGATGCCGCTGGATTTGGGCGGCCGACGTGCCCTCGTTTGTGGGGCATCGCAAGGAATTGGGCTCGCGGCGGCGCAGCATTTGGCGGGGCTCGGCGCGCGCGTCACCTTGCTCGCGCGGAATGCCGAACGGCTCGAAGCCGCGCTGGCCACCTTGCCGGGAACGGGGCACCAAATGGAAGTCGCAGATTTCAGTGCGCCGGACACCGTGGCCGCCGCTGCGGGACGCGTGGTGGCACGAGGCCCCGTGCACATCCTCGTGAACAACACGGGTGGACCGGCGGGTGGGCCGATCACGGAAGCCGGCGTGGACGCGTTTCGGAGCACGTTTGAGCAGCATTTGGTCTGCAACCACGTGCTCGCCACAGCCGTCTTCCCGGGCATGAAGGACGCCGGCTGGGGCCGCATCATCAACGTCATCAGCACGTCGGTCAAGCAGCCGCTGCCGGGGTTGGGTGTGAGCAACACCATCCGAGGTGCAGTGGCGAGTTGGGCCAAAACCTGGGCCACCGAAGTCGCCCCGCACAACATCACCGTCAACAACGTGCTCCCCGGCGCCACCGGCACCCAGCGCCTGAGCAGCCTCGCCGAAGCGAAGGCCGCAAAAACCGGCACCACCCCGGACGCCGTCCTCGCCGCCATGGCCGCCCAAGTCCCGATGGGACGGACCGCCGAACCCGCGGAAATCGCCCGCGCCATTGCGTTCCTCGCCTCCCCCGCAGCGGCCTACATTTCGGGCATCAATTTGCCGGTGGATGGAGGGCGAACTGCGTGTCTTTGATTTAGCTTTGCCGCGCAAACGTTAATCTACACGTTGATGTCAAATTCTCACCAGGCGCAAATCGACGCATTCGTCGCATCTGCCGCCGCCCACAATCCGCACGAACCGGAATTCATTCAGGCCGTGCAGGAGGTTGCAGAAACCGTCATTCCCTTCATTGACGCCCACCCCAAGTACCGCGAGCACCGGATCCTCGAGCGGATCATCGAGCCGGAGCGCACCATCATCTTCCGCGTTCCGTGGACCGACGATGCGGGTCAGGTGCACGTCAATCGCGGGTTCCGCGTGGAGTTCAACAGCGCCATCGGCCCGTACAAAGGCGGCTTGCGCTTCCATCCGAGCGTGAACCTCAGCATCCTGAAGTTCCTCGGCTTCGAACAAATCTTCAAGAACGCGCTGACCACGCTCCCGATGGGCGGTGGAAAGGGCGGTTCGGATTTTGACCCGAAGGGCAAATCCGATGCGGAAGTCATGCGCTTCTGCCAAAGCTTCATGACGGAACTCGCGCGCCACATCGGCCCCAACACCGACGTGCCCGCTGGAGACATCGGCGTGGGCGGCCGGGAAATCGGCTACATGTTCGGTCAATACAAGCGCCTGCGGAACGAGTTCACGGGCGTCTTGACCGGCAAGGGCATCAAGTGGGGCGGCTCGCTCATCCGTCCGGAAGCCACGGGCTATGGCGCGGTCTACTTCGCCCAAGAAATGCTCGGCACGAAAGGCCACAACTTGCACTCGAAGACCGTGGTCATCTCGGGCTCGGGCAACGTGGCGCAGTTCGCTGCAGAGAAGTGCTTGCACCTCGGTGCGAAAGTGGTCACGATGTCCGACTCGAAGGGCTTCATCCACGACCCGGAAGGCATTGACGAGGAGAAGTTGGCCTGGATCATGGACCTGAAGAACGTCCGCCGCGGACGCATTTCGGAATACGCCGCACAATTCTCAGGCGCCACCTACCACGAAGGCGCGACGCCTTGGGGCATTGCCTGCGACGCGGCATTCCCATGCGCAACCCAGAATGAATTGCACGGCGACGACGCCAAGCAACTCATCGCGAACGGCGTGGTGGCAGTGGCAGAAGGGGCGAACATGCCGTGCACGCCGGAAGCCGTTGAGGCGTTCCAGGAGGCGGGCGTGTTGTTCTCGCCGGGCAAGGCTTCGAACGCGGGCGGTGTGGCGACTTCCGGTTTGGAAATGTCCCAAAACAGCCTGCGGATGAACTGGAGCCGCGAAGAAGTGGACGAGCGCCTGAAAGGCATCATGTCCTCCATTCACGCCCAGTGCGTCGAGTACGGCGCGAACCCCGACGGCAGCATCGACTACGTGCGGGGCGCGAACATCGCGGGCTTCGTGAAAGTGGCCGACGCGATGATCGACCAAGGCGTCGTTTGACCCCAAACCGACTTCCAGCATGCAACACCCCGAGGCGTCCCCTCGGGGTGTTGTGCGCTTGGAAGCAACGTATCTTTGTGCCATGACTGGAATTTTACACCTCCACAGCGCCCTCCGTTGGGTCGCGTTGATTTTGCTCGTCGTCACCTTCATCAGCGCCTTGCTCGGCGGATCCACCTTCACGGAAGGAGCACGCAAGCGCGGGCTGTTCACCATGATTGCCCTCCACGTTCAACTCGTGCTCGGGCTCATCCTCTACTTCGTGGGCGAAAACGGCTTGGCCTTGTTCCAGCAACCGGACGTCATGAAAAACAGCGTCTACCGGTTTTTTGCCGTGGAACACATCTCGGTGATGGTCATCGGCATCGTGTTGGGCACGTTGGGGCACAGCCTCGTCAAGCGCACGGAAGGTGACCGGGCCAAATACCGCAAGCAAGCCCTTTTCTTCGGCCTCGCCTTGCTCCTCATCGTTTCGCGCATCCCGTGGCCGTTCATGTCGGGCTTCGAAGCATACGGCTGGTTCTGATGCGACGCGTGGTTGCAGGAATGCTCGCGGGAGCGGTGCTGTGGGCCTGCGGTGAAGGTCCGACGGAGGAGGCAACACCCATTGCTGCAGAAGCAGCGGGGCGGCTGTACCAACAGAAATGCTCCGTGTGCCATGGGGACGATGGGCGGTTGATGGCGAGTGGAGCCCCTGATTTGAACGCTTCCACCATGAATTATGCAGATCGGGAGCGCATCATCCGGTACGGGAAAGGGCTCATGCCCCCGCAAGGCCAAGTCTTGACCGCGGAAGAAATCGCGGGCATTGCGCGGTTTTTGGACACCTTTCACCCCGCTCAATGATCGAGAAAAAGCAGCCCCAAGGCACCGCAGCGAAACAAGAAACGTGTATCCTCATCGGCTTGCTGACCGGCAACACGACCCGGGCGCAGCTTGACGAATACTTGGACGAATTGGCGTTCCTCGCCACCACCGCTTCAGCCGACACCCGGCGCATTTTCACCCAAGCCTTGGACCGACCGGATACCCGCACCTTCATCGGATCGGGCAAGCTCGCGGAAATCAAAGAATACGTGGAAGAAGAGGGCATCGACATGCTCATTTTTGACGACGAACTGAATCCTCGGCAGTTGCGGAATATCGAAGCCGAATTGCCCGAGGTCAAGGTGCTCGACCGGCCGAACCTCATCCTTGACATCTTCGCCGCGCGGGCCCAAACCGCCCATGCCAAGACGCAGGTGGAACTGGCTCAGTACCAATACCTGCTCCCGCGTTTGACCAACATGTGGACGCACTTGCAGAAGCAAAAAGGGGGCATCGGGATGAAGGGGCCTGGGGAGAAGGAAATCGAGACGGACCGCCGGATCATTCGGGATCGGATTGCCAAGCTGAAAAAGGATTTGGCCCAAATCGATCGCCAAATGGCCACCCAGCGCAGCAACCGCGGAGCCCTCGTGCGCGTAGCCCTCGTCGGCTACACCAACGTCGGGAAAAGCACGCTGATGACGCTGATTTCCAAGTCGGATGTCTTTGCAGAGAACAAACTGTTCGCCACGCTCGACACCACGGTGCGCAAGGTGGTGCTTCAGAATTTGCCCTTCCTGCTGAGCGACACCGTAGGCTTCATCCGCAAGTTGCCCCACCAACTCGTCGAGAGCTTCAAAAGCACGCTCGACGAAACGCGCGAAAGCGATCTGCTCATCCACGTGGTGGACGTTTCGCACCCGCAATTTGAAGATCACCTCGCCGTGGTGAACGCCACACTCGCAGAAATCGGGAGCGACGACGCCCCTACCCTCCTGTTGTTCAACAAAATCGACCAGCTTGAGGAGGATCCGATGGTGGGCCTCACGCGGTTGGAACAAATGGCCGGTATCCGCGAACGCTACGAGCGCAACGGCATCCAAACCGCCTTCATCTCCGCCCACACGAAAGAAGGCCTGGACGCCTTCCGCGACCTGCTTTACGAACAGGTGAAGGCGATTCACATGAAGCGCTACCCGTACAACAACTTCCTGTTCTAACGGGGAGCGCGTAGATTTACCCCTCAATTTCGAAGCATGGCATCCATCCGACAAGAAAAAGTCGCCGAACTCATTCGCCGCGACCTCAGCACGTTGTTCCAACGCCAGTCGCAAGCGTGGTTTGCCGGCATGTTCATCACGGTGACCACGGTGCGCATGGCACCGGATTTGGGCCTCGCGAAGGTCTACCTGAGTTTCATGGCCGTTCCGGACAAAAAGGCCGCGCTCGAAGCCGTGCGCGCCGAAGGCTGGCGAGTCCGCAAGGCCCTCGCCGACCTCATCGGCAAGCAAGTCCGAATCATCCCCGAACTCAACTTCTACTTGGACGACAGCCTCGATCACTACGAAGCCGTCGACCAAGCCCTCAAACGCTGATCACTTCACCGCGATGCGGCGGACGGATTGGCCGTCGGTATCCCGGATGAGCAGGACGTACGTGCCCGCCTCGCAGTTGCTCAGGTCCCACTGGAGTCGCTGCTCGTGGGCTTGTGCGTTCCGGATGGAGCGACCGGCCGGGTCGAATAGCTGAACGGTTTGGCCCGCCACGGGATGCGCAAACTCGATGGTCAGGACGTCCTGCACGGGATTCGGAAACAGCGCAACCGCATGGCCCGAAAGTTCCGCCACATGGGTGACCTCCCCGACGCATTCGCAATCCGCGTTGTACGCGTCGTTGACCGTCTCATCCAACCCGTCGTCGCACGCATCGCCTTCCCCGTAGCACGACCCGTCATCTTCGGTGGCCGCTTCGTTGTAATTGCACGCCGTGGCATCCGTGCAACCCAAGATGGCCCCCAACTCGCCGGCCACGTATCGCGCGAAGGCGAAATCGTTGTTTGCGACTTGAGCGAAGCCCGCGGCGACGATGGCGCCATTGGGCTGGATGGCAAGGTCATTCACGTCCTCGATTCCGGCTGACACATCCGTAATGGTCAGTCCGTCCGTTCCCCAATCCGCGTCGAACGAACCGTCGAAGTTCAAACGCGACACCATGAAGTCCCGCATCATGAATCCCGAGTAAGCCGTTCCGCCGAGGAGCCACTTCCCATCGGCTTGGGCTTCGACGGCCAGCAACACATTTGCTCCTCCCGGGCTGACGAACACTTCGCCCGCCGTGCCGAAAGCGGCATCCAATGCGCCCGTCGGACCGTGTGCCCGCGCCACCCCATCGGAGCCATTGTTCGCGTCCCCGACGGCCACCAACCGCCCGTTTTGGTAGTGCGCATCAAAGTACCGCCCATCGACCCCCGTGTTGAAAATGCCACCCAAACCGTAGGACATATCGGCCTGCCCGTCCGCGTCGAAATGCAGCACGATCGGGTAGGTCGTGGAAGAAGCCATGGTGTAACCGACGAGGTAAATGTCGCCGCTTTCGCCCACCGTGCCGCCGCGGATGTCGTAGTTCGTGGTGGTGGTTTCGGGGTAGATTTGGACCCCGTCATTGACGAAGGAAGCGTCGAGGTTGCCGGCCAAATCAAAGCGCACCAACGCCGCACGGTAGAACGAAGTCCCCGACTGCATCGACGACCCCACCGCAGTGTACGTGCCGTTCGCTACCACCAAATCCTGCGCGTAATCCTCGCTCTCATCGAGGTCCACAACCAGCACGCCGCCGTCCCCAAAGTCCGCGTCGAGCTGTCCGTCCGGCTGCAAGCGCCACACCGCGAACGCCGTGTTCGCGGGCGTCAGACTCACCGCGCCACACACCAAAGCGTGTCCATCCGCCTCAAGCACCACGTCGTAACCGAAGCACGAGCCTCCCGCCGCGCTGTAGGTCGTGACGCCCCCCGTTCCAAAGGAAGCGTCCATGGAACCATCGGGCAGGAGCTGCCCCACCGTCATTTGGAATCCGCCCACACCCGCACTCACTCCCGTGAACACGATTTCACCGCTCGGCCGAATGGCCACGGCTCGGGCATTGTCCATCGACGTGTCGGAAATGGGAGCCAACAAGGCGACCCCCGCGTCACCGAACGCCGCATCGAGGTCACCGGGGTTCTGCGCGGCCATCGGCTGCATCGCGGCGACGAGCGCGCCAACAAAGAGGAAATTCCAGGCTTTCATGGCCGGAAGTTACTATACATTTAAGGCATGGAGTTCAGTTTTTGGGAAGACCAAACCTGGTTGCAGCACCGCGACGCGCTCGTCGTCGGTGGCGGCATCGTCGGCCTGTCCGCGGCGTGCCGGTTGGCCGAATTGCGCCCCGATTGGCGCATCGCCGTGATGGAACGCTCGGCATTTGGCGATGGCGGCACGACGCGCAATGCAGGCTTTGCCTGCTTCGGCAGTCCCGCCGAACTCCTGGACGATCGAGCGGTCCTCGGCGACGCGGCGGCGTTGGCCTTGGTCGAACGGCGACTCAACGGCTTGCGCACCTTGCGCAGGTGGCTCGGCGATGAGGCCATCGGGTACGAATCCTGTGGAAGCCATGCGCTATACGTGCCCGAAGGCGTGGCACCGGTGGCCACCGAAGCGCTCGCGGACCTCAATCGGTGGCTCGAGCCCATAACCGGCATCGCGCGCACGTTTGAGCGCGTGCCCGCGCCCGCCTCGTTGCGCGAAGGGGCGGTCGTCGCGGCGGACTGGAGTCCCCTCGAAGGCGCGGTGCACACGGGAGCCCTCCACCGCGCCTTGTTGCGGCGCACCGCAGAAGCGGGCGTCGACGTGGTGCGCGGGGTTGAAATTGTGGCGGTGAAACCCGGTGGTCCCGTCGAACTGACGGTACGGCGGGGCCGAACCGGATCGGACCACCGCATCGCCGTCCCCCGCTGCCTCGTCGCCACGAACGCGTTCGCCCGCGAGCTCCTGCCCGATTTGGACGCCCACCCGGCAGCAAACCGCGTGCTCGTGACGGAACCCCACCCCACGCGCCCATCCACCGGAACGTATCACCTCGAGGCCGGCTACGTCTACGCCCGTCACCTGCCCGACGGCCGCCTCCTCATCGGCGGGGGCCGGCATTGGCAACTTGATGCCGCCGGCACCAGCGCCCGCCTCCGCGCCCTGCTGACGGACTTGTGGCCCGACGCCGGAAACATCGCCTACGAATGGACCGGAGTGCTGGGCGTGGGCGCCGTCCGTGAACCCATCGTGGAGGCCGTCGGGCCGGGGGTCGTGGCCGCCGTTCGGCTGGGCGGAATGGGCGTGGCGATCGGCGCGGGTTTGGGCCGAGAAGCCGCCGACTTGCTGGCCAAATCCCGCTAACTTGCGCCCGTGAACATGCCCCTCCGGCTTGCCCGCCGCTACATCTTCAGCCGCCGCACGCGCAACCTCATCCACCTGATTTCGAGCATTTCCATGTTCGTGATCGCGGCGGTGACGGCGGCCATGATCGCCATCTTGTCGGCGTTCAACGGGATCGAGGACGTGGTCAGCGAGCTCTTCGGCACGCTGGATGCGGAGTTGGCGCTCGTGCCGGAATCGGGGGCCGTGGTGCCGGACTCGCTCGGGGTTTGGTTGGACGAGCAAGCTTCGGTGGGTCGGTGGGCGGCCGTCATCGAGGAGGAAGCGGTGGCGCAGCTTTCGAGCGGGGCGCCGGTGGTGGTTTCCGTGCTCGCCTTCGATTCGGCGTTCGTGGACATCACGCCAGTGGAAGGGGCCATTCGGTCGGGACGGTGGGTGGCGTCCTGGCATGGGATGCCCACGGTCACGCTCGGGCTCGGCGTGCGGAATGCCTTGGGGGCCAACACGCAATCGGACCAGGCTTCCCTCGTGAAGTTGCGCGCGCCCAAACGGGGCAAATCCTTGGCGCGCAGCAGGGAGCGGGCCCTTCGGACCGTGGAGGCGTGGGCGGTGGACGTGTTCAGCATCAACGCCGACCTTGACGTGCGGTACGTGCTCTTGTCCCTGGAGGCCGGGCGGGATTTGTTCGAGCGGCCCGACGCGTGCAGCCGGTTCGAGCTGGAGCCGGCGGAGGGGTGGGACGTGGAGGAGGTGGTGCGGGATTTGGCCCAGCGGCTGCCGGAAGGAACGCGGCTGCGCACGCGAGCGGAGAAGAACGCGCTGATTACCAAGACGAACCGCGCGGAAAAATGGGCGACGTTCGTCATCCTCAGCTTCATCCTCATCGTCGCGGCGTTCAACATCATGGCCTCGCTGACCATGCTCCTGCTGGACAAACGCGAGGACATCGCGGTGCTGCAAGCCCTGGGCCTGACCGGTCGGCGCCTCGAACAGGCCTTCTCGTGGCAGGGGCTGCTCATCAACGTGCTCGGCGGAGCCATCGGGACGGTGCTTGGCATCGTCCTCGTCGTCGGTCAAGCCCGCTACGGCTGGGTGAAACTCGACGGTTCCATCGTGCCCGCATACCCCGTGCGGCTGGCCCTTACCGACGTGCTCGGCACGGTGGGCGTCGTCATCGTCGTAGGCGGTGTGGGATCGGCGCTGATGGTGCGCCTACTCATCCGGCGCATGTCCCGTTAAGCCGGGATTTCGAAGCCGTCGTAAAGCGCCGCGATTTCGCGCAGCTTCGCCCGAATCGCTTCGGGGTCATCGAGCGTCACCAAATCCAAGCGGTGCGGCTTGAACCCCGGCAACCCCTTGAAGTAATTCGCATAGTGGCGGCGCATCTCCACGACCCCCAACCGATCTCCCTTCCAATCGATGCTGCGCTCGAAGTGGGTGGTGACCGCTGCCACCCGCTCTTCGAACGTCGCCGGCGCATGGTGCTCCCCCGTGGCCATGTAGTGCTTGACCTCCCGGAAAAACCACGGCGACCCGATGCTGGCCCGGCCGATCATGATGCCGTCCACGCCATAGCGTTCGCGGTACTCCACCGCCTTTTCGGGCGAGGTGATGTCGCCGTTGCCGAACACGGGAATGCGCATCCGCGGGTTGTACTTCACCTCTGAGATGAGCGACCAATCCGCCTCGCCCTTGTACATCTGAGCGCGCGTGCGGCCGTGGATGCTGATGGCCTGAATGCCCACGTCTTGCAAGCGCTCCGCCACCTCCACAATGTACTTCGAGTCGTCGTCCCAGCCGAGGCGGGTTTTCACCGTGACCGGCAGGTTGCACGTGTCGACGATTTCCTTCGTCATCTCCACCATCTTCGGGATGTCCTGCAGGATGCCTGCGCCCGCGCCGCGCCCGGCCACCTTCTTCACCGGACAGCCGTAGTTGATGTCGACCAAATCCGGACCCGCCGCCTCCGCTATGGCCGCCGCCTCGCGCATGGACGTGATCTCGCTCCCGAAGATTTGGATGCCGATGGGACGCTCGTACTCGAAGATGTCCAACTTCGCGCGGGATTTGGCCGCATCCCGAATGAGCCCCTCGCTCGAAATGAACTCCGTGTACATCAGATCCGCCCCGAATTGCTTGCAAACGAAGCGAAACGGCGGATCGCTCACGTCCTCCATGGGCGCGAGCAGCAGCGGGCAATCCCCGAGCTCTATGTTTCCGATGCGGGTGGTGGCCATCGTGGAATTCTTGCGAACTTGCGGCGAAATCGGAGGAACGTCCTCCGCCTCAGACCGCTCGACAAAATTACGCATGATTCGCAAGGCATTTGAAGGAATGAACCCGTGGTTGCAAACCGTTTTCTTCGGGTCGATGATCTTGACCGGGATGGCGGTGGCTGTCCTCGTGGGGATGGTGGTCGTTTCTGGGGCGAACGGCATCTCCTTTGAGGAGGCGGTGAATGTGGCAGGGCGGCCGAGCAGCGACGCGGGGTTTGAGGCCAACATCGTGGTGAACGGGCTCAACCAGCTCATCGCCTTCGGCGGGGCGGCGATGTTGTTTGCGGCGTTGTTTGGGCGGGCGCGACTCGATGGCATGGGGTTGCGCAGACCGCAGGGCGCCTTGTGGGCATGGCTCGTGTTGGCCGCAATCGGCACGTTGAGCGCGACCCCGGTATTGGATTTGACCCACCGGTTGAACCAATGGCTCATGGGGGCATTGCCTGAATCGATGCGCTTGCTGGCCGACCATTATGAGGCCTTGGCCGCGGAGACCACGGAAGCCCTGTTGACCCGCCCGGGGATGGGCGCAACGTGGGCGGTGCTCGTGGCGGTCGCGGTGTTGCCTGGGCTGTGTGAGGAGTTGGCGTTTCGCAGCGTATTCCAGCCCATCTTCGTTCGGAGCACGCGGCGGTTGCACATGGGGATTTGGCTGGGGGCAGCGATTTTCAGCGCCATTCACATGCAGTTCCACGGGTTCCTCCCGCGGATGTTCATCGGAGCAGGCTTGGGGTACTTGGTGGTCTGGAGCGGATCGATTTGGCCCGCTGTCATGGCGCACTTTGTGAACAACGCGGGGACCGTGATGCAAGCGAAGCTGTTCGGGAAGGAATGGATTCAGCAGGAAATGAACGCAAGCGGACCTTGGGAAACTCAGGATTTTGCGGTCGCGGCGGCCTGCGCGGTGGGATTGGTGCTGACGTGGTGGGCTATGCGGCAGTTGGCAAACTGGTCGGAAGCGGCGAAACGCTACGTCGAACGGGTTCAGTGACCGCCTTCGGACTGCAGGAACGCGCGGGCGACGAGCAGGTCTTCGGGGGTGGTGATTTTGATGTTGTGGGGGTTGCCGGGCACGAGTTCCACGGGGTGGCCGGCGGCTTCGAAGACGCTCGCGTCGTCGGTGAACCGGTCTTCGTAGGGGACGGCGTAGGCGGGCTTGAGCCGGGCGAGGTCGAAGCACTGGGGGGTTTGGACGGCGCGAAGGGAGGCGCGTTCCAGCGGGCCGGCGTGGAGGTCGCGGATGCTGTCCTTGACGGGGACGACGGGGATGGCGCCCCCGAATGAAGCGGCGGACGCGAAGCAGGACCGGATGACGGAGGCGTCGGGGAAAGGGCGGACGGCGTCGTGGATGCCGACGACGCCGTGATCGGGAAGTTCGGCCAAACCGGCCTGAACGCTGTGGAAGCGCTCGGCGCCTCCGGGGACGATGCGGGCGATGCCCGCGGGGCCATGTTGGGCCTCAAGCGCAGCGAATTCATCGAACAATCCAGGGTACAACACCAGCGTCACGGGCAAGGCATCGCCCAACGCCTCGCGGAAACGCCGAAGGGTCCACCACATGAGTGGCAGACCCTCCAACGCAATGAATTGCTTCGCCGTGGGGGCCTGCATCCGCGTGCCCGTGCCCCCTGCAACGACGATCAGGTGCTGGTTCACCCCTTCGCTGCTGCGTAACGCGCCGACACTTCTTCCCAGTTGATGACGTTGAAGAAAGCACCGATGTAATCGGGACGGCGGTTTTGGTAGTTCAGGTAGTACGCGTGCTCCCACACGTCCAAGCCCAAAATGGGCGTGCCACCGCAGCCCACTCCGGGCATCAGCGGGTTGTCCTGGTTCGCGGAAGAGCAAACTTCCAACTTGCCGTCCTTCACGCACAACCACGCCCAACCTGAACCAAAGCGGGTCGCAGCCGCCTTCGAAAACGCGTCCTTGAAGGCATCGAAGCCGCCGAGGTCGCTGTCCATCGCGGCAGCCAAGTCGCCGCTGGGCGCACCGCCACCGTTCGGAGACATGACCTTCCAGAAGAGGTCGTGGTTGTAGTAACCGCCCCCGTTGTTGCGAACGGCCGCATGGTCTGAATGATGCGCCAACAAGTCACCGATGGACTTGCCTTCCATTTCCGTTCCGGCGATGGCCGCATTCAGGTTGTTCGTGTAGCCCGCGTGGTGCTTGCCGTGGTGAATTTCCATGGTCCGCGCGTCGATGTGAGGTTCCAGCGCGTCGTACGCGTAGGGCAATTGAGGGAGTTCGAAAGCCATGTTGTTGATGGATTAAATTTGTTCTGATTGAAGGTGTTCGGTTTGCTGGTGGGCCAAAACCACTTTCCCATTCACCACGACCCACGCCGAGGCATTTTTCAGCAACTCCACCGCACGTTGGCAGGTGACGTCGCCTTCCAAAAGGGATTCGTAGTAAGCCGCTTCGCCGTCTAAGTTGCGCACAATTTGGGACCACAACCGCCGGCGAACCAAATCCAATTCCGCCCCCGGCGCTGGTCCGCCCGCGATGCCCCACTCGTGAGCCCGATCCAGCAGCAACTCCAAGGCCGCTTCGGCGTGCTCACCCTTCGAGCCCGTTTGCAAGGCGGATCGCTGCGCATCGACGTATTCAAAGGCCACATCGCGCAACAGGCCCCACCAATTCACCTCACCGAGCCATTCCGACGTTCCGGTGGTGTCGTACGCCACGAAGAAATCAGGAGCAATGCCGCCTCCGCCGTAAACGACCCGCCCAGCAGGGGTTTCGTATCGGAGGGAATCCATGAAGGGAATGCTGTCCTCGTGAAACAATTCTCCACGGTCGTAACGCAGCGTGAAGTCGTCTTCGTAATCCGAGTACGGCTTTTGGATGGCGCGTCCGGTGGGCGTATGGAAGCGGGCGACCGTGAGGCGCAAGGCTCCCGCCTCGGGGATGCCGAATTCCTCCTGAACCAACCCTTTACCAAAGCTGCGGCGACCGACCACGATGCCGCGGTCGTTGTCCTGAATGGCCCCCGCAAAAATTTCGCTCGCCGAAGCAGAAGACTCGTCGATCAGCACCGCCACGTCCCAGTCTACCCACGGTCCCGTCCGAGCGGCGCGGTAGTCGCGGCGCGGGGAATGAATGCCCTCCGTGTAGACAATGGACGCGTTTCGGTCCAAAAAGCCTTCCACCATCGGAATGACGGCATTCAGGTACCCCCCCCCGTTGCCCCGCAAATCGATGACGACTTGGTTGCAGCCCGCGCGGTCCAGCTCCTCCATCGCGGCGGAGAACTCGTCAAAGGTGTTTTGGGCGAATCGGATGACCTTGATGTATCCGGTTTGGTCCGAAACAGGCAACGCCGCGACCACGCTGTGAATCGGAATCCGATCGCGCTCAATGACCACCTCGAACGGCTCATTCCGCCGCAGCAAGCCCAATCGCACCTCCGTACCGCGCGGACCTTTCAACAGCCGCATCACCTCCGCATTCGTCAAATCCGGCCCGGAAATCTCCGCACTGTCCACCTGCACGATGCGGTCACCCGCCGCAATTCCCGCTGCTTCCGACGGCCCGCCTGCAATGGCGTTGAGCACCATCAAGGTGTCGTCCTGGATGATGAATTCCACCCCGATGCCTTCGAAATTGCCCTCCATCGGCTCAGCCATCGCCGCCAGTTCTTCCTCGCTGAAGTAATACGAATGCGGATCGAGCTCTTCCAAAATCGCCTCCAACGCGATGGTCTCCAATTCCTCCCGCATCACCGGGTCCACGTAGGTCGCCTCAATCCGATCCAACACGTGCACCAAGCGCCCCCGCTCACCGCCGCGACCGAGCAACGCCGACCGCGCATCCCCGCTTTCCATGCCCATGCCGATCCAAATCCCCAGCACCAGCACGGCAGAAAACGCCAGCGGCGTCCAAGAGGGGCGTGTGCGCGGTTCCATGGGGGGTTCAACAGCCATGCTCCGTCGTCGGTTCAATCCATGCTTCATCCATGACCGGCAAGTGCACCACTTCCACCCCAGCGCTCTCCAGAAAGGCCAAACCGCTCACGTCCTTGTAGGCGTCCCGATACACAACCCGCTTGATGCCTGCCTGGTGAATCAGCTTCGTGCATTCGCGGCACGGCGACAACGTGATGTACAGCGTGGCCCCCACCGAAGCGTTGTTCGACCGAGCCAACTTCGTGATCGCATTCGCCTCGGCGTGCAGCACATACCAGTGCGTATTGCCCGCCTCGTCCTCGCACGGATTCGGAAACCCGGAAGGCGACCCATTGAACCCATCGGCGATGATCATCCGATCCTTGACGATGAGCGCCCCGACCTGCTTGCGCTGGCAATGCGACAACTGCGACCATTCCGCTGCCATGCGCATGTACGCGCGATCATAGCGCAACTGTTTCTCGGAATCGGGCAGGGTGCGGTTCAATGCGTTCGTTTTTTACAGCCCAAAGGTAGGATTCCCCGCGGTGTTCCTAATTTCGACTTCACAAAGATTGAGACATGCGCATCTACACGCGGACTGGAGACGATGGAACCACGGCCCTATTTGGCGGCCAACGAGTGAACAAGGACGACTTGCGGCTTGAAGCGTATGGCACCTTGGATGAACTCAACGCTGCAGTGGGCATGCTCGGTGAGCACCCGGCGTGCTCGGAGGATCGACAGTGGCTGCGCACCTTGCAGAACGACCTGTTCAACCTCGGCAGCCACCTGGCCACCGTGGATCCTGAAATGGCCCGGCACCTTCCCGCTTTGCCAGAAGGACGGATCGCAGAAATGGAACAGTGGATGGACGAACGGGATGCCCAGCTTCCCGAACTGCGCTCCTTCATCTTGCCCGGCGGTCACCCGGCCGTGGCCGCGGCGCACGTCTGCCGCACGGTGAGCCGCCGAGCAGAACGGCGCGTGGTGGCCCTCGCACGCGTTTCCGACGTGCCGAGCACCATCCCTTCCTACCTCAATCGGCTGAGCGACGTGTTCTTCGTTTGGAGCCGGTGGATCAGCTTGCAAACGGGCACCGAGGAGGTTTTGTGGACCAAATGAGTTCTCGGCGAAACCTTTTGCCCTCCCCATCCGTTATCGAATGCGAACAGGACTTGCATAGCAAGTTGATTCGTCTATTTTTGCGCGCTGAAATCGCGATGTTTCGCTAACACGTTTGCCATGTATTGGACACTCGAATTGGCCTCCTATTTGGAGGACGCCCCTTGGCCCGCCACGAAAGATGAGCTCATCGATTTCGCACTCCGTACCGGTGCGCCCCTTGAAGTGGTGGAGAACCTGCAACAATTGGAAGACGAAGGCGATGCCTTCGAAACCATCGAAGACATTTGGCCGGATTACCCTTCGAAAGAGGACTTCTTCTTCAACGAAGACGAATACTGACGAACGGAACCTCCTGAAAAAAGCCACCTGAACGGGTGGCTTTTTTCGTTTCCGAATGGAAAAAGAAGAGCGGGACGACGTCCCGCTCCACTTGACATTGAACTGAACAACCCGCCCCTTTCAGGCCGGTCGTTCGCTACCACACCAGGGAGACCAATCCGCTGGCGTTCCAATGTTAAGAAAAAAATCCCCGAATCCAACAAATGGGCCTCATTCCTTCCCAAACCCAGCAAGCGTTGCCCCGGTCAGCCTCCCATTCCACCACGTCGAATCCAATTCCGCGCCGAGTCCGCGATAGAACGCAATGGACGGCTCGTTCCACTCCAGCACCTGCCACTCCATCCGACGGCACCCCTGTTCCACAGCGCGGGCGGCCACCGCTTTAAACAGCGCAAGTCCCGCTCCCCGACCGCGCTGGGATTCCGTCACCACCAAGTCTTCCAGGTACAGGCACCGCCCCTTCCACGTGCTGTATTTCTCGTAATACAAGGCCATCCCGAACACGCCGTTCGCCTCATCCTCGACCACGAAGGCCCCAAATCCCGGACGCTCCCCGAATCCATCCCTCACCAGGTCTTCCGGAGTCACCTCCACCGCATTCGGCTCCCGCTCGTACACGGCGAGTTCAACGATGAGGGCGTGCAGCGAGGAGGCATCGGCGGCGGTGGCGGGGCGCAGGGTGAACATGGGATGCGGTTTGGGAACCGCAAGATGGCCACAAACTTCGCTTACCTTCATGCCATGGAAGAAATGACGTGGAACGCCATCGACCTCATCATCGCCATTCCCTTGTTGTTGGCGGCTTGGCGTGGATTTCGCAAAGGCCTCATCATCGAAATCGCAACGCTTGTGGGGTTGGTGGCCGGTATGTTTGCCGGCTATCACGGAGCCGATCGCGTGGCCGAATCGCTCGCGGATTCGTGGGATTTGAAGGCGTCTACGCTGCACGGCATCGGGTTCCTCATCGCCTTTGTGGCGGTGCTCGTGGCCGTTTATTTGCTGGGGAAAGTCATTGAAAAGGCCGTGGATTTGGTCGCGTTGGGGTTGGTAAACAAGGGGCTTGGAGCGCTGTTTGGTTTGGTGAAAATGGGCCTGTTCCTCAGCGTGGTGATTTACTTCCTCAACCTGGCTTTCGGCAAGGACGAGTGGTTGCCAAAGGAGCAGGTGAAGCAGGCTGTGCTGTATCCGGTGGTGTCGGAAGCCGCGTCGTGGTTGGTTCCAGAAATGAGCCAAAAAGGCTTCCTCGAGCGCGCGCGCAAGCAGGCCGAAGACGGCCTGGAGCACCTGCGCGAAGGAGCGGACGAACTCCGGGACGCGATCCCGAACCGCTGATCAGACGAACGCGGCCTTGAGCGCTTCGATGCGCGCCTCCAAGTCCCGCATGGTGCCTTCGTAATCGGTGCGCGCAGCTTCGGGCGTGGCGCGAACGGAAAAGTAGAACTTGATTTTCGGCTCAGTGCCGCTGGGTCGGGCGGTGACGATGGCCCCTTCAGCCGTGACGAACTGGATGACATTGGAAGCGGGCAAGCCCGTCGGCCGGTCGGCTCCTGTGACCAAATCCCGTACGACGCCATCCCGGTAATCGCGCAGCTCCACCACCGATTCTCCCGCAAGGGATTCGGGCGGATTCGAGCGGAATCCTTCCATGCGGTCGGCGATGGCTTGTTTGCCGGCTCGGCCTTGCAGGGTTTGGGACACCAACGCCTCCTTGTACGCACCGACCTCCTGGTGAATGCGGCGCAACTCGCCCAGAACATCGCCGCCGCACGCGTGGGCCAATTCCGCAATCAGGCACGCACTGGCCACCGCGTCCTTATCGCGCACCCGGTCGCCGATCATGTAGCCGTAGCTTTCCTCACCGCCCACGACGAAATGCGACTGGCCTTCCCGCTCGCGAATGGCCGCGGCAATCCATTTGAAGCCCGTGAGCGTCTCGACCACTTCGATGCCTCGGTGCCGGGCGATTTCCGCCATGAGCTCCGACGTCACGATGGTCTTTGCCACGAAGGGATGCTCCGGCATGCGGCCCGCTGAGGCCAAACCCCGCAGCACGTAATCCACCAACAGCGCCCCCGTCTCGTTGCCATTCAGCAACCGGAACGTCCCCTCGGGCTGGCGCACCGCGATGCCGACGCGGTCGGAATCCGGATCCGTCCCGAGCACGAGCTCCGCACCGTTCGATTGCGCGAGGACAATTGCCGCTTCCAACGCAGCACCCTCTTCTGGATTGGGGCTGTGAACGGTCGGGAAATTCCCGTCCGGCTCGGCTTGTTCTGGCACGACCGCGACGTTCCGGAAACCGGCAGCGCGCAGGGCGGGGGTCACCGAAACCGCACCCGTACCGTGCAGCGGCGTGTAGACGAGCTTCAAATCCGAGCCGTTCGCCACCAAGTCCGCATCGAGCCGCAAGCCCAGCACGTAGCGCTCGAAGGCCGCATCGAGCTCGGCGCCGATGGGCACGATGAGCTCCGAACCCGGGGCGCGCTGGATTTCGGTCAGCGCGACGGACCGGACTTCGGCGATGATGCCGGCGTCTTGCGGCGGGACGATTTGGCCTCCATCCGCCCAGTACACTTTGTAGCCGTTGTATTCCTTCGGGTTGTGGCTGGCCGTCAGGACGATGCCCGCCGTGCAGCCGAGTTCGCGCACCGTGAAGGACAACTGGGGCGTGGGACGCAGGCCGTCGTAGAGGTACGCCTTGATGCCGTGTGCCGCGAAGACTTCTGCCGCGACGCGGGCGAATTCCGGGCTGTTCAGGCGCGAGTCGTGGGCGATGGCGATGGCGGCTTCGGCGGCTGGGATTTGGCTCAGCAGGTAGCGGGCCAAACCCTGGGACGCCTGGCCCACCGTGTACGCATTCATCCGATTCGTTCCCACGCCCATCACCCCGCGCAGCCCCCCCGTACCAAACTCCAGCTCGGTGTAAAACGCCTCCGTCAGCGGTTCCCCACCGGCCTCCACCAGCGCGCGCACCGCAGCTTGCGTTTCTTCATCAAACGGCGCCCGCATCCATTCCTCGGCCCGCGCCCGCACCTGCTGTTCCAATTCCACGTTGTCCATCGTCGTTGCTGTTTCTACTGATTCCATTCAAACTGCGGTCGAACCGCGCTCATTCCGCACCTGCTCAAGGCACTCCGCCAAGGCCTCCTGCCACGTTTCGGGCACGCCACCTCCTGCCGCAAACCACGGTTCAGGATCGAGGCGCGAATGGCGGGGGCGTCGGGCTGGCGTCGGGTAATCGGCTGTTGAACACGGGCTGGCATTGACTTCCATGCCCATCCCTTCGAAAATGGCTTGGGCGAATCCGAACCACGTGGTCACGCCCCGGTGACCGAAGTGCCAAATCCCAGGAGACCAGCGCTCCGGCGCCTGTGCCCACTGCCGCAAGGCGCGAGCGAACGACAACGCCGAAGTCGGTGTGCCGTGCTGATCGTCCACCACCCGCAGCGCTCGCCCCGCCTCAGCGAGCCGGATCATGGTGTGAAGGAAGTTGGGGCCCCACGCATCGTAAAGCCAAGCAATCCGAACCACCCATGCTCGGCCACCGGCCGCAAGCACCGCCTGTTCCCCTGCCAGCTTCGAGGCGCCATAGGCTCCCAATGGCCCGGTGGGATCCTCCGGGCGATAGGGTTCCATCTGCTCGCCATCGAACACGTAGTCCGTCGATATGTGAAGGAAAGCTGCGCCGTGTGCCGCTGCGGCTTGTGCCAAATTTCCCGGGCCTACAGCATTGATCGCGTGTGCCAAATCGGCCTCCTGCTCCGCACGGTCGACGGCGGTGTATGCCGCGCAGTTAATGAGGACGTCCGGCCGGATCGCGGCAACGGCGGCGTCCACCGCACGGGCGTCGACGATATCCAACTCCGACCGGTCAAGCCCCACCCATTCCATCGACGCGGCATCGCCTGCAACCAGGTTCATCAATCGACGACCCAGCTGACCCGCGCATCCCGTAACCAAAACCTTCCGCATGCCCCGAAGATACACTTGGCACGGGGTTTGTTCCGTTGTGTGCGAACATCTTATCTTTATTCCATGAAAATGCAAACGATTGCCGCGGTCGGCGGCTTGTTGATCACGACCACGTTCAGCGGCATTGCATTCGGGCAGGCGCCCGATGCCCAAGAGCCCGGAAAGAAGCAGAAACAATTCAGCGCCTTTGCCTTGTCGGACCAATCCGGAACCACGGTGCAAGACGTCACGCTTGAGGGCGCAACGTGGGGTGCAGGGGTGCAGTGGCGGAAGAAAAGTGAGAAAGGCATGTTGGCGTCGGGGATTGATTTGGCATACCAACCCATCGGCACCTTGGAATCCGAGGTCACCATCGACGACAACGGCACCCTCACGGACGGAACGTTGCGGGCTCGGAACCAATACCTCACCGCGCATTACGTGCTGCGGCTGTCGCCTTTCAACGGCTGGTTCCAACCTTTTGCGGAAGGCTTCGCCGGAGGGCGTGCGTCGGTTTTGAACACCGAGTTCTCCACGGCCGATGCCACGTTGCAAGACAAGTTGCAAGATGCGGGAGTGCAAGAGTTTGGTGCCACTTGGAATTACGGATGGGGCTTTGGATGCCGCCTGCGTTTGGCAGAGGGCTTCTACGCCCTCGCTCGCTACGCCAACATTTCCAGTGGTGAATTGGATTTGGTTACGGATGTGAGCATCGATGGGAACGGGAACGTGAACACGACCATCGAGCCGACGGCCATGCCCACTTCCAGCGTGCTGGCCGGCATCAGTTGGGACATGGGATTGAAAAAAGTGAAGCGCCAAGCTGAGCGCTGATCAGCCGTTGGAGCGCATGGCATCTACGGGGGCCATGCGCGCCGCGGTTTGGGCAGGGGCCAAACCCGCCACCAACCCGGACAACACCGCCACCCCCACGGCCACCGCGATGCGGCCGGGGCGAATAGCAAGCTGCAAGCCCAGGTCCAGCGCATTCACGATGGCAATGAGGACCTCGATGGCCACGAGCGCAAAGCCCGCTCCGAACAAGCACAAGGCGACCGCCTCGAACAAAAACTGGGTCAAAATGAAGGTGCTCTTCGCGCCGATGGCCTTTTGAACCCCGATGATGCGGGTACGCTCCCGCACGGAAACGAACATGATGTTCGCGATGGAGAAGCAGCCCACGAGGATGGCGAAGATCGCAATGAACCACCCGCCGATTTCGAACTGAGCGAAGATGCCGTCGATGATGGAGGACAGCATATCGACTTGGTTGATGGCGAAATCGTCGTCCTCCTCGGGGCGCAAGCGGCGGACGGCGCGGAAGTGCTGAATGACCTCGTCGGCGAGGGCTTCGTTGCTCACGCCTTCGGCCGCTTTGATGAGGATGGCCCCTCCGCCGCTCTCCACGTCCATGACCCGTCGGGCGAAATCGATGGGCAACATCGCCACGCGGTCCATGCCGTCCGAAATGATGGACGCGCCTTCACGCTCGAACACGCCGATGACTTCGAGCTTCCGCCCGCGGATGGTGAAGGTTTCACCGACCACGTCGGATCTTCCCCAGAGGGCGGCTGCGATTTCAGCGCCGACAATGGCTACGGGACGGCCAGCGCGCCCTTCGGCTTCGGTAAAGAACCGCCCTTGTTCAATCTTGAGTGAAATGACCTCGGGATAGGTGTGCGTAACGGCCGCGATGCGGCTGGATTCGATGCGGTTGTTGCCCTGTTCCATGGGCATGGGGGCGCCCGATTGAAACGTGAGGGCTTGGGCCGAATGCATGCGCGCAGCGAGGGATTCCATGTCGCGCTGGGTGGGTTCACGGCGCTGGACGTATTTCCACCAGGGGTAGTCGCCGCCGGCAGCCCAGGGCCACTTTTGGACGAACAACACGTCCTCGTCCAACATATTGAACGTGTCCTTCAAGTTGTCCTCCAGCGAGTCCACCACGGTGAACACCGCGGAAATCATGAAAATGCCGACCATCACGCCGAGGAGGGACAAAAACGTCCGCAATTTATTCGCCCAAATCGCCCACCAAGCGAACAGAAAACTCTCTCGTAGCAACCGCATCCAAAGCATGCCCAAAGCTACGGGTTTCCCCCGCGCCAACTCGCAGGAACATCGTAGCTTTGCGGCCTCAAATTCCCATTTCATGTCCGAAGCGCGCATCCAATCGGCCCTCATCTCCGTTTTTAACAAGGAAGGCCTTGAGCCCATCGTCGCTGAAATGCAGCGGTTGGGGGTGACCATTTACTCGACGGGAGGGACCCAAACGGCCATCGAAGCGATGGGCGGCACCGTGGTCCCCGTGGAATCCTTGACCGACTACCCTTCCATCCTGGGAGGCCGCGTGAAAACGCTGCACCCTAAGGTGTTCGGTGGCATTTTAGGTCGGCGAGGGCTGGCGAGCGACGCGGAGGAAATGGCGCACTACGGCTTGCCGGCGTTGGATTGCGTCATCGTGGATTTGTACCCGTTCGAAGAAACGCTCGCTTCAAAAGCGGAGCGGAATGCCATCGTGGAAAAAATCGACATCGGCGGGATTGCGCTGATTCGAGCGGCAGCGAAAAACCACAGTGACGTGGTCATCGTGCCGAGCCAAAGCCAATACAGCGACCTGTTGAAGGTCCTCAAGGAGCAAGACGGGGTGACGACGTTGGCGGAGCGCAAGCGGTTTGCCGCGCACGGATTTCGAGTGAGTTCGCACTACGACACGCGCATCCACGCCTGGATGGCCGAGGACGCGGGGATCGACGCGCTCGACACGTTGAACCTGAGCGAACTCCGAGGCCGATCGCTGCGATATGGAGAGAATCCGCACCAGCCGGGCCGCTTCTTCGGCGACTTGGACGGGCTGTTCGACCAACTCCACGGCAAGGAATTGTCCTACAACAACTTGCTCGACGTGGATGCCGCGGTGCAGTTGATGGGCGAGTTTGCCGACGAAGGGCCTACGTTCGCCATTTTGAAGCACAACAACGCGTGCGGCTTGGCGACCCGGGATGCGCTGGTGGAGGCGTACCGGACGGCGTTGGCGTCGGACCCGGTTTCGGCGTTTGGCGGGATTTTGATTGCGAACCGACCCATTGATTTGGCCACGGCGGAGGCGATGTCCGATTTGTTCTCGGAAGTGGTGATTGCGCCGGATTTCTCGGAAGAAGCGCTCGGGGTGTTGACGCAAAAGAAGAACCGGATTTTGCTCAGCATCAAGCCGACCGCCATGCCGCAGTACAGCGTGCGGACGGCGTTGAATGGGTTCCTTGTGCAGGCAGTGGACGCCTCAACGGAGGGCGTGGAGGACCTGAAGTGCGTGACGAAGGGGGCAGCGACGGAGGCGCAGGTTCGGGATTTGGTCTTTGCAATGAAAGTGGCGAAACACACCAAATCCAACACCATCGTTTTCGCGAAGGACGGCGCATTGGTGGCGAGCGGAACCGGCCAAACTTCCCGGGTCGACGCCCTCAAGCAGGCGGTCGTGAAAGCCGAGGCGTTCGGGCTGTCACTCGATGGCGCGGTCATGGCTTCCGATGCCTTTTTCCCGTTCCCCGATTGCGTGGAACTCGCTGATGGAGTGGGCATCAAAGCAGTGGTTCAGCCAGGAGGGTCCATCAAGGATCAGCTCAGCATCGACTACTGCGACGACCACGGTTTGGCCATGTACATGACCGGCGTTCGCCACTTCAAGCACTGAGGGCAATACGGGCCGAAAATCGGCGTTGCGAACCCGGGCCCAAGTCGTTCGGAACGAATCGGTCACAAGCCGGTCGCTCGCACTATCTTTGGCCACAACCGCACGCCTGAATCGCACACCGCACCCCATGGGATTGTTCAACTTCTTCATCCAAGAGATCGCCATCGATCTCGGCACCGCCAACACCATCATCTACCACCTCGATAAGGTCGTGGTGGATGAGCCTTCGATTGTGGCGAAAGACCGCACCACGAACAAGACGGTGGCTATCGGTCGTTTGGCCCAGCAAATGCACGGGAAAACGCACAAGAACATCGAGACGATTCGCCCCTTGAAGGACGGTGTGATTGCGGATTTTCAGGCGGCTGAGGAGATGATCAAGGGCATGATCAAGATGATGAACACGCGGAAGCGGTTGTTCAACCCCTCCCTTCGGATGGTGATTTGCATCCCTTCCGGCATCACGGAAGTGGAGAAGCGGGCGGTCAAGGACAGCGCGGAACACGCGGGCGGCAAAGACGTTTACCTCATCCACGAACCGATGGCGGCTGCGATCGGAATCGGCATCGACGTGGAAGAGCCCATGGGCAACATGATCATCGACATCGGGGGAGGAACCTCGGAAATCGCGGTCATTGCATTGGGCGGCATCGTGACGGACAAGAACATCCGCGTGGCCGGGGACGAATTCACAGCGGACATCGAAGAGTACATGCGCCGCCAGCACAACATCCTCATCGGAGAACGCACGGCGGAACAGATCAAGATTGAAGTCGGGTCAGCGACGAAGGAATTGGAAAACCCACCGGAAGATTACGCCGTGCGCGGACGGGATTTGATGACGGGCATTCCGAAGGAAATCCTCGTTTCCTACAGCGAAATCGCGGAAGCCCTCGACAAGAGCATCAGCAAGATCGAAGAGGCCATCCACAGCGCCCTCGAGCAGACCCCGCCGGAATTGTCCGCGGACATTTACCGCACGGGCATTTACCTCGCAGGCGGAGGAGCTCTGCTGCGTGGTTTGGACAAACGCATCCAGCAGAAAACCCGACTTCCCGTGCACATCGCGGAAGACCCGCTGCACGCGGTGGCGAAAGGAACGGCCATTGCCCTGAAGAACATCGACAAGTTCCCCTTCTTGATGCGCGAATAATTCCTGATCCGCGGCATGCGCAACCTTTGGCAACTGCTCCTTCGGAACCACGTGTTCCTCCTGTTCCTCGTGCTGCAAGTGCTCGCCCTGACGTGGGTCACGCGATCGCATGGGCATCCGCGTGGGGCTTGGATTCAGTGGAGTTTGCGCTGGACCGGAGCCTGGAACGAGCAGCTGATGGAGGTGGCCCGAATCCGCGATTTGGACGAGGCCAACGCGTTGTTGGTTGCGGAGAATGCGGCGTTGCGGGCCCTCATGAATCGGGGTTCAACGGCCCATGGCCGAGGGGGCGAGGTGGTGCACATGACCCTTGCGCGTTCGGCGAATTGGTTCATGGTGAATCGCGGGTGGGCGGACAGCGTCCGGGTCGGTGATGGCGTGGTGTCGAGCCGGGGCGCAGTGGGGCGCATCGTCGAGACCGCCGAGCAGTACGCCATGGGGTTGCCGTTGGTGAACACGGACTTGGAATGGAGCGGCCGCGTGGGGAACAACGGGGTCATGGGACGGGTGGTTTGGCCCGGTCATGCAGTCCGATCAGGCCAAATGCAAGACGTTCCCCGATCCGCAGCAATTGCCGTGGGCGATACGGTCTTCACCACGGGCTATCAAGGCGTGTTCCCACCGGACTTGCCCATCGGGATCGTGCAACGCGTCACGCAAAACCCCTCGGATGAATTCCTGACCGTCGAACTGACCTGGGCGGTGGACTTCAATGCCCTGCGCTACGTCGAACTCTTGCATGGCCCCAATTGGCCCGCATTTTCTCAACCTGAAGCGACCGAGTGATGGAAGGAACGCTCCAAACCGCATTGCGCTGGGTGCTCGCCTTGCTCGCTCAAGCCTGGATTTTTCATCATTTGGTGGTGCTGGACGGGTGGGTGACGCCGTTGTTTCACCTGTACGGACTGGTGCTGCTCCCGCTGCGGATGCGGCCGGTGACCTACTTGCTCGCCGGGGGGCTGATGGGAGTGGGCGTGGACCTGCTGAATTTCGGAGGCGGCTTGTTCACGGCGGCGGGGCTCGTGAGTGGGGTGCTGCAGCCGCTGATTGCGCGGTTGTTGGCGCCGCGCGAAGGGTATGAGGCCGACGCCGAAGTGGGACCGCAAACGCTCGGGTGGCTGTGGTGGCTGACGTACACCTTCTTGATCGTGTTGGTCCATGCCGTCTGGTTGTTTGCGCTCGAATCGGGGCGTTGGGGATTGGTTCCGAAAGGGTTGGGCCAAGCCGCCACCTCCGCACTCGCCACCTCCGCGCTCATCGTGATCGTGCGGACCTTGTTCATGCGGAACGCCCGGCGCCGATGAACTTGAAGGGGCGGATGTGGGTCATCGGGGGCTTGTTCGCATTCATTGCGGTGGTCTTCATCGGACGGCTGGCTCAGCTTCAGTTGGGCAGTCCGGAGTGGACGGATTACGCCGCGCGATTGACGGAGTCGCGGGAGACATTGGATGCCGCTCGCGGGCTCATTTACGATCGAAACGGGCAGCTGTTGGTAACGAACCAGGCCAGTTACGACCTGCTGTACACGCCCAGGCTCGCCCGAGAGGGCATGGACACTGCCGCGTTTGCCGCCCTGCTGGGTTGGAAGCGCCAAGCCCTTGAAGCCGCCTTTGCCAAGGCCGACGCATACGCCTCGTACCGCCCCTCCATCATCGTCCGCCAACTGCCCGCCGCGGAATACGCCCGCATCAGCGGAGAGCTGTGGCGGTTCCCGGGGGTGAAGGAGCGCACGCGGGCTGTGCGCTCCAACCAAGCGGGATTGGCTGCCCAGCTCATCGGGAGTTTTGGGGAAACGAGCGCGGATGACTTGAAGAACGACGCGTTTTACCGCCTTGGGGATTACAAGGGCAAATCCGGGCTGGAACTCCAATACGAGCGCGAACTGCGCGGCCGCAAAGGCGTCCGGTACCATTTGGTCGACGTTCGGAACAACTACCAACTCCCGCTCGAAGGCGGCCGGCGGGACACCCTGGCTGTGGCCGGGGCGGACTTGACGTTGACGCTCGACCGGGATTTGCAGGCGTATGCCGAGCAGTTGATGGCGGGCAAGCGGGGCAGTGTCGTGGCCATTGAGCCCGCGACGGGAGAGGTTTTGGCCCTCGTCAGCGCACCGACCTACGACCCCGACTTGCTCATCGGTCCGCAGCGCGGTGCGAATTACGACAGCCTGCTGCACAACCCCGGTCAACCCCTTTATAACCGGGCCTTGCGCGGCACCTACCGCCCCGGTTCCATCTTCAAAATGGTGCAAGGGCTCATCGCGCTCGACGAAGGCGCCATCCGCACCAACACCCGCATCGCGTGCGATCGAAACATCATCGGGTGCCACGGCCCGCACAGCTACGACAACCTGTCGGAAGCCATTGTGCATTCGTGCAATCCGTATTTCCACGAAGTCATGAAGCGGATGGTGCAGGCGCGCCGGTCGAACAACCTGTTCGAAGATGCCGCGATGGGGCTAGGAAATTGGACGGAGCGCATCAAGCAGTTCGGGTTTGGGACGGATTTGGGCGGGCAGTTGCCGGGCGTGCGACCGGGCTCCGTGCCCGACACCACCTACTACAACAAGATCTACGGTCGACGGAGCTGGGCGTTTTCGACGATCTACTCCATCGCCATCGGCGAGGGGGAATTGCTGACCACGCCGCTCCAAATGGCCAACCTCGCCGCGACCATCGGCAACCGGGGTTGGTACCGCACGCCCCACGCCGTTCGAGATGTGGGCGGTCGCGGGAAACCGTTGGGGGTGGATTCGCTGGTCACCACAGGTGTCGATCCGGAGCTGTTTGACCCGGTGATTTCCGCGATGCGGCAAGTCGTGGAAGGCGAAGGCGGAACCGGACGCCGAGCCCGCACCGCCGGCATCACCATTTGCGGTAAAACCGGCACCGTCCAAAATACCAACGCCCTGGAGCACAGCGTATTCATGGCCTTCGCCCCCATGGACAACCCGCAAATCGCCATCAGCGTGTACGTCGAAAACGCCGGATCGGGCGGTTCGTGGGCAGCGCCGATTGCGGCGCAGCTGATTGAATCATATTTGGCCGATTCCCTGTCGAACCCCGAGCGCGAGGCCCGCATCCTCGCGGCGCGCGACCCGTTCCCCGAAACGCCATGAGCCGCAGACTTCAGATCCGGAACCGACTCGACTGGTTCACGATGATCCTCGTGGCCGCCATCGCGGTGCTCGGTTGGCTGAACATCACGAGCGCCACGGCGGGTTCGGAGGCGGTCGACTGGCTCGCCTTCGACGGCAAGGGCGGGAAGCAATTGCTGTGGCTGGGCGTCTGCACGCTCATCGCCTTCCTCGTGCTGAACGTGGAGGGGGAATTCTTCGTCCGCATTTCCATCCTGAGCTACCTCAGCCTGTTGGTGGTCCTGGCTGCCGTGCTGGTGTTCGGCAAGGTCATCGGGGGCGCACGCTCGTGGTTCGCCTTCGGAAGCTTCAGCTTGCAGCCTTCTGAATTTGCCAAATCCACCACCGCCCTCATGCTCGCTTGGCTCCTCAGCCGAGGCGACGGCAAGCTCCGCGACTTGAAAACGCGGCTCCAATCCATCGCCATCGTCGGGCTGCCGGCCAGCTTGGTGCTGCTGCAGCCGGATGCGGGGACGGTGCTGGTCTTCGGCGGCTTCGTGTTCGCGCTGTACCGGGAGGGGCTCAGCGGCAACGTGCTCGTCGTGGCGTTCGCGGCGTTGGTGGTGGCGGTGGCGACCATCTTGACGGGAGCGGGCACGGTCACGTATCCGTTTTTCGGCCCGGCCACGGGGGTGTACGTGCTGTGGGCGGTGCTCGCCGGGGGCGGCGGCCTGGTGCTGTGGTTCCTCGTGCAGTCGAGTTTGCCGCGGGAGCGCAAGCGGATGAGGCGGATCGGCGCGGTGGCAATTTTGGGGGCGTTGGTGTTCAGTGGGGGGATGCAATTTGGCCTGGAAAAGGTGCTGGCCAAACACCAGCGCGAGCGCATCCACGTGCTCTTCGGACTCGACGTCGGCAACCCCGACGCGGACTACAACATCCGGCACGCAAAGGCGGCCATCGGCTCCGGCGGTTTGGCAGGAAAAGGCTACATGAACGGTCCGATGACCGCCTACGCCTTCGTCCCGGAACAGGAAACCGATTTCATCTTCTGCACGGTCGGCGAAGAATGGGGCTTCCTCGGGTCCACCGCCGTCATCCTGCTCTACCTCACCCTGCTGCTCCGCCTCATCTACCTCGCGGAACGGCAACGCTCGAACTTTACGCGCGTGTACGGCTACGGGGTCGCAAGCGTCCTGTTCATGCACCTGCTCATCAACGTCGGCATGGTGTTGGGCTTGGCGCCCGTGATCGGTATTCCGCTTCCGCTGTTCAGCTACGGCGGATCTTCGTTAATGGGATTCACCGTGCTAATTTTCATCCTGTTGCGACTCGACGCCGAGCGGTTTTCGGTCTTGCGTTGAACCTTTTTCGATGAAACCTTGCATCGCGTCGATGAACGGATTAATTTAGTGCTCATGAGTTCCATTCAAGCATGTTGCTGGATGTGTTGTACCCCGGACCCGATGGGACCCGGTTGCAATGCGGTGCGCGTGCATGGATGGTGTTGACCCCGGTCGGCGCTTGAACGCCTCCGAATGAATTGCCCAGGCCCCACGATTGTGCGGGCCTTTTTTGTTGCCATCAATTCCCCTCTCCCATGTCCCTCTCCCCTCCTCCGCCCTCCGCGATCGCGAAGCGTTTGCAGGCCCTCGCCCCCCACGTGGGCTCCACGCCCCTGCTGCGCTTGGAGCGACTCGAACCCCACCCCGGCGTTGCCCTCTACGCGAAGGCCGAATGGCAACAGCTCGGTGGCAGCATCAAATCGCGCGCGGCCTTCTCCATCCTGACAGCGGCTGCCGCTCAACTCGGCGGTCGGCGCGTGCTCGATGCCACCAGCGGCAACACCGGCATTGCCTACGCCACCTTTTGCGCAGCGGCAGGCATTCCCCTGACCTTGTGCATGCCGGAAAACGCTTCGCCCGAACGGAAGCGCATCCTGGAATGGCTCGGAGCCGAATTGGTGTTCACGAGCCCCTTCGAAGCCACCGAGGGCGCACAGGACGCGGCGCGGGAATGGGTCCGAAAGCACCCCGGCCGCTACGCCTACCTGGATCAATACAGCAACGAGGCGAATTGGAAGGCGCACGTGCAGACCACGGCGCCGGAGGTTTGGGACCAAACCCAAGGCCGCATCACCCACTTCATCGCCGGCCTCGGCACCACGGGCACCTTCACGGGGACGACCCGGGGACTGAAATCCCGCAACGCCGACGTGCAGTGCATCGCCCTGCAGCCGGAAACGGCCCTTCACGGACTCGAGGGTTGGAAACACCTCGAAACGGCGCGCGTTCCGGAAATCTTCGATGCGGGATTGGCCGATGCCACGCGCACCGTTTCCACCGAAAGCGCCTATGCCATGATGCGCCGCGCCGCGCGGGAAGAAGGGCTGTTGCTCTCCCCCAGCGCCGCAGCGAACCTCGCGGGCGCGGTTGCCTTGGCATCCGAATTGGAATCGGGCGTGGTGGTGACGGTGTTCGCCGATGACGCCAGCAAGTACCACGACACCTTGAGCCGACTCGCATGAACGACCTCCTGACCTTTGAACTCGAGCCGTGGAAGGTGGTGGAAGCGGAGGCGCTGCGGGCGTTTCCGAATGAGTGCTGTGGGTTTTTGTTTGGCCAAATGACGGAGCACGGCCGGCACTTCACCGAGGCGATGCCCGTGGAAAATGCCCAAACCGGCGATCAGCGCAGGCGTTTCGCCATCGACCAACGGGATTACCTGCGCGCCGAGCGGCACGCTTTGGCCAGCGGCACCACGCTGCTCGGCATCTACCACAGCCACCCGCGACATCCCGCCGTTCCCAGCATCCACGACCTCCGTGTGGCCCTGCCCTTTTTCTCCTACCTCATCGCTTCGACGTACCCCGACCGCGTCGAACGCGTGCGCTCTTGGCAACTCAACGAGGCCGGACGTTTTTTCGAAGAACCCATTCAGATTCCATCCCATGGCTAACCTCATCATCCCCACCCCGCTCCGCAAATTCACCGGCGGAGCCGCTACCTTCAGCGCCGACACCCCCACCGTCGGTGCCCTGCTCCAGGCCCTCGCGGAGGCGCATCCCGGGCTGCAACCCCATGTGTACGACGCGGACGGCGCCCTGCGGCACTTCATCCGCGTCTACGTTGGCGACGAGGACATCGAAGCGCTGGACGGCGTGGCTACCGCTTTGGAGCACAACACCGAAGTGAGCATCATCCCCGCCATCGCCGGCGGCACATCCGATCCATCATGACCACCTTCAGCAAAGCCGAACTCGAGCGGTACAGCCGCCACCTCATCCTGCCCGAATTCAACATCGAAGGGCAGCGCATGCTGAAACATGGCTCGGTGCTCGTCATCGGTTCGGGCGGGCTCGGCAGCCCGCTGCTGCTCTACCTCGCTGCGGCGGGTGTGGGCCGCATCGGGATCGTCGACTTCGACCGCGTGGACGATTCCAACCTCCAGCGGCAAGTGCTGTTCACCGTCGACGACGTGGGCACGCCGAAGGTGGAGGCTGCCGCTGCGCGGCTCCGGGCGCTCAACCCGCACATCGAAATCGAAGTGCACGACGTGCAATTCACCCGGGAGAATGCCCGCGAACTCGTGCGCCAATACGATGTCGTGGCCGACGGCACCGACAACTTTCCCACGCGATACCTCGTGAACGACGCGTGCGTGCTGGAGGAAAAGGTCAACGTCTACGCGTCGATTTACCGATTTGAAGGGCAGTGTTCGGTGTTCAACGCTCCGCTCGAAGGCGGCGAGCGGGGCCCCAACTACCGCGACCTGTTCCCCAGCCCACCGCCACCCGGGCTCGTTCCTTCGTGCGCGGAGGGTGGCGTGCTCGGGGTGCTGCCCGGCATCCTCGGTTCGCTTCAGGCCTTGGAAGTCATCAAAGTCCTCAGTGTAGTGGGCGAGCCGCTCGTTGGCCGGCTGTTCCTGTTCGACGCCACCACCTTCACCACGCGAACCCTCAAAATCCGGAAGCAGCCTGGTAATCCGCTCACGGGCGAACGCCCCACCCAAACCGACCTCATCCACTACGGGGAGTTTTGTGGCGTGGGGGCACCCGCCGCAGAAGCGGTGGTGTCGCGGGAAGTGACGGCGAAGGGTTTGGCCCAATGGCAAGCGGACGGCAAAGCGCACGTGGTGATTGACGTGCGCGAACCTTACGAGTACGCGATTGCGAATCTCGGCGGGGAACTCGTGCCACTCGACACCCTGAGCGAGAGCCTTCACCGCATTCCACGTGACCTGCCGGTGGTGGTGCACTGCCGGTCGGGCGTGCGCAGCGCGCGGGCCATCGCCCTGCTCGAAGCGGAACACGGCTACGGGAATTTGCACAACTTGAAAGGCGGGATTTTGGCGTGGCAGGCGTCCGTTGATCCCGAGTTGGCGCGGTATTGAAGGTTCTTTTTCGAAACGCTGCAACTTTTTTCGGGTCGCATCCGTAAACCTGCCTCGTGGATTGGTTGGTTTGTAAGCGTCCGGCGACCTCAGGGGAACCGGGCGCTTTTTTTGTGCCCGTTTTTTTTCATCGACTTGAAACCTTCTTCCAACCGGCTCCGTAAAAGGGCTCGTGGATTGGTTGGTTTGTAAGCGTCCGGCGACCTTCGGGGAACCGGGCGCTTTTTTTGTGGACGTGCCGGGTGCGTACCTTCGCGGGGCGCATGCTATTCCAATCCTATGCCCTGTTTGCCGGCGTTCTGCTGAGCGCTGCCGTGTATGCTGCCTTGCGCGAATGGGCGCCGCGGGCGGTGCGCGGGCGAGAGGTGCTGCTGCTGGTCGTCAACGCGCTCGTGTTGCTGACGTTGGTCAAGGAGCACACGCTCATCGTGCTGGCGGTGCTTGGGTTGTCGGTGTATGGCGCGGGGGCCTTGTTGGAGCGGAAGGGGTCGCGCTGGGGGTTGGCGGCGGCGGTGACGCTGCTCGTGGGGCTGTTTGCCGCGCGGAATTATCCGTTTTTGCACGAGGCGTTGGGGCCGCTGAAAGGGCCGGTTTTGTCGGTCCAAAAACTGGGGCTCTCCTACATCCTGTTCCGCTGGGTTCACTTCCTCGTGGAGTCCCACCGCGGAACAATCCGCGCACGCCATTGGCTCACCTTCCTGAATTACACGTTCTTCTTTCCGACCATCTTGGCGGGGCCCATCGATCGGTATGCCAATTTCCATTACGGCGTGGTGCACCGTCCGCGTCCCGCTGAACGTTGGAGCCTCCTGGCAGGGGTGTGGCGGGTGGGGCTCGGAGCCGCGAAAACGTTGGTGCTGGTGCCGGTGGTGAAACCCTGGGCCGTCGATTGGGAAACCGTGCCCGTTGAGCACCCGGTGGCGGCCATGGCCCTCGGACTCGTGAGCTACTCGGCGTTCATCCTGCTCGACTTTTCGGGATACAGCGACATCGCCATCGGCACGGCGCGTTGGATGGGGATTCGAACCCCCGAGAACTTCGACTGGCCGTATGCGTCGCGCAACTTGGCGGAGTTTTGGCGCCGATGGCACATGACCTTCTCGAAGTTCCTTCGGGCTTACGTGTTCAAACCGGTGGTGGCGGCGCTCAACCGGTGGCCCGCGTTGGCCCGTCGGCGGATGCTGGTCACGGCGCTCGCGTACCTCATCACGTTCGTGGTGTGCGGCCTGTGGCACGGGGACCGGTTGCACTTCGTGGTGTGGGGCGCCTGGCATGGGGCGGGGTTGGTGCTGAACAAACTGTGGCGCGACCGCTGGCGGCCGGTGGCGTGGCGAGGCCGGTGGTACGAGGGAGCGAGCGTGGCGGCTACGTGGGGATTCGTGACGCTTGGGTGGGGGTGGTTTCATTATCCGTTGTCGGCGTGGGCCGAATGGGTGCAAGCTTGGTGGGGATGAGGGGGACTCGCATCACCCGTTGGGAGGCACGCCAAGCGGTGTGGCTGCTGGGCTCCCTGGCTGCGTTGCTGGGGGGAGCGTGGTTCGTTCCGGCGATCACGCCGCCGCAACCGGAGGAGCCGTATGCGACCATCCCCGGGCTGGCGTGGCGGCACGACGATGCGGCGGCGGTTTCGCATTTTCTGGCGTCGCTGCGGCTTCACGGTGGGGTGCTGTGCTTGGGAACGTCAGAAACGACGACGTTGGCGGGCGGGAATTGGCCGGACTTTCTGAATGCGGTGGAGCCACAGCATGCCGTGTTGGCGGGGGCTGGGAGGACGGCGGGGGTGCACTTGCCCGTTTTGGCCCAACACCGGGAGGAATTGCGCGGTCTGCAGCTGATTTACCTCATCAATCCGGTTTATTGGAACGCCGAGCACGGCCCCGTGAATCCGGCGTATTGGACGCGGTATGTGGATCCGCGGTTGCTGGCCCCGCGGGCGGACGTGGCGGAGGACATTTGGCAACCCGTGAACCGCGCGCGGCAGGCCTTGCCCCTGTTGGAGCGCCTTTCGACCGCAAGCCTGCTTCGTGCCTTGCGCGCCAAATGGTTCAACGACATCCGGCACCGCCTTCAACCCCAAACGTTCACCTCGGCGTTTCGTCCGATCCAGCGGTGGACGGGCGCGGTGCCCGAGGGTCCTGCCCCCCGCGCAGACCTCAAGCGGGGCATCGATTCGACCTTCCATCACGCGGAGTGGTTCCGACCGGTTTCGAGCAATCCCGAGGTCTGGGAGGCACGGGATGAAGAACTGCGCGCATTCATCCGCGCCTGCGACCAATGGGGCGTGGAGGCCACCTTCGTTCTCGGCCCGTACAACGCCCCGTTCATTCGCTGGCATGCCCCTGAGGCAGAAGCCGGGTACGAACAACTCGGCGAGCGCCTCGCGGACTTGCTCGATTCGGAGCAAGCCACGTGGATCGATGCCCGGGATGTGAGCACGGTTCCCGGGGCCTTCCGCGATCACCAGCACCACAGCAGCTACGGCGCCGCCCTCATCGCTGCTAAACTCCTCAACCGGCCATGAAGCGCTTGCCGATTTGGGCCGTGCGCCTGCTCATCGTCCTCGGCACCCTGGCCTTGCTCCTTGTTCGCGAAGGAGGGGAAGTGGTGACGTTGTATGCTACGTTTTAATCGCTCTTGACGATGCGGTGAGTGGACCGCGCCTCCGCAGTGGTGATCACCGCCGTGTACACACCCGCAGGAAAGCCACTGAAATCCAATGCGTTGCGACCTGAAAACAAGCGCACATCCACGACCGGCTGCCCCACTGCATTCCACACCACAACATGCGCCGATTCAGCGATCGCCACGAACACTTCGCCTGCGGTGGGATTGGGGTACATCGAAACGCGCGCACCAGCAGCCTCGTCCATTCCCACTGCAACAGATTCCGGCGCACCTTCCAATTGCACCGAAGGCCCGGGATCCACGACAGGCGCTGGCGGCTCCCAATCGATGGCGCAAGCTTCGTAATCGGCCCGCCACGCCAACAAGTCAGCTTGGAGGGTCGGGTCGATCAAAGAAAACATCAACCAGTCGCCACGACGCGCCACGGTTCCATCGCAGTTCAAGGCCACCCATCCGCTGGGCCGCTCAAAGAACGTGTTGTAGATGCTGTTGTCGGGATTGTCGGCATAGAAATTGAACGGAAACGCGATGTGGTCAGCGTTGTTCCAGGAATTCACTGCACCCCTGCGTTCCCCGTAAGTGGCCGCCTGAACCACCGTGGTGTCCGTGGTGATCACGGGCGGACAGTTCGACGGACAGGCGCCCACGGTCGGGTGCGCTTCCATGCCGTAAATGAAGACCCATTCGAAGTCGGCTGCGTGCGACAGGATGAAAGCGCGCGAACCCGTGAATTCCGAGGAGGTGACGTCCTCATCGAAAATGTCCCGAAAACGCGGGCACGTAACGCTTCCATTGGCGACAATCACCGGACGCGGTCCCGCGAGTTTCGCGTACAAGTCCACCGCATTGCCGTCCACATCGTACGCGATGAAATTGCGGACGGTGTCTCCAACCGCGTAACCGCCCGACATGTCATTCAGTTCGCCGTGACTCGGCAGGACGTCAATGGGAGCATCGTCTTCAGGCTGTTGTTCCCAGCCCATGGTGCCGTACTGGGCCATGCCCCAACCGGACAGAGCCAAGCACGCCAAAACTCCGAGGAATTTTCGCATGGTGTTTCAATTCTTGCATGGGGACAACAACCACCTCTTCGATTTGGTTGCATCCAACGCAGAATCAAAACGTTAAAGACCCAACAACACCTCCGCGGGCTGCTTGCCCGTGAAGAGCATCCGCTCGGGATGTTCGATCATTTCCTTGATGGTGTAAAGGAATCCGACGCTTTCCTTGCCGTCGATGATGCGGTGGTCGTAGCTGAGCGCTACGTACATGATGGGCCGAATTTCGACCTGGCCATTGACCGCGACCGGGCGCTCGACGATGTTGTGCATGCCGAGGATCGCGCTCTGCGGCGGGTTGATGATGGGCGTCGAAAGCATCGAGCCAAAAACGCCTCCGTTCGTGATCGTGAACGTACCGCCCGACATTTCATCCACGGTCAGCAAGCCATCGCGGGCGCGAAGGGCGAGCCGCTTGATTTCGGCTTCGATTTCGGCAAGTCCCAGCGTCTCCGCGTTCCGAACCACAGGAACCATCAAGCCCTTCGGCGAACTCACGGCAATTCCGATGTCCGCGTATTCCGGGATGACCATCTCCTTGCCATCAATCATGGCGTTCACCGCCGGGTACTGCTGGATGGCGGTGGTCACGGCCTTCGTGAAGAAGCTCATGAAGCCGAGTCCGACGCCGTGGTGCTCTTTGAATTCGTTTTTGTACTTGTTGCGCAAGTCCATCACGGGCTTCATGTCCACCTCGTTGAAGGTGGTGAGCATGGCGGTTTCGTTCTTGACGCCGACGAGTCGTTCAGCCACTTTGCGGCGCAGCATGCTCATCTTTTCGCGGCGCACTTCCCGCGAACCTCCCCAAGCCGCCGCAGCGCCTGCATCGAAGCCCGCAGCCATGGCGGCCACCACGTCCTGCTTCAGCACGCGGCCGTCGCGGCCCGAACCGGCCACCGAACCCGCGTGCAGGCCGTTGTCGGCCATCAACTTGCGCGCTGCCGGTGACGGATGACCCGCCGCATGGCTTTCCGATTTCGGTGCAGTCGGCACGGGAGCCGGAGCGGGTGCCGGGGCAGGAGCCACCGGTGCCGGGGCGGGCGCACTGGCCGTTCCAGCTGACACGAAGTCGGCCGGCTTCTCTGCGTCCGTGTCGATGAGGCAACACACCTCTCCCACCGCGACGGCATCGCCTTCCTCCGCCTTCAACGTGATGATGCCGGCTGCCTCGGCGGGCAATTCCAACGTCGCCTTGTCCGAATCCACTTCGGCAATGGCTTGGTCCTTTTCCACGTAATCCCCGTCGGAGACCAACCACGTTGCGATTTCGACCTCGCTGATGGATTCGCCCGGGCTCGGGACTTTCATTTCAAGAATGGGCATGGCTGCTGTGCTTGTTCGAGTTAGGGGAATCAGTTGTGGGCGCAATCAAACACCTCATCGAGGATGGCTTGCTGACGCCGCGCATGGACGACGGGAGATCCCGATGCTGGGCTCGCGCTCGCAGAACGCGAAATGCACGCGATGTCGCCCGAGAAATGCTGCATTATGAAGGTCCACGCACCCATGTTGCGGGGCTCCTCTTGCACCCACAAGCATTTCGACTTAGGGGAGTAACCAGCTCGGACCGCTTCGATTTCCAAACCGGGATAGGGATGAAGTTGCTCAACGCGGATGAACGCAATGTTCGGCGCCGGCGTTTCTTCGAGCCGTTCGAGCAGTTCGTAATAAATTTTTCCGCTGCAGAAAACGAGGGTGTCTACCGCGCCGGGATCGCCTTGCGTGCGTGGATCATCGATGACGGGAGCGAAGTGCCCGGTAGCCATGGCTTCGAAGGATGAAACCGCCTTCGGGTAACGCAACAATTTCTTCGGCGTGAAGACCACGAGCGGCTTGCGGAACGCCATTTTCACTTGGCGACGCAACAAATGGAAGTAGTTCCCGGGCTCCGTCACGTTGCACACGAAGAAGTTCTCGCCGCTTCCGAGCTGCAAGAAGCGCTCCATGCGCCCCGAACTGTGTTCCGACCCCATGCCTTCATAGCCGTGCGGAAGGAGCAGCGTCAGGCCGTTCATCGTCCGCCATTTGTCTTCGGCGGATGAAAGGAATTGGTCGAACAGGATTTGGGCTCCGTTGTTGAAGTCGCCAAATTGGGCTTCCCAAATCGTTAATCCCTCCGGCCGCGCAAACGCGTACCCGTAATCGAACCCGGCCACCGCGTATTCGCTCAGAAGGGAGTTGTAAATCTGGAACGCGGATTGGCCTTCCTCCAAGTGGTTCAACGGGATGATTTCCTCCTCGCTGTCTTCGGTTTTCACCACCGCGTGGCGGTGCGAGAAGGTGCCGCGCTCGACGTCCTGTCCACTGATGCGGACGGGGTGGCCTTCAGTCAGAAGGGTCGCATAGGCAAGCAATTCGCCCATGGCCCAGTCCAACCGGTCCTCTTCCACCATCTTCAAGCGGTCGCGCATCAGTTTCGCGACTTTTCGGTAAATCTTTTTCTCTTCAGGGAGCGTGCTCATGGCGCGAGCCAACGCTTCCAACCGCTCCCGGGCAACCGCCGTAGCAACCGGTTGGCGCCACTCATCCGGCTCAGCGTTGTGGTAGTCTTTCCACAAATCCTGCAAGAAATCCTCTACGATGGCGCGGTCCATGCCGGCTGCCGCTTCGTAGCCCGCTTCCATGCGCGCGATTTGGGCCTCCTTCATCCCTTCTGCGTCGTCCGCGGTGAGCGTTCCGTCGGCCAGCAACTGCTGCAAATACAGCTCCCGAACGTTGGGGTGCTTTCCGATGGACTTGTACAATTGCGGCTGGGTAAACATGGGCTCGTCGCCCTCGTTGTGACCGTATTTGCGGTATCCCAACAGGTCGATGAACACGTCCCGCTTCCAGGTTTGGCGGTAGTCGCATGCGATGCGCATCACCGTCACGACGGCTTCCGGATCGTCGGCGTTCACGTGGAACGAAAGCGATTCCGTCACCTTGCTGACGTCGGTGCAGTACGTGGAGCTCCGGGCGTCGAGGTAGTTCGTGGTGAAGCCGACTTGGTTGTTCACCACGATGTGAATGGTTCCGCCAACGCGGTAGCCATCGAGTTGCGCCATTTGGGCCACTTCGTACACGACGCCTTGGCCTGCGATGGCGGCGTCGCCGTGGATGAGGATGGGCAGGACGGTGCACGAATCGCCTCCGAGCGCGTCGATGCGGGCGCGGCTCAGCCCTTCCACCACCGGACCGACGGCCTCGAGGTGAGACGGGTTGGGCGCCAACGTGATGGTCAAGGGCTCCCCGGTGTCCGCCATCAACGAGCGGGAGTAACCGAGGTGGTACTTCACGTCGCCGTCAAAATCCCCATCGTCGTCGTACGCCTTGCCTTCAAATTCCGTAAAGATTTCGGCGTAAGGTTTGCCGAGGATGTGCGCCAAGGTGGAGAGGCGACCGCGGTGGGCCATGCCGATGACCACTTCGCGCACCCCGCGTGAAGAGCCGTCCTCGATGACCGCGTCGAGGGCGGCGATGAGGGATTCGCCGCCTTCGAGGGAGAAGCGCTTTTGGCCTACGAACTTCTTCTGCAAGAACTCCTCGAACAAGGTCGCCTGGTTCAGCTTCTTGAGGATTTGCTTGCGATCCGCGGCCTCAATGCGCGGGCGATTCGCCAATTCGATGTGCTCACGGATCCAATTCAACCGGGGCAAATCCCGGATGAACATGTACTCAATGCCGATGCTGTGGCAGTACGTCTCGCGCAAATGTTCCACGATGGCGCGCAACGGAGCCGGGCCGATGCCCACCTGGGAACCGGCTTGAAACGTGGTGTCCAGATCGGCCTCGGTGAGGCCAAACTGTTCCAACGAAAGGTCCGGTTCGTAGGTGCGGCGGGCGCGCACGGGGTTCGTCTGAGTGAAGAGGTGGCCGCGCGTGCGGTAGCCGTGAATCAGGTCGAGGACCTGGAATTCCTTCTTCGCAATGGGGCTCGCAGATTCCTCGCCATACGTGGCGAGGGCCAAATCGAAGCCCTTGAAAAACTGCTGCCAGCTGGCATCAACCGATTGGGGATCTGCCAAGTACCGTTGGTAGTGGGCCTCGAGCGCGGTGGGCTCGAGCTGGCTCAGGAAGTCGAGTGTGTCCATGAGGACGGGGGAGAAGGGTTTGGCCTGCAAAGATACGAAGCGCTTTCGGCCTCGCCTCACGTTTCAACACCTTCCTCCCAAAGGCGGTTCAAGACGATTTATTCGTGACGACTTTTTCGTCACGACTTTTTCGTAACTTTGAACATGAACCCGTTCATCGTACAAGGCTACACCCTGCCCGAGCTGTTCTGCGACCGCGATGAGGAACGCGCGGCGCTCGAAGCCCATTTCCAAAATGGCCGCAACGTGGTGATTTTGGGAGAACGGCGAATGGGGAAAACCGCCCTGATTCGCCGATCGTTGGAAGGGCGTTCCGGAATGACCATCGATTTGCTGTCCTGCTTGGACTTGCGGGAGGCGGTGGAGAAAATTGGCTGGGCCCTGTTGGAACGGGAAGGGGTGCACAACACGCGGCACACGTCCCTGTGGCAGCGGTTCCTCGGGCAGTTCGAAGTGCAATTCACCGCAGACCCGGCCACGGGCGCGCCGCAAGTGGGCATTCGATTGGGGGCGGAGCGCTCGCCGCAGCCGGCGCTCGAAAGCATCGGGGCGTATTTGAGTCGGCTTGAGCCCGGGTTCGTGCTGTGCCTGGACGAGTTCCAACAAATCACGCACTTTCGAGAGCCGGGTGCCGAGGCCACATTTCGCGAATGGATGCAGGCATTTCCTGCGGTGCGCTTCGTGTTTTCAGGCAGCCACGCCAGCCTGATGCGGGCGATGTTCAGCGAGCACAGCCGACCGTTCTATCAGTCGTGCGAAATGATGGAGCTGAAGGCGGTGGCGTTTGCGGATTACGCGCCGTTCATTCGGCGCCATTTCGAGGCGGATGGTCGGGCGGTGCCGGATGAGGTGCTCGAGGCCGTGTACCGGTGGGCGCGGGGGACGACGCATTGGGTTCAGGCGCAATGCAACCGGCTGTTCGACCGCGCGGGAGACCCGGATTTGCAGGATGTGCGGGAGGTGCAGCGGGCCATCCTCGCTTCGCTTCAGGGCTTTTTTGGCCAAATCCGCAACCAGTTGAGCCCCGTCCAAGCCGCCACCCTGACCGCCATCGCCCAATCGCCCGACGGCGTCCCGCAACCCACGGCCATGGAATTCCTTCAACGGCACCACCTGCCCGCCGCGAGCAGCGTGCGATCCGCCCTGCACTCGCTCGAGCGCCTCGAACTCGTGATGCAAAGCGACACCCGCCGGTGGATGCTCGCCGACCCGCTGTTCGCGGAGTGGCTGCGCACCCGATAACGGCGGAATCAGTGCGCCGAGGAAGAGCGCAATTCGTCGTACAACGCGGCTTGGCCTACCAGCACCATCGGCGTGGTGAACAACACGCCCACTCCGAAACACAACAACCCGAGCAACGTCAACAAAGCCGCGAGGAACAGGAAGCCCAACACCTTCCAAAAGTGCCCCCCCTTCCACACCAACTCCCAACTCGCCTTCAACACGTCCGGCGCATCGAGCTCCGGCCGATCGTTGGCGATGTAGTACGCCATGCTCAATCCCACCCCGACGATGATCCCCGGGATGATGAGCAACAACGTCGCAATGCCGACCGCGAGCGACAGCAGCAGCCCGATGGCCAAGGTTCGAACGAACGAATGGAACCCGCTGAACAACACCTCAAAGTTCGGCCGTTCGCCCCGCGCAATCCCAAGGAAATAACGCGACTGCCCCACGCCCAACGGCCCGGCTAACAGCAGCGGAATCACCCCAAAACTCACCCCACTGCCCGCGGAGGACAGGATGCCGATGACAAGAAAGGCCCCGATGGCCGGAAGCCACAAACCCGAGAGCAGGAAGCGGCTGGAAGAAAGAAGTTCGACGTTGGTGCGCATGGCGTTAGATTGAGGGCCAAGATAAACGAATCCCTGAATTCAACGGTAGCTGAGTCGGGTCCAAACCTTAAGGGCAGCACGTTGCAGGGCAAGTTCTGCGAGTTGGCCCGCGGCGACGAGGCGGTCGTGGTCGTGCAGGATTTGGCGGACCCGATCCTCCCCCAAGTCCAACCGGTAAAACGCGGCAAAGACCGGACCCGGATCGCCCTCCAACCCGGCAGAAATGACGTCCTTCAACAGCGGCCCCACGCCGATTCGCGCCGTGCGCAGCCGCTCCAAATCCAACTCGAAGTCCTTCGCAAGCTGCTCCACCACCTTCGCAATGAAGGCCTCCGGAGTGACCCCAGCGGGCAGGTCGCGGTCGTGAAGGAGGTCGTTCACGCGTTGCGGGTGACGATGTGGTCGGCGACCGATTCGAAAACTTCGAGCCAAGTCCCGGGCAAGTCCAACGCCGCCAGCTCCCGGCGGGCGTCGGTCACGTACAGGGCCATGCGTTCGCGCGCCGCAGCTTCCGCACCCGTGGCGCGCATGGCGGCTTGCACGGCAGCCACCTTGTCGGCGGGGCGGTCGGTCCGGCCATCCCATTGGGCCAACTCTTCGCGCTCAGCATCCGACAGCGCCGCCCACGTGTGCAACCGCAAAAACGTCTTCTTATCGGACAAGATGTCGCCGCCTACCTGCTTCCCCGTGGCCGCATCGCCGAAGGCATCGAGCAAGTCATCCTGCATTTGGAAGGCCAAACCCAACTGCTCCCCAATCCGATACCACGCGCTCACCCTGCGCTCGGAAGCCCCCGCGACCGCCGCTCCCATGGCCAACGACGCCGCGAGTAAGACCGACGTCTTCAACCGGATCATCTCCAGGTATTCCTGCACGTTCACATCTGACCGTTGCTCAAACGCCATGTCCGATTGCTGGCCGATGCAGACCTCCAACGACGTGGTATTGAACACCGGCAAAACGCGCACGAGGGCATCGCTCGGCAAATCGGTCAAGGCGATGTGCGCCAACGTGTAGAGGGCATCGCCGCTGAGGATCGCCGTGTTTTCGTTCCATTTCGAATGCACGGTGGCTTGGCCGCGCCGCAGCGGGGCTTCGTCCATGATGTCGTCGTGCATGAGCGTGAAGTTGTGGAAGAGCTCCACGGCAAGGGCTGCGGGCATGGCGACGGTGGCATCGGTGCCCTCCGCTTCGGCTGCGGCGAGGCCGAGGACCGGTCGGAGGCGCTTGCCGCCCAAAGCCATCAGGTAGTGGACCGGAGCGTAGAGGCCGTCGGCTTCATCGGCAGGCCAGCGATCGAGGAAGGCTTGGATGCCTTCGTCCGCGACGGATTTCAGCCGGGCAAGTTGCGGATGCTCCATGGTCAGCGCCCGCGGCGGATTTGGTCGATGATGTAATCGCCGTAGCCCGACTTCCGGAGGGGCTCTGCAATCGCAGCCGCTTGGGCGTCATCGATGTACCCCATCCGCCACGCAATCTCCTCGATGCACCCGATTTTCAGGCCTTGACGGGCTTCGATGGTTTGGACGTATTGCGAGGCCTGCAGGAGGGATTCGTGGGTCCCCGTATCGAGCCACGCCATGCCCCGGTCGAGTTTCGAAACGAAAAGCTTGCCCGCTTCGAGGTAGGCCCGGTTCACGTCCGTGATTTCGTATTCGCCGCGCGCGCTGGGCTTCAGGCTCTTCGCGATCTCCACCACGTCGTTGTCGTAGAAGTACAAACCAGGCACCGCGAAATTCGACTTCGGCACGGCCGGTTTTTCCTCGATGCTCAGCACGCGGTCTTCGGCATCGAACTCCACCACGCCATAGCGCTCGGGATCGGTTACGTAGTAGGCGTAGACGATGGCTCCCTCCGCATCGGTGTTGGCCCGCAATTGCCGGCCGAAGCTGCGCCCGTAGAAGATGTTGTCCCCCAGCACGAGGGCCACCTTGTCGTCCCCGATGAACGATTCGCCGATGACGAAGGCCTGGGCAAGTCCGTTGGGCTCGGGTTGCTCCGCGTACGTCAGGTTCAACCCGAGGTCCGATCCGTCGCCGAGCAGCCGCCGAAAGCCGGGCAGGTCCGCAGGCGTCGAAATGATGAGGATGTCGCGAATGCCGCTCAACATGAGGGTGGAGAGCGGGTAGTAAATCATGGGTTTATCGTAGACGGGCATGAGCTGTTTGCTGACAGCCTTCGTCAAGGGCCAAAGCCGGGTGCCGGACCCCCCGGCGAGGATGATGCCTTTCATGCTTCAAAGTTCGGTCGCAACCGGCAGAATGCGAAACGGATCACTGCCCCTGGCGCTTCCGCACCAATTCCTCGTGCAACTCGTCCCCCTTCCCCGGTGCCAACCCCTGCCGCACCGCCAATTCCTCCAACTCAATGTCCTCCTCCTCATCGAGCAACGAAAAGAACGGCTCGCGGAACGATTGCGTCGTGAGCACCTTCTCGAAGGCGAGCAACAGCGACGGCAGCAACAGCAAGTTCGTGAACATCGCCACGAGCAGCGTGATGGACACGAGCAGACCGAGCGAGCGCGTGCCGTCGAAGCCGCTCATCGCGAACATGAGGAAGCCGAAAAACAGCACGATCGACGTGTACATCATGCTGACGCCCGTTTCTTTCAGAGCGAGGATCACCGCCTGCCGAATGTTCCAGGACGTGAGGCTCAGCTCCTGTCGGTATTTGGCCAAAAAGTGAATCGTATCGTCCACCGAAATCCCAAACGCCACACTGAACACCAAGATCGTCGACGGCTTGATGGGAATGCCGGCCCACCCCATGACCCCCGCGGTGAACAGCAGCGGAAACAAATTCGGCACGAGCGCAATCACGACCATGCGCGCCGATCGGAACAGCAAGGCCATCATCCCCGCAATGACGCAAATCGCCAACGCGATGGAAATCCCCAAATTCCGCACCATGTAACTCGTCCCTTCGAGGAACACCACGCTCGTGCCCGTCAGCGTCAGCCGGTAATCCTCCGCCGGAAAGATCGAGTCGATGCGCGGGCGCAGTTCGTTCATGAGGTCGCGCATCTCGATGGTTCCGATGTCCGCCATTTGGGCCGAAATCCGGGTCACCGCCTTCGCCGAATCCATGAAGTTGTTCGCCACTCCGGACGCAGCATCCGACTCCGAAGCCGCCTGTTCCGTGCCCCGCAAGTACGGACCGATGAACGACCGCTCGCCGCGATTCGGCAACCGGTAGCGCGCCGGGTCCCCGTTGTAGAACGCCTGCATCGCAAACTTCATCGCGTCGCCCGCGCTCAACGACCGGCTGAACTCCGGGTACTCCGCCAGCAACTCCTGCAAGTCCTCGACCTTGGAAAGCATGGCCGGTGCCGTGGCCTTTCCCGGTTTATCGGTATCCACCAGCACTTCGAACGGCATGGCTCCGTGGAACCGTTCCTCCATCCACTTCAAATCCGTGATGACCCGGTCGCTGTCGGGGAGGTCGTCCACGATGTTGCCCGTCGTCTGCATCTGCACGATGCCCAGCACGCTGAACACGAGCACCACGAGCGCGCCGAGGTAGACCTTCGGCCGGTGTTCCTGCACGATGCGAACGAGGTGGTTGACCCAAACGAACATCCACCGGCGATCCAGGTGTCGGGTGTGCTTCGGCTTCGGCTCGGGCAACCACAGCATCAACGCAGGAATGACGATGATGGAAATCAAGAACACCGCCAGGATGTTGATGGACGCCACGATCCCGAAATGACGCAACACGCTCGAGTGCGTGAAAATGAACGTCGCAAAGCCCAGCGCCGTAGTGAAATTCGTCAGCAGCGTCGCGTTTCCCACCTTCACGATCATCCGCTGCAGCGCCATCATCTTGTTCCCGTGGCGCTTGAATTCCGCGTGGTATTTGTTGACCAAATAGATGCAATTCGGCACCCCAATGACAATCATCAGCGGCGGAATGAGGCTCATGAGCAGCGTGATCGGGAAGTCGAACACCGCCATCATGCCGAGGGACCAAATCACGCCCGTGGTCACCACCACCAAGCTCACCCCCATCACCGTTGGGTTCCGGAAGAACAAAAACAGCAACAGCGCCGTCACGAGCAGCGCCGCCCCGATGAAGTAGCCGATTTCGCCCTTCACCTTGTTGGTCATTTCCGTGCGGATGAAGGGCAACCCGCTGAGGTACAGCGGCTGATCGTGCTCCGCGCTCCACGCATTCGTCAAGGCCGTGATGTCCTCCACCACCGTGCCGCGCCGCTCGGAATTGAACAAATCGGCGTCGAGGAACACCATCATCAGGGTGGCGTCCTGCGATTCGGTGAACAAGAACCCCTCGTAAAAAGGAAGCGCCAGCACCACCTCCCGCAAGCTGTCCGTGAACGCCTGATCCACTTGCCCCCCGGTGCGCAGCCGTCCCGGGGCCACGATGGGGCGCAGGGTGAACTTACGCTCCGCAGTGTCCTTGTCCAGGGTGTAGGCATGCGTCACCGAAAACACGCTGTCAATCATGGGGATCGGAACCGGGTCCGCGACGCCATTGTCCGTGGTATCCACCCGAACCGGCATGTTCTTCACCGATTCGGTGAGCTCATACCAAGCCTGCAATTTCTGAGGATTCGTGAGCACTTCGGTGTCGGAACCGATGAGCAATACGTTGCCTTCGATGCCGAAGCGGTCGATGAAGTTTTGGTAATCCACGGCGGTGGAATCCGTCTTCGGAAGCAGCCCCCCAAAGGTGTACTGCAAGCGCACGTCGGGAATCCGCATCGCGAATAACACCGTCACGCCCAGCAAGCCCAACAAGAGCAAGAGGCGCTGACGCAGGACGAAACGGGCGATGTGGGTCCACATGGGGCGAGCAGGTCGGGCGTTGGGTCAAACGAGAAAACCCGCGGCGATTCAAGGGAGCAAAGAAACGGAATCCAAGCGATTCCCACTCTGCTTCGCGCCGTAACTTTGCGGCATGGAACGATTCGATGTTTTGGTCGTCGGCGGTGGGCCAGGCGGTTACGTCGCGGCCATCCGCGCTGCGCAGTTGGGCAAGAAAACGGCCCTCGTTGAAAAATACAGCACCCTCGGTGGCACGTGCCTCAACGTCGGCTGCATTCCGTCGAAGGCGCTGCTCGACAGCTCGGAACACTACCACCAAGCCCAGCACCAATTCGCGGAACACGGCATTGGCGTGGGCGAATTGTCGCTGAATTTTCCCCAAATGATCGCTCGGAAAGCAGCGGTGGTGGAACAAACCACGGCGGGCATCGACTTCCTCATGAAAAAGAACGGCATCACCCGGCTCGAAGGGTTCGGCAGCTTCGTCGACGCCCACACGGTGCGGGTGACCCCCACCGAAGGGGCGGCAATCGATGTCGCAGCGGATCACATCATCATCGCCACCGGCTCGAAGCCCGCTGCGCTGCCGTTTGCCCAGCCGGACAAGGACCGCATCATCACCTCGACGGAGGCCCTCTCCCTCAAGGAGCGTCCGAACTCCATGCTGGTCATTGGAGGCGGAGTCATCGGATTGGAGCTCGGCAGCGTTTACGCGCGGTTGGGTACGGAGGTGCACGTGGTGGAATACCTCGACGCCATCATTCCGACGATGGATCGGGGTTTGGGCAAGGAGTTGATGCGCTCCATGAAGAAGCTCGGCGTGAAGTTCCACCTGCAACACGGCGTGCAATCGGTCACTTCGAACGGCGATTCCGTTCACGTGGTGGCCAAGGATAAAAAGGGCGCGGACGTCGAATGGACGGTCGACTACTGCCTCGTGGCGGTGGGACGGCGCCCGTACACCGACGGCCTCAACCTCGAAGCGGCGGGACTCTCCACCGATGAGCGCGGCCGAATCCCGGTGGACGCGAACCTCCGCACTTCCATTCCCCACATTTACGCCATCGGCGACGTGGTGCGGGGCGCAATGCTCGCCCACAAGGCCGAAGAAGAAGGCGTTGCTGCAGCCGAAACCATCGCCGGCGAACACCCCCACATCGACTACAACCTCATCCCCGGCGTGGTCTACACGTGGCCGGAAGTCGCGGGCGTCGGCGCCACGGAGGAACAACTCAAGGCAGACGGCGTCCCCTACCGTGCGGGATCGTTCCCGTTCAAAGCCAGCGGACGCGCCCGGGCCTCCATGGACACGGACGGGTTCATCAAGGTCCTTGCCCACGCCGAATCGGACGAAATCCTCGGCGTGCACATGATCGGCCCGCGCGCAGCAGACCTCATCGCCGAAGCGGTAGTGGCCATGGAATTCCGGGCCACGGCAGAAGACATCAGCCGCATGTCCCACGCCCACCCGACCTTCACCGAAGCCATCAAGGAAGCTGCGCTCGCCGCAACCGGCGACCGCGCCTTGCACGTCTGATCCGCTCGATGGAAACCCGAGGCTTGCCGGATTGGTCCGAAGTGGTCGCGCGTGAAACCCACGTGCACTGCCTGTTCGATGGGCGCGCGGAAGGCACCACCTACCTTGCCCTCGGATCGGAACGGATTTTCCAAGTCGACCAAGAAGGCCCCAACACCCTTCCGGACATGCAGGCCTTCCTTGACGAATCGGCCGGCGATTGGGTCTTCATGGTGCTCGGGTACGACCTGAAAAACAGCGTGGAAGACTTGAAGTCGGAGCGCTTGGATTTGATGGGGTTTCCCGCAGCCGTACTGAATGTGCCGCGCGTGGTGTTGAAATGGGATGCGGCGGGCCCATCGGTGTTGAAAGGGGAAGGGGACGAGGTCATCGAAGCCCTTTTCGCGGCTGAGGCCGTCGGGGAGGAACCCGCTGCGCCCGGCATTGCCATGCGACCGCGTTGGGACGAAGCGACCTACACCCAGCGGTGGGGACGGGTTCAACGGCATTTGCGGCGGGGAGACGTGTACGAAATGAACTTGTGCACCACGTGGACGGGGAAGGGAAAGATCCAGGATCCTTGGGGCATGTTCCAGCGGTTGCAGGGGCGGACGCGCGCGCCGCACGCGGCGTACGTTCGGATGGAGGAATGCCATGCTTGGTGTGGATCGCCTGAGCGGTACGTGGAGCGACGGGGGAAGGTGTTGCGGTCGCAGCCCATCAAGGGCACGGCGCGGCGCGGGGGGGATGCGCGGGAGGATGCGGATTTGGCCCACGCCTTGCGGAATGACCCGAAGGAGCGCGCGGAAAACATCATGATTTGCGACCTCGTGCGCAATGACCTCAGCCGCGTGGCCGAGCGCGGGACGGTGCACGTTGAGGAGCTCTGCGGCATCCACACGTTCGAAACGGTGCACCAAATGATTTCGAGCGTGGCGTGTACGGTCCGCGAGGAAGTGACGTTCACCGACATCTTGCGGGCGACGTTCCCGATGGGTTCGATGACCGGGGCGCCGAAGATTCGGGCGATGGAGCTCATCGACGAGTTGGAGGCGAATCGGCGGGGGTGGTATTCGGGAGCGATCGGGTACCTCGCGCCCAATGGGGATTTCGATTTGAATGTGGTGATTCGGACCGTGCTGCACAACGCGTTGAAGGGGGTGGTGAGCTTCGAGGTGGGGGGCGCGATCACGGCGGCGAGCTCGGCCGAGGGGGAATATGCGGAGTGCATGTTGAAGGCGGGCGCGCTGTTGGACACGTTGGGGAGCGATGGGCCTCGTTGAGCGGTTCCGGAGCGGGCTGCGGGGTGCGGGTTGGGAACCGGGGGATCCGGTGGTGTTGGCGGTGAGTGGGGGGGCGGATTCGATGGGCTTGCTGGAATTGGCCGTGGAAGCGGGGTTGCACGGGGTGGTGGGGCATGTGAATTACGGGCTGCGGGGTGCTGCGTCGGCGGGGGATGCGCGGTGGGTGGCGCGGGAGGCGGCGCGGAAGGGGTGGCCTTGTCGGGTGGCGCATCGGCCGGTGGGCGCTGGGCGGAATGGGCTGCAGGCGGAGGCGCGCGGGGTGCGCTATAGGTGGCTGGGCGAGCTGGCGGGCCAAATCCCGAACGCCTTCATCCTCACGGCCCACCACGCCGACGACCAAGCCGAGTCGGTGGTCTTGCATTGGTTGCGGGCGGCGGACCCGGTGGCCGCGATGGCGGGGATGCCCCTGCGCAACGGGCGGGTGTTGCGGCCGCTGCTGGGCGTTCGGCGGGAGGAACTGCGGTCTTGGGCTGCGGCGCGGGGGGTGCAGTGGAGGGAGGACGCTTCGAATGCGGAAGGGAAGTACCTGAGGAACCGGATTCGGCACGAGGTGTTGCCGTTGTTGGAGGACGTGCGGGCGGGGGCGATTGGGCATTTGGCGGCGCTTGCGGGGCGGGGGCGGGAGGTGGCCGAGGGGATGTCGGCCGTGAAGGCATCGGCGCAGGCGGATCCGGGTCGGCTGGCGTGGACGCCGGACGCGCCCTTTTTCGCGGAGCGGTTGCACGCGTGGGGGCGGCTGCACGGGGTGGGCGGCCATGCGCTGCGGGCGCTGAAGTCGACGGGGGCGCACGTGCCCGTGGAGGCCGGACGCATCGTCCGGGACCGGGACGCCCTGGTCTTCGAAGCCGCCGAGCCGTTGCCTGAACCGGCGTGCATCGACCGGCCGACGGAGAGCGGACGGGCCGGCGGGGTTCGGTGGGAAGTCCTGCCGCCACCGGCCGACCCGCGTGAACCGGAAGGGGCGTGCTGGGTGGATGCGGACCGGGTGGTTTGGCCCCTCACCCTGCGGCCCTGGCAACCCGGCGATGCCCTTGCCCCCTACGGCCACGCCGGCCACGTGAACGTCAGCGACCTCCTGACCCAATCGAAAGTCCCCGCCGCCCGGCGCGCCCACCACCGCGTGCTCGCCGACGCCGCCGGCACGATCCACTGGCTCGTCGGCTTCCGGACCGCCCGGGAAGCCGCCCTCACCCCGCAGGCGCGCACCGCCGTCTGCTTCACCCTCGAAACGCCATGACCGGACGCCCCCTCAACGCCGAAGAGCGCGCGGCAGCGCACCGCATCCTCCTCATCCTCAGCGCGTTGTTCATCGCGAGCCTCGTGACGTGCAACCTGATTTTCCGGAAGTTCTTCACGTGGGAATTTGGGGGCATGACCTTCGAACAAAGCGTGGGCCTGCTCCCCTACCCGCTCACGTTCCTCGTCACCGATCTCATCAGCGAGTTGTACGGGCGGCGCAAGGCGAACCAAGTCGTCGTCGCGGGCCTCGTCGCCTCGGTGTTCGTGCTCGGCATGGTGCTGCTGGCGCAGGCGGCTCCGGCTGCGGTTTGGTCCCCCGTCAGCGACGACCAATTCACCCAGGTCTTCGGCCAAACCACCCTCGCCGTCGGCGCCTCCATGGCCGCCTACCTCCTCGCCCAATTCGTCGACGTGCGCATTTTCCATTTCTGGAAGGCGCTCACATCCGGCCGCATGCTGTGGCTCCGCAACAACCTCAGCACCATTCCGAGCCAGTTCCTCGACACGTTCACCGTGCTGTTCCTGCTGTGCAGCGTGGGCGAAATCGAGTGGGCGATGTTCGGTGTGCTGCTCGTCAACGGATTCGTATTCAAGCTGCTGGTCGCGTTGGCGGACACGCCGCTGGTGTACCTCGGCGCGTGGTGGGTGCGGCGGCGCTTCGGGCTCGCGTTTGGGGAGGAGCTTAACCTTTAATGGGCGTGCGGATGCCGCGCGCGCTGTATCTTCGCGGGGCTATGATTGGAACTTTGCGCAATGTTGGCGGAGGGGGCCGGGTTTTGGCCTTGCTCATCGCCGTGTTCACTCCCTTCCTGCTTTCAGGCCAAATCCTGGATCCAGTCAAATGGGACATCGGCCTCCACCCCGGCCAAGACGGCCAAACCGACCTCGTTTTCCACGCGAGCGTCGAGCCGTGTTGGCACATCTACAGCCAGCACCTCGAGAACGACATGGGGCCCCTGCCTACCTATTTCGAGCTGTCCCTGCCCGAAGGCGTCGTCTGGGATCAAGTCGTCACGGAATGCGCCCCGCTGACCGAGTACGACCCCAACTTCATGATGGACCTCAACTTCTTCGAGGAGGAGGTCTACTGGGTGGCGCACCTCGACCTCTCCGAGGCGAACCCGGCCGACTCCATCAGCGGGTTCCTGTCGTTCATGGTCTGCGATTCCGCGCGCTGTTTGCCCCCGGAAGACATCGACTTCAAGGTGGCGCTAAGCGACGTGGGTTCGGCCATTGCGGACTACTGCCCGCCGAGCCAGCACCTCTGCCACGGCGCGCCCGAGGCCGAGCACAAAGAAGCGGTAGAGCCCGCCGATGAAGAGGACGAAGAAGGCATTTGGGGCGTGTTCCTCCTCGGTATGCTGCTGGGCTTCGCGGCCTTGCTGACGCCGTGCGTGTTCCCGATGATCCCGATGACGGTGAGCTTCTTCACGAAGCAGAGCAAGACGCGCGCTCAAGGCATCCGCAACGCCCTCATCTACGGCCTCTTCATCATCGTGATTTACACCGGACTGGGCTTGCTGTTGACTGCGCTCTTCGGCGTGGACGTGTTGAACAAAATCTCGACCGATCCGTTCTTCAACCTGTTCTTGTTCATCCTGTTGCTCATCTTCGGGGCGAGCTTCCTCGGGGCGTTTGAAATCCAATTGCCGACGAGCTGGGCGAACAAGACGGACCAAGCCGCCGATCGCGGAGGCATCGCGGGCATCTTCTTCATGGCGGCAACCTTGGCCATCGTGTCCTTCTCGTGCACGGGTCCGCTAGTGGGCAGTGCGCTCGCAGGCGCGGCAACCGGATCCTTCGCAGCTCCGGCGGCCATCATGTTCGGCTTTTCGTTGGCGCTAGCGATGCCGTTCGCGTTGTTCAGTGCGTTCCCGGGCTGGCTCAATTCGCTGCCCCAATCGGGCGGTTGGTTAAACAGCGTCAAAGTCGTGCTCGGTTTGCTCGAAATCGGCTTCGCCTTCAAGTTCTTATCCAACGCGGACCTCGTGTTGCAGCTCGGGTTGTTGCAGCGGGAGCTGTTCATTGCGATTTGGATTGCGGTTTCTTTGGCGATTGCCTTCTACCTCTTCGGGTGGTTGGTGTTGCCGCACGACAGCGACAACCGCAAAATCGGGGTGTTCCGCTTCTCCATCGGCATGCTGTTCTTCATCCTCGGGGTGTACTTGTTCCCCGGCATGTGGGGCGCACCCGTGAAGCTCATCTCGGGCTTCCCGCCGCCCGTGTTCTACAGCGAGTGGACGCAAGGCGGTGGCGGCGGCGGCGGTTCGCACAGCGGACACGTAAAAGCGCGCTTCACCGACTACGACGAAGGCCTGGCCGCGGCGAAGGCGGAGGGCAAGCCGATGTTGTTGGACTTCACGGGATGGGCGTGCGTGAATTGCCGGAAGATGGAAGAGCAGGTTTGGCCCAACGCCGAAGTGGCCCGCATCCTCAACGAGGAAGTGGTGCTCGTCAGCCTCTACGTGGACGAGCGCAAGGAATTGCCCGAATCCGAGCAGCGCGTGGAAACCTACGGCGGCAAAGACTTCAAGATCCGCAACGTGGGCAACAAGTGGAGCTACTTGCAGGCCTCGCGGTTCGACCGGAATGCGCAGCCGTTCTACGTGATGCTCAATCACGAGGAAAACCAAATCGGCGGTTCAGCCGGCTACGACCCCGATCCCGAGCTTTTCATCGACTTCCTGAACGAGGGACTCAACGCCTTTCACTGACGCCCACAAATCCCAGAACACCGTCCGTAAATCGGTCGTCGGTTTCCGGGAATCGCAGCCTTACTTCGCGCCATGAATACAACCACACGAACCCATTTTGAGGAGGCGGCCGAGCTGTTGGCTCGGGTGCTGGGGGATGAGGCGTTCGGCTCCGCGGTGGACGCAGCGGGCGAGGCGTTGGTGAAGGCGTTGAGCGCAGGCGGCAAGGTCATTTCTTGTGGGAACGGCGGAAGCATGTGCGATGCAATGCATTTCGCAGAGGAACTCAGCGGTCGGTACCGCGAGGACCGCAAGCCCTTTCCAGCACTCTGTTGCTCGGACCCCTCGCACCTGACGTGCGTGGGCAACGACTACGGATTCGACCACGTGTTTTCTCGCTACGTGCAGGCCTTGGGGCGCGAGGGGGACGCTTTGTTGGCCATCAGCACCAGTGGAAATTCGCGCAACGTGGTGGAAGCCGCGAAGGCCGCTCGCGCTGCAGGGATGGTGGTCATCGGGCTGACCGGCAATAACGGAGGCGAATTGGCAGAATGGTGTACCGTGGAAGTGCGGGTGCCGTGGTCCGGCTATGCCGATCGCATTCAAGAGATCCACATCAAGGTCATCCACAGCCTCATCGACGCTGTGGAACGGGCGCTCTGCTAACGCTTTCCCGACATGTTTGTTCGCACGTACGGTGCCGCTTCGCGCGGCGTTGATGTCCTCCCTGTGTCCGTCGAATTGCGGTCTGGTCGAGGCATTCAGTTTCACGTGGCCGGCATGACCGGGAGCCTTGCACGCGATGCCTTCCTCCGGATTCGGGGAGCGCTTCAAGCCGAAGGCTGGGGATGGCCGCGGCAAGCCCTCACGATCAGCTTGAGCCCAGGGCATGCTTCCCTGCACCCTGCCGACTTGGACTTGCCGTTGGCGCTCGTGGTGTTGGCCCAAATCGGCGTCCTCTCCCCCACCCACATTGCATCCGTTTGTTCCGTTGGCTCCCTCGGCCTCGACGGCACCTTGCGCGGCCACCCGAGCAGCGCCAACGCGTCCATCGCAGCGCATGACGCCGGTTGCACGAGCACGCTCGTTCCAGCAGACATCTTGCACGCCAGCTCGGGAAGTCGGATGGAATGCCCGCTTCACGGCGCTCACTCGCTACGGGAGGTGGTCGACCACCTGACCGGTAAGCGCGCCTTGCCGCGGTGGCTGCCTCGCGCGCACGGCCAACCGGTTGAACCCGAAGTCCCATTCGAATCCCTCCGCCTCAGCGAGCACGCTTTGACGGGCCTGTTGCTCGCTGCAGCCGGTGAACACCATGTGCTGTTCCTCGGGTCGCCTGGAACCGGCAAATCCACCGCCGCCCGAGCCCTTCATGGCATCCTACCGCTGTTGAATAAATCCGAAGCCCAAACCACTCGGCGCCTTCACGCTGCCAAAGGAATCATCCGCAACGAGCCGCTTCACCCTCCGATGCGCACTCCTCATTCGGGAAGTGGTGCTGCGGCCCTCATCGGATCGCAGGCATCCGGACGGTACAGCACCGACGGCGCCGTCGCCTTCCTTCCCGGGGAACTCTCGCTCGCCCACCGGGGACTCCTCTTGCTCGATGAGCTTCCAGAATGGTCGCGGCCGGCCATCGAAGCGTTGCGCGTGCCGCTCGAACTAGGTGTCGTGGATTTGGCGCGAGCGGCGGGCACCACCCAATTGCCCGCGCAATGCCTCGTGGCGGCGACCGCAAATCCCTGTCCGTGCGGCTATTTCCTCGATTCAGAACGCCGATGTCGGTGCACACCCGCACAAGTGCGCAATTACCTCAAACGGCTATCCGGTCCCTTAGTGGATCGCTTCCCCATCCATCTTGAAACCGTCACCGACGGCGAGGCTGCGTCAACGATGACGACGGCTGAGGCGCGGGAACGAGTGATGGAGGCGCGCAAGTGCTTGACCGTGGAGGCCGCGTGGGAGGCGGAAGCGCGGAACCGGCTGGATTTGGGGGCCGAACGGTGGCGGTTTTCGGGGCGGGCCCGGGTTGCTTTGCTCGGGGTGGCTCGAACCCACGCCGCTCTTCATCAACGGGGGGTCGTGCGTGCCGAAGACGTGGATGCTGCGCTGGGATACCGCGTTTTCGACCGGGCGGGCTGGTTGGAAGCGGCTTGGGCCCCTCAGCGGCCCAAACACCGACGATGAATGCCTGGAATGCACGAACTTGCATCCATGGAACCCCTCATTCTCCCCGTTCGCGGCCACCTGCCGCACGTGCATCCCTCGTGTTGGTTGGCGCCGAACGCCACCTTGATTGGAGAGGTCACCCTCGGTGCCGAATCAACGGTTTGGTTTCAAGCTGTGGTGCGCGGGGACGTGGCGCCCATCCGCATTGAAGAACGGGTGAACATCCAAGACGGTGCCGTCATTCACGGAACCTTTGAGCAGTCCGAAACCGTCATCGAATCACGGGCTTCCATTGGGCACAAGGCCGTCGTGCACGGTGCACACATCGGTTGCGGAGCACTCATTGGAATGGGAGCCATCGTGATGGATCATGCGGTGGTGGGTGAAGGAGCCGTCATCGCCGCCGGGGCCGTGGTCCTGTCGGGAACCCACGTGCCACCTTATACCCTCTGGGCCGGCGCCCCTGCGAAGAACAAAGGACCCGTTCGCGAAGAACTGAAGGCCCACCTCGCAGCCACTGCCGAGCGGTACGTCGAATACGCGGATTGGTTCAAGGCGGATTAAGACCGCCACAAATCGCTTGCCTCCAAGCGAATGGACTCCCCGAAAAACCGACGAGCCCCCAACGCGAACGAATCCGTCCAGTCGGAAACCAAAAACCGGTGTTCCGCAGCAGCACCGGCTTTCACTTCCTCCGGAAACAGCGACGCCACCGCTTCGGCCACCAGGTCCGGGCTGTTGACCACGTGAACGTGAGGGGGCAGGTGGCGAGCGATTTGGTCCGCAATCAACGGGTAGTGGGTGCATCCGAGCACCAAAGCATCCACGTCGTCAAATCCCCCATCGCCCAAATACGCCTCCAACAGGGCCTCACTGACGGCGCCTTGGTGAAACCCCTCTTCGATGGCGGAAGCCAACAGCGGGGTGGCTCGCGCAGTGGCCTCCAAGCCCGCCGCCTCCAACAGCCGCTGGTACAAGCCCGACTCGATGGTGGCCCGGGTGCCAATGACGCCAATGCGCCCCCCCGGCCAACGGTCGGCGAGGTGGGCAACGACCGGCTGGACCACGTCCACTACGGGAATGTCCGGGCCGACGGCATCGCGCACAGCGTCCAAGGCGTTGCTCGACGCGGAATTGCACGCCACCACAATGGCTCGGCAACCTTGGTCGCGCAGGTGGTGCGAAATGCGGGAGGCATAATGCCGAATGAGGACAGGCGATTTCTCCCCGTAAGGCAAATGGGCTGTGTCCCCGAAATACAACAGCGGCGAACCGGTCATCCGGTCCGCCACTGCCCGGGCGACGGTCAAACCGCCAATGCCCGAATCGAATACGCCAATGGGACGCATGAAAAACCGCCACCGAAGTGGCCTTGAATTACATGCCGAGTTTCGCGCGAATGGCTGCGCTCACGTCGTCGCCGCCTACGTAAACCGTTGCGCCGGCGCTCGTATCGAAAATGTACGAGTACCCTTGCTCGCTGCCCACGTCGTTGATCGCTTGCTGAACCCGCTCGATCATCGGCATCAGGAGCTCCTGCTCCATTTGGGCCAGGTCATTCTGAACCGTCGAAGCGAATTCCTGCAAGCCCTGGTCGAGCGCTTGCAACTCGCGCTCCTTTTGTTGCCGAATGGCTGCGGGCCACGTCTCCGCCTTGCTTTGGTACTCCTGCAATTTTGTTTGGAGCTGCTGCTGCATGCTCGTCATCTCACTCTCGTACTCGGAGGCGCGCGACTCGATGGCCGCTTGCGCGTCCATGCGCTCGGGCAAGTCCATCAGGATCGCTTGCGTGTCCACGTGTCCCAACTTCTGTGCGGTCGCTGCCGTAGTCATGCCCACGATCAGGGCCAAGGCCATCATCAATTGCTTCATCTTCAAAATAAATCAGGTGCGAAAGTAATTCGTAACTCCGTTCAAGTCCAATCCCGTAAGCGAAAGCCGTGCCAAGCTCAATTCTTGTCCCGGGAATTGCTGGGGGCAATGCCGCCTCGCGCTCCTTGCACCGCTCCACCGGCCGCACCACGGACGGCATCGGTCGCTCCGTCTACGGCTCCACGGGCCTTGTCGAGCAAGCTCTCGCCGCCCTCCTCGTCCGGTTCTTCGGCCTCAATGGTCTCGCCGGGCACGAAGCCCAGGGCCTTGATGAGGCGGTCCGAGATGTCGTATTTCGGGTTGGTGTAGAGCATGTTGCTCTGGTTGCTCTTGTCAAAAATGACCATGTAGCTCGAACCCGAAGCGATTTCCTTGAGCTCTTCGAAAATGAGGTCCTGGATGGGCTGAATGAGCTCTTGGCGCTGGCGGAAGAGCTCCCCTTCGACACCGAACTTCTCGCGTTGCAGTGCGCGGGCCTCTTCGCGCTTCCCGGTGATGTCCTGCTCGCGCTTGGCCCGCATTTCCGGGGTGAGCAGAACGCGCTCTGCTCGGTAGGCCAACTCAAGCCGTTCCACCGCTTGCATTTTTGCCTCGATCTCCGCTTGCCAATCGATGGCCAACTGGTTCAACGTCTGTTGAGCCTCGGCGTACTCTGGGATGTGCAGCAGCACGTAATCGGAGTCGATGTAGGCGAATTTTTGGGCCCATCCACCCGCAACCAACGCGGTGAACAGGAGGGTCATCAAGGTCGTTTTCATGAGCGGTTGAAGATACATTGCATCAGGGCATTTCCATCGGTTCATCACAATTCCCCCATGTTCATTCCCATGCTGAAGTGGAACTGACCGCGGGCCATGTTGGGGGCAGTCGGAATGTCATCGAGGCGCCAGCCGTAGTCCAAGCCCAAGAGACCGAACATCGGCAAGAAGATGCGCATTCCCACACCGGCAGAACGGTACACTTGGAAGGGATTGAACTCGCGTGCGTCCGCCCACGTTTTGCCCGCATCCACGAAGGACAGGAGGAAGATGGTGGCGCTTGGATTCGTCGACAACGGGTAGCGCAATTCTGCACCGTATTTCGCGATGACGGGGGCGCCCGTGTTTTGGTTGGGCATGGTCAGGCTCAAATCGTCGAAGCCACGCAAATTCACGATTTCGCGGCCATCGAGGACGAATCCGCTCAAGAACACACCACCGAGGTAGAACCGCTCGAACGGCGAGAGGCCCACGTTGCGGTTGTACTGCCCAATGAGCCCGAAGCCCGCGTGCGTCCGCAACACGAGCGTCTTCGGATTCTCGCCGGAAGACTGCGTCAAGGGGGTGAACCATTCCGCTTTCACCTTCCATTTGTGGTACTCTACCCACCGGAAGCGTTCCTGGTCCGACATCGAAGCGTAATCCACGTCGTCGCCCCGGAAGGCCGAGTAAGGCGGCGTCGCTTTCACCGTCACATTCACGTTCGAACCCCAAACCGGATAAATCGGATCCGAGACCGAGTTGCGGCCCAGGCTCAACGTCAACGCCAAGTTGTTCGACACCCCGTTTGCAAAACTGAAGAACACCCCGTAATCGTTCAACACGAAGTGCTGGTAGCTCAAGGCCGCCTGCATGACGAACCAATCGTCCGGCTTCTTCCAGCGCTGACCGAGGCCCATTTGCACCCCCGTGATGTCGAGGCTTTGGCGCAGGGGGTTGATTTCGCCATCGACCCGGCGAGCTTGGCCATTCGTTTGGACCGAATGCCACGCGGAGAATGAGAGGGAGTTGGGCTTTCGACCGCCCATCCACGGTTCAGTGAAACTGAAGTTGTAGCTCTGGAAGAACAGCCCGTTCGACTGCGCTCGAATGCTCAGCCGTTGCCCGTCGCCCGTGGGAATCGGGCGCCACGCATCGCCGTTGAGCATGTTCTTCAGCGAGAAGTTGTTGAAGCTGATGCCGAGCGTTCCCACCACGCGGCCGCCGCCCCAGCCGCCGCTGAGTTCGATTTGATCCGACGGCTTTTCCTCCACCCGGTACTCGATGTCCACGGTGCCGTCTTCGGGATGCTGGATCGGGTTGATGCCGAACGCCTCCGGGTTGAAGTAATTCAGCTGGGCCAATTCGCGCTGCGTCCGAATGATGTCCGTTCGGCTGAACAAATCGCCCGGCCGCGTGCGGATTTCCCGGTAAATGACGTGGTCGTTCGTCTTCGTGTTGCCCTCTACGATGACCTTGCCGATGCGGAATTGCTTGCCTTCCATCAGACGCACTTCGATGTCGATGGTGTCGTTCTCAATGGACGTTTCCACCGGAATGGCTTGGAAGGTCAAGTACCCATCGTCTTGGTACAACGAGGTCAAATCGATGCCCTTGGGATCCATGTACATCCGCGTTTCGAGGCGTTCCAGGTTGTAGACCTCACCCGTCCGAATGCCCAAAATCGAATCGAGTTGCGACGACCGGTACTTCGTGTTCCCGGTGAAGCTGATGTCCCCGAAATAAAACGGGTTGCCCTCCGAAATCTGGAACGCCACGCCCACATCGCCCTCCGGCAACCGGTAAATGCTGTCGTTCAAGATGCGCGCATTTCGATACCCCTGGTTGTTGTAGAGTTGCAGCAGTTGCTCCCGCGCGGTTTGCACGTTCGCCTCCACGAATTTGGTCGACTTGAAAATGCGGTACCACGAGCGCTCCTTCAAGTCCTTCATCGCCCGCTTCACCTCCTTCTCAGAAAGCGTTGCCAACCCCTCTACGCGCACCTCACCGACCTTCACTTTGTCGCCCTTGTCCACCGCTATTTGGAGCATGGCGCCGTTCGCAAAAGCGGTGTCGGCCACCTGCCGGATGTCCACTGTGGCGTCCCAAAACCCCTTCTCGTCGTAGTGATCCAACAACCGCAACCGCGCAGTGGCCATGACGTTTTCGTTGACCACCCGTCCGGTGAGCAGGTCCATTTTTCCCTTCAGCGTTTCCTGCTCCGAGCGGCTCACCCCCGTGATGGTGTATCGCGTCAACCGCGGCAATTCCCGCACGCGAATGACGAGGTACACGTCTTTTCCCCGCACTTCAGCCAATTCGATGCTCACATCGCCGAACAAGTCCTGATCCCACAAGTTGCGGATGGCGTTGGAGATTTCATCGCCCGGGATGGTGATCTCCTCGCCGACCTGCAAGCCCGCGAAGAGCTTGATGGCCTGCACATCGGAATAATCCGCTCCGAGCACGGAGACGCCCGCAATGCGGTATTCGTGGGGATAGGTCAGGTCGATTTGACCGTTCGCGACCGCCGCCCAGAGGCACGCCACCAGCACTCCCCAAAGGCGCCACCGCCGAGCGTGTTCTACAATTCGCATCATGCGTCGTGATCTCTGTCGTTGTGATTCGTGTCCAAGACGCCTCCGAATCGGCGTTCTCGGTTTTGGTAATCTCGAATGGCCTCCAAAAAATGGGCTTCCCGGAAATCCGGCCACATCACCGGTGTGAAATGGAACTCAGCGTACGCCAGCTGCCACAGCATGAAATTGCTGATGCGCCGCTCCCCGCTGGTCCGGATCATGAGTTCAGGGTCCGGCAATTCAGCCGTGGTGAGGTACCGGTCGATGGTTTCCGTTTCGATGGCATCGGCGGCAATGCCGTCCTGCACCATGCGCCGAATGGCTTGGACGATTTCCCATTTGGCGCTGTAGCTCAAGGCCAACACCAAATCCAGCCCGCACTCATCCGCGGTCCGCTCCTCCGTCTCCTTGAGCTGCTCCTGCGCAACGGCGGGCAGCGAACTCAGGTCGCCGATGGCCCGCAGCCGAACACCCTTCTCCTGCAAATCGTCCAACTCCCCCACCAAAGTCCGCACGAGCAAGTCCATCAGCGCTTCGACTTCTTCCTTCGGTCGGGTCCAGTTCTCCGTTGAAAAGGCGTAGAGCGTGAGGTAGCGAACGCCCGATTTCAATGCCGCCTCCACCGTCGCGCGCACCGAATCCACCCCATGCAAGTGACCGAACACCCGTTCTTCGCCGCGTTCGTTGGCCCACCGGCCGTTGCCGTCCATGATGATGGCCACGTGCGCAGGAACCCGCGTGGGGTCAATGCCGTGCTCTTGCAGGAAGGCTGCGCGTTGGATTTGGGCTGGGTGATCCACCATCAATTCCAGCACGTTGTGGGTTTCTTGCCGATGCGGAAGGTCACAGACGCGGTGACAAAACCGTACGCGTCGTCGCGACCGGGATCGCCGCGCATCAGCCCCGTGTTGTCCGCCAGGCTTCCCGGCCGGGACAAACTTCGGTCCCCCAAAGCCACTGCCAGCTCCCCCTTTTCCTCATTCAGCACGAGCGGATCGGCATAAATTCCGCTCACGTCATCGAGGTAATCGTTCCACGTTTTCCGCACCGCCCACTCCAAATTGAACCCCGCGAACGGCCCCAAATTCACCTTGAAACCGAAACCAAACGGCAAGGCCAACCCCGTCAATGCGTAACCGTTCACCCCATACGCCTCGCCCCACGTGGTGCCTTGCCCCTCCGTTCCCAACGGAGCGAGTTCGAACCACAAGCCATCAAGTTCGGCTTCCGGCATGTGGCTGTACACGCTCAATCCCGTAAGGAGGTAGGCGCAAACTTTCGTGCTCGGCGTGCCGATTTGGTAGTCGATGTAATTGATTTCCAGGATGCCCCCGACTTCAGTCAAGGAGTTGCGGAAGTGCAGGTTGCGGTTGCGCTGCCACGCCACGTCGCTGTCGGCATCCCAGGCCTCGAAGGTTCCGTGCATGACGTGAGCCCGCAGGCTGATGCGGCGCGACAAATTCGTCCGCAAGAATCCGCCGACCGCGGCGTGCTTGCGACCACCCAAGTGGCCCGTGGGATTCAAATCACCGAGGTAGTAACTGGTGCCCACCATCACCCCCAACTCTTTCGATTGGTCGAATTTGCCTTGTCCCATCAATCCCGAAGGGAAGAGCAACATCAGCGCCCCCACGAGCAACGGCAGAGTTGGCGGGGCCAAGAAATGGTTCAATCGGTTCATCATCGGCTGACAACGCGCGAAAGTACGGGAGATTGCCCGAACAGCGTGTGAAAATCCCCAAATCCGCGGCATCAACGCGAACGCGGGTCCACGCCCCAATGCATCTTCGCCCGCACCGTGCCGAAAAACTCCTGGTGCTCCAAGTTCAGCAGCCGCAACCGGAACGGCGCCGGCGTGATCTGCACCGTCGACCCTGCCCCCAACAAGAACGTCCGCGAATCCAGGCCCAGCAAGAACTGCTGTTCCCGACCATCCGGAGTCAGCTCCAATCGCCCAGTGAACGGCACGATGAGCGGCCGGTCATTCAGGTTGTGCGGTGCAATCGGCGTGATGCTCAGGACCTCTGAACCCGGCATCACGATGGGTCCACCTGCACTCAACGAGTATGCCGTTGAGCCCGTGGGCGTCGCCACGATGAGCCCATCCGCCCAGTACGTATTGACGAATTGTTCATCCCGAAACACCTCCACCGTCACCATGCTCGACGTATCGCGTTTCATGATGGCCACCTCGTTCAAAGCGAAGGGAAAATCGCTCAAGCACTCCCCATCCACGCGCACTTCCAACATCGCCCGATCCTCGTACCACACCTTTCCCGCCTTCACGGCATCCATGGCCAGGTCCACCTCATCCGTTCCTACGTTGGACAGGAACCCCAACCGCCCCGTGTTCACCCCCAAGACGGGCACCATCGAATGCCGAACCCACGTCGCCGCTTCCAACACCGAACCGTCCCCCCCGATGACCACCATCAAATCGCAGGCCGCAACTTCTTCCGGGGTGGTGTACTCGCGCAAGTGCTCGGCCGCATCCATCCGCTCGAGCAACTCTTCCCGAAAGGGACCGTTGACGCACGGCGACGGATCGAATTCCAGCACCCGCCGCAGGACGTGCTTCACGGCATCGTCGTACGCCGCATCGAATCGCTTTCCAAAGAGGGCAATTTTCATGACTCAAGCATTGAGGTACCGCATGAACGCCTCGAAGCGCTCGCGCATTTCCTCCTCCAGCTCCGGGCTATGGAAGAACGTTTGGATGGTGTAACCGAAGCGCTGCAGGGCGTCGAGCAGCGGCTCCACGTCTTGCGTATTGAGCTTGAAGGTCACTTCGACCAGCTGGTTTTCGGGTTTGGCCACCAAGTTGTAGGCCAAAACCCGCGCCCCATTCGACTCCACAATCCGCGCCAATTCGGACAAGCTCAGGTCCACCTCCGGCACCTCCACCACCACCGTACCGCCTGGATGCCCCCACCCCGCATGTTCGGTCAGGAACGCGAGAATGGCCGCGCGGTTCACCGCCCCGAGGTACTTCCCCTCCTTCACTACCGGCATCACATCGACTTCGCCCTGCACCATCGCGGACACCACATCGTACAGGTGCAAGTGCGGCGCAGCAAAGACCGGCTGACCGACGAGCAGCGCCATCGGGGTCGTCTCTTCCGCCTCCAGCAAGTCGTCCTCGTAAACGAGGCCCACGAACGCCTCGCCATCGACGAGCGGAAGCTGGCGGACTTTGTATTCGTCCATCAACTCCAGCACCCGGACCACAGGATCGTCCGGTCGTGCGGTGGGCAAGTCGCGGCTCAGGATGCGTTGTGCGTACATGGGCGGAATGTGGTGTAATTTTGGCCACCGGTCAACAGCCGGTTTCAAACCCGAAAGGTACGGATGACACGTCTGAGCGTCAATGTGAATAAAATCGCCACCCTCCGCAACGCACGCGGAGGAGGAGTGCCGGACGTGGTGGAAGCCGCGGTTCGCATTCAAGAGTTTGGCGCTCAAGGGATTACGGTTCATCCCAGACCGGATGCGCGGCACATCACGTACGGTGACGTGCGGGCGTTGCGGCCCGTGGTGTACACCGAATTCAACGTGGAAGGCTATCCTTCGCGGGATTTTTTGGACCTGGTGCTCGAGGTCCGGCCCGACCAGGTGACGCTGGTTCCGGATCCGCCGGACGCGTTGACGAGCAACGCGGGGTGGGACACCGTTCGGCATGCGGCATTCTTGCAGGAGGTGGTGATGGAGTTGCGGGCAGGCGGGATGCGCGTTTCCTTGTTCCTCGAGACCGCGCCACGGCTGGCGGATGCGGCGGCGGCTGTGGGGGCGGATCGGATTGAGCTCTACACCGAGCCGTATGCGCAGGGGTTCCCGGATCCGCAGGCGGTGGTGCCGTTTGCGGAGGCGGCGGCGCATGCCCACGCGCAGGGATTGGGGGTGAATGCCGGGCACGATCTCAATTCCGCGAACTTGCCGGCGTTTGTGCACGCGGTCCCGCATTTGGCGGAAGTGAGCATCGGGCACGCGCTGATTTCCGAGGCGTTGTACGACGGGCTGGAGGCCACGGTGGTGCGGTACTTGGCTTGCCTGCAGCCGCGGGGTTGAGTCGGCAGGGGATTTGGCCGAAATTTGTGGCCAAATGGCCCTTCCCCTTTTCCACCGGATCATCGGCGATGCCCACCGTCCGCCACTCCTGATCCTGCACGGCCTGCTCGGCTCTTCCGACAACTGGCAAACGCTGGCGAAACGGTACGCGGAAACCCACGCCGTTCACCTGCTCGACGCCCGGAACCACGGCCGCAGCCCGCACGACCCGGTTCACTCGTACGCGGCGATGGTCGATGACGTCATCGGTTACCTCGACGGGGCTGGGTTGGAAAAGGCGAGCGTCCTCGGACACAGCATGGGCGGAAAAACCGCGCTGATGCTTGGGCTTGAGCACCCCGAACGGGTGGAGAAACTCGTCGTCGCGGACATGGCCGCCCGGGCCTATCCCATTCACCACCAGCCCATTTTCGATGCGCTGCTGTCGGTGGACGTCGCAAGCGTGCAAGACCGTTCGGTCGTGGAGGCGCACTTGGCAAGCCGGTTGGGCGATGCGTCCATCGTGGCGTTTTTGATGAAAGGGCTGCGGCGATTGAAGGATGGGGGGTACGCTTGGCGGGCGAACTTGCCGGTGTTGAATCAAGCGCTCGCTGACGTGGTGGGAAGCGTGGAGTTGAGCGTGAACACGCTGCCCATGCTCGCGATTTATGGCAAGCGCTCGTCGTATGTGAGCGCCGACGACCTCGCGGCCTTTGACCGATCGTTTTTGCAGTTCGAATCGCACGGCATCGAAGGGGCTGGGCATTGGCTGCACGCAGAGCGTCCTGAGGAGTTCTTCGAGGTGACGGCGGATTTTTTAACCTGAGGATCAAGGCCTTCGCGCAACGGAAAAAACCTTTCGCTCCCTGTTCCGTAGAACCCACCACACAATTTCAAAACCCCATCGCAATGACTGCACCCGAGAACGCCCTGAACTACCGCATTGGCGGCATGGATTTGATCAGCTGCCACTTGAACGAACCCAGTCCCGATTTCGCTCCGGACCAAAAACTCAACTTCAACCTGCAGATGAAGCACCAAATCCTCGAAAAGGAAAGTGCTTTGGCGGTGATTTGCACCATCCGCACCACCGACGACGCCGGAACGGAAATGGCGAACTTCACCGGGCGCATGACCTTCGCCGTGGATCAACTGAGCCAGGTGTTGAAAAAAAACGACGACGGCCAGGTCGGGATTCCAAAGGAACTCATCAACAACCTCAACGGCGTGACGATTTCCACGTTGCGCGGGGTGATGTGGGCGACTTTCAAAGGAACGTATTTGCACCGAGCGTTGCTGCCCATCGTGAACCCGGAAGGCTTCAAAGCGGGCCAGCAGGCTTAATCTTGGTGGGTTTCCCGAAGCCAGCGGCGGTATGCGCTGAAGAGGCGTGACCGGGAAACGAAGCCGACGTACTTGCCCTGAGCGACCACGGGGAGGTTCCACGCCTTCGTCCGTTCGAATTGCGCCATGACATCGTCCATGCGCGCGTGCACTTCGAGCGTGGCAAGGGGAGCCGCCATCAACTCGTGGACGCTCAGGGTTTCGTATTGATCGCGATCGAACATGATTTGGCGGATGTCCTGCAAGTCGATGATGCCGAGCAGTTGGCCGTCGGGGTCGAGGACCGGGTGGAGGTTGCGCGAGGAACGGGCGATGATTTGGACCAAATCCCCCAACGTCATCTCCGGACGCACCGCCACAAAATCGCTCTCCACCTCATCCTTCAGGGACATCAACGTGAGCACCGCTTGGTCCTTGTCGTGCGAGAGCAGATCGCCGCTCTCCGCGAGTTCCTTGGTGTAAATCGAGTGCTTCAGCCAACGACGAGACAACTGAAAACTCAAGGCCGCCGTGAGCATCACGGGCACGAACAAGTCGTACCCCCCGCTCACTTCGGCCGCCAAAAACACCGCCGTCAACGGAGCGTGCAGCACGCCCGCAAGCATGCCTCCCAGGCCGGCCAACACCGCGTTCCCCACCGGCATCGCTTCCGTCCCGAAGAACAGGTTGACGGCGATGGCGAACAGGTAGCCCAACACCGCTCCGCCGAACAGCACGGGAGCGAACACCCCGGCCACCCCGCCCGCTCCGACCGTGAATCCGGTCAGGACGGGCTTGAGGCCCCACGCCACAAACAGCACCGCGATCAACAAGAGGCCTTCGGGCGCAAACAAGTGAATGGCCATGTCTTCAGCAAGTCCCGTCGACTCCCCGTCAAACAAGCCGTTGATGACTTCGTAACCCTCCCCGTACAGGCTGGGAAACAGCAGGATGGCACCTGCCATGAGGGTCCCCGCGAGGCCGATGCGAAGGGCCTTGCCTTGGATTTGGCGCATCCAACCGCTCGACCACAAATACAACCGGGAAAACGCCACCGAACCCGCGCCCGTCGCCAGGCCCAGCACACCATAAAACGGCAGGCGCTCCACGGCAAATGCCGCCAAATCCGGCGCCGCCAGCACGTCCTCCCCCTCGAGCAAGAACCACGCGGTCAACAGCGAACTGAGCGACGCCAACAACAACGGCACCAAGCTCCCCGCCGTCAAGTCAATCATGATCACCTCCACCGCAAAAATGATCGCCGCCACGGGGGCCTTGAACGTCGCCGCCAACGAAGCCGCCGCCGCGCACGCAATCAACAAGACCCGCCGATTGAAATTCCGGCGCGTCGCCGTGGCCACCTCCGACCCAAACGCCGCACTCGCCTGCAACGCCGGCGCCTCCAATCCCCCCGACCCCCCCAGCCCCACGGTCAACCAGCTCGCCACCAAAGGCGAGTACAGCCACCGCCGCTTCAACCGCCCCTGCCGACGACTGAGCGCATGCAACGTGGCCGGCACCCCCGGACCCGGGTGGTCCCCCTTCGCCCCGCGCTTCACAAACCAAGCCGTCGCCACCAACCCGAGCACCGGACCCAACGCCAGCACCCCGTCCCACCCCGAAAGTTCAGCCGCCCCGAACAGCCCGCGCCGCAACAACGCCACCCCATTCTTCAGCAGCACCGTCATCCCTCCCGCCACCATCCCGATGACCACAGCCCAAGCCAACAACGACTGCTCGCTGCGCCCCCACGTCCGCAAATAAGGAGCCAAGGTTTGCCAACCGGTTCGCCACATGCCGCAAAGGTATCAGCTAAAAAAACGCCTCCGCAGTGTACCTTCGCGTCAAACTGCAAAAACATGCCGAACCACCGCATCCTCGTTCCGTTCGACTTCACGCCGGTGAGCGAAGTTTCCATCGAACACGCCTTCGTCGTAGGCAAGGCCATTGACAGCGAAATCATCCTGCTCCACGTGGTGGGCAACAAGAAGGACTTTCCCGAAGCCCGGGAGCGCATGGAAGCGTTGCTCGAACGCTGCAAACACAAATACCCGCACAACATCCGCTACACCATCCGCATCGGATCCATTTTCGAAGAAATCGACGACGCGAGCGTGGAAGAGTTGGCGAACCTCATCATCATGGGAACGCATGGCATGCGGGGCATGCAGTTCATCACCGGCGGTCGCGCGCTGCGCATTGTGACGAACTGCTCGGTCCCGGTGATCATCACACAAGAAAAAGGCATCCGCGAATCCGGTTACGACGACATTGTGGTGCCGCTGGATTTGCATCAAGACACGAAGCAGAAGCTGAACATCGTGGCGGAAATGGCCACCTACTTCAAGGGTCGGGTGCACCTCATTTCTCCCGGAGAGGACGACGAATTCTTGCGCAATCAATTGGACCGCAATGTCAATTACGCAAAGGAATTCTTCAACGAGCAAGGCATCGAACACACGGCCACCATTTCAGAGCACAGCTCCGGTGCCTTCGTCAAGGACGTCATCCGGTTCGCGGCGTCGGTGGATGCGGATTTGATCAGCATCATGAACCTCCACGAAAAATCGTTGATGGGCATCTTGGGCCAAACCTATGAGCAACAAGTCATCACGAACGAAGCGGAAATCCCCGTCCTGATCCTCAATCCGAAGGAAACCCGCGTCATCCGCAACTCGGTGTTCGCCCGGAATTGAATTTCAATGCGATTTGAATAGGCCGGGGTGCTGGGGCGTTCCGGCTTTTTCATGCGGTCAAACGCGAACCGCAATGACGAGCACGTCGTCCACCTGCTCCTCGTTGCCTTTCCATTTGTCGAAGGCCCGTTCGAGCGTGCTTTCCACTTCGTCCATCGGCTGGGTGGCCATCTCCGCGATGAGTTCTCGGAAACGCCGGCGCATGAACTTCTTACCCAGCGGACCGCCGAATTGATCGACGTACCCGTCCGTGGCGGCCACGATGAAGTCGCCCGGTTCCAAATTGAACTCGATGTTCGTGTAGTGCTTGGATTCAGGGAGAAATGAAGCGATGGCGAATTTGTCGGGCTTGAGCTCGTGCACTTCGCGGCGGCGCACGATGTAGAGCGGGCTGTTCGCACCGCTGTATTGCAACCGCATGTTCTCCATATCGATGCTGACCATGGCCAAATCCATCCCGTCCTGAATCCCCGCGTACTCCGCCGCGTCCATCCCCGCATCGTCCCAATCCGAGCCCCCGGCATTCGCCCGCACCCGACTGTACTGCTGTTGGCTCAGCAATTCCCAGGCCATCCGATTCAAGTGGACGAGCATTTTATCGGGTTGGGTGTACACCTTCGACACCCGCTCCAACGCGTTGTGGCCGATGAGGCTCATGAACGCCCCCGGAACCCCATGGCCCGTGCAGTCGATGGCCGAAAACATCCGCGAACGGCCCGCGGTTTTGAACCAAAAGAAATCCCCTGAAACCACATCGCGTGGCCGATAAAACACTGCGTTTTCATGGAAAACCTGCTTCCGCTCCTCCACCGTGGGCAGGATGGCTTTCTGAATCCGCTCAGCGTAGTCGATGCTGTCGCGCAAGTCCGTGTAGAGGGAAACGATGCGCTCGTTTTGCTCCTCCACCTCCGCCGTCCGCATGCGCACCTTGCGCTCGAGCACGCTTTCGTTTTCGGCCAAATCATCGCGCATCTTGAGCAACGCGTGCCCCAGCGCATCGTCCTCGCTGAGGGGAATGTACTCGGCCTCGAAGTTTCCCTTACCGACTTCAAGCGAGAATCGCCGCGTCCGCTTCAGCCCCTCCGCCAAGCGGTTCACGGCATTCGCCATTTCCCCGATTTCATCCGGACTCACTTTCACCGGAGCTTCCGGCTGCACCCCCCGCCCCATGTACAACAGCGTGCGCTTCAAATCGCGCACGGGGACCAAAATCGACCGCGTCACCAAATACGCGATGACGATGCCCAACATCAGGACCCCGATGGCTACGTTCCCTGCGTACAGGCGCAACCGCGAACTGAGTTGGTCCATGCGCTCCATGGACTTACGCGTCAACTCGCGGTTGGCCTCGCTCAGCGCCAACAACGACGCATCAATGGCTTCGTAAACCCCGGGCAAACCATCGTCGTTCCGCTGCTGGTTCGCGAACGAGCGCAGCTGATAAACCAACGACGCGTTGTTGTACGATTCGAAATCCGACAGGGACTTTTCAATGTTCTCGTAAAGTACCAACATGTGCCCCATGTGGTACTTCAAGTCACTCCATTCTTCGCGCATTGCTGGACTCCAATGCTCGGAGAATTCTTCGATGCGCATTTTTTGGGCGGGAATAACGCTGTCCTGCAATGCCAACAACCGCTGCCGCTGAGGGATGTCCGAATTCGCCTGCTGGTACAGCCACTGCATGATGTGGGTCTTCGACTCCGCAATGGTCAATTCCAACTCGTGCAAGACTTCCAAGCTCGGCGCGTGCACCTCGTCCACTTGAGCACTCAGCCGGCCATTCTCCACCAGGGTGTTTCGAGTCAAAATGAATTGAACCGAAACCGCTACGCCAAACAATCCGAAACCAATGCCCATTCGCCACCCCACAGGAAACCTCATCCCGTTTCGGTTGCGCGAAGAAATGCGCACTCCCGGACGGTCGCTCGAACCGCTGCGTTCCGCGCGAGAAGCGAAATCCTGACGATCGCGTCCAATGGAACCTGACTTGCGCATCATGAGGACAATTTATACTGAAAGCCGGTCGCTCAACCGCCTGGTAAAAAAAGGCGTGAACCATTCAATGTAAATAACCCGAAGTCGTCAATCGCGGTCCTTCAGCGCCTCCAATTCGGCTTTAAATCGGGCGCTTTCCTCTTGGTGATCCAAGGCTCGGTGGATGATCATCAAACCATTCAGGTTGCGGGGTTCCATCGAACTGAGCGCATAGGCCGCCTCCATGTAGCCCAATGCGCGATTGAAATAACTCACGCACTCCGCTTGAATCCGCATGAGCTCGGTCAACGTGACTTGCCGGTTGATGGCCCGGATTTTTCGCACGCCTTCGTTGTACCAGCTCACCGCCAAATTGTAAAACGGACGGTCGTCGGCGGGCACCACCTTCCCCGCCTGCTCGTAATGCGCCACAACGTGCTCAAACACCTCTTGCCGCACCGGTTCTTCAATGCCCACTTCGGGGTCGAGCAATGCGCTGTTCGCTTGAGCGAGGCGAAGAAACAGGTCAAATTCCAGGTCCGCAAAGTCCGCCTCCGGGTGCAGGTCTGACCAAGCGGCTTCGTACCGCCGCATGAGCGCGAGGGCCACCTCGTCGTCTCCGGGTTTGAACTGAAGGGTGCGCGCAAAAGCCTCTTGGTAAAAGCTCTTCGCAAGCGCTTCCAAAGAGCTCCTTGCATCCTCCGCATCTTCCGAATTCGGCCCGAGCTGAAGGCACCGTTGGAAGGCCTGCATGCTGGCCAAACGCGCGGCGTCCTCGGGTTCCCCCGTTCGCAACTCGTAATACCTCGCCTTCTGCGCAAATCCCAGGATGCACCAAGCATGCGGATTCTCCCGATGAACACCGGACATCGCGGGCGTCAACACCTCCACGGCCGCTTCCGGCTGGCCCTGGTGAATGAGCAGCGCAGCGCGCTCCACCGGAGACTGCGCCCAGGCCGCCCCACAGACAGCCCAAGCAATCAACACCAAGCGTATGGCTTTCATTGACCCCATGATTTCAGTTCATTACCAATTGAAATCTTCAGCTTTGCCGCCCGTTCCAAATCCATCATGACCTTTGTCCGGCCCCCGACGTTCTTCAAATTCACCACCGCGCCTTCCGGCACCCCCGATGCATTCAGGGTCACGATCAAGGTGGGGGCATCGCCCACGTACGCCTTCCACGCGTCCGACTCCACATCCCCAACGCACAGGATGTGAAAAAATGCATCCGCAGAAGCATCGGAAACCCCTGACACTTCAATCGTTTGGTTGCCAATTTGGTTCATGTGGCAATTGCTCATCAGGAACTTGAGCAACTCCGGGTGGTCCATGACGCCAATTCGGAACGTCCCCGTTCTCGCCGACTCCGGCCAATCGCACCCTTCGGCGATTCCGTAGACGTACCACGAATTCATCGTCGCCGTGGTGTTCAAGTCGTCAATGACTTCCTGCTGCACCCCAACGGCATCATGCTCCAACGTTCGCCACACCGTTCCCGCGATGAGCGAGCCGGCTAAAGCAAACGCCCCGAAGGACAACAACGCTCGGATGCGCGCATTCATGCAGTCGGCCCTTCCGCTTCGGCTTCCAAGGTGGTGATGTCGCGATCGAAGTGATAGAGCGCCCCGGAAGCATCGCCCGCGAGCGCCAATCGATCCAAAATGCGACGCGCCAATCCCTCCTCCTCGAGCTGCTCCGCCACGTACCATTGCATGAAGTTGTACGTCGGATAATCCTTCACTTTCAGGCACAAATCCACCACATCGTTGATGCTTTCAGTCACCCGGGTTTCGTGTTCGAGCACGGACTCGAACGCTTGCTTCAGTCCCGTGAACGAAGGACTGGGGGCAACGAGCGCTGGAACCACCGCATTGCTTCCCCGCTCGTTGATGAAGCGAATGAGCTTCAACATGTGCACGCGCTCTTCCTCCGCATGCCGATAGAAAAACGTCGCCGTGCCATCGTACCCCGACGTTTCCGCCCAAACCGCCATCGCCAAGTAAGCGTGCGAACTTTGGGCTTCCAATTGGACTTGATTGTTCAAGGCTTCTGCGATTTCTGGATTCAGCATGGCATAGGGATTTGGTTCGAAATTAGGGCGAATCAACCTACCGATGAAGCGGATTTAAGCCAAATCATGCACGGCTTATCCACCGCTTCAACAGGCGTTTCCACCCCTTCTCATCCTGAACCGTGAACTCCGAAAGGAAACCATCCACCTGCCTTGCCATGCGGATGAAGGGTCCAATGGTGGCGGCAAAAACGGCCGCGTCATCCCCTTCGCGCAAAGCCGGCGGACCGGGAACATCGGGCAGTTCTGCCAAAAGCGCTTGCAGTTCCAACAGCGGCTCGAGTTCCTTCGCGCGACGCTCGCGCAGCACCGCCAGTGCCACCTGCCATGCATCCCGTTCCACCAAGTACCTCACCTTTCGCACCCCATGCCGGTGTTCCTCGTGAACCAGACCCATGGACAACAACCGGCGCAACACCGTATGCACCGTGCCCTGGCTCAAACCCGTTGCCTCTTGGACCTCGTCCATTGCCAGCGCCTCCGTCCGGGTGAGCAGGTGCCCGTGGATGGTACCCATCGCCTTCGGAAACCCCCATTGAACCATCAAGAGGGACCAGCGGTCCAAAAACCGCTCCCGCACCGCCGCGAAAGCTTGTTCATCCATCTTCGGCACGGCAACCGGCGCCGCATCTTTCTTCTTCTTCTTTGCTCCCTTTGCCATGTGCTCTGCTTCAGATTTCGTTGAAACTACGAAATCGCGCAGGATTGGTCAAATCGCGTGGAGGGGCGTCCGTCAGCATTTGACGAACGAGGTCTTGCGCTGCCCGAGGTCCCACCAATACACCCCGAGTGCCCAAGCCATTCAGGATGTGGTACCATCGGTGGCGCTCACTGAGCCGCCCAACGAAGGGACGCCGATCAGGAGAAGCAGGGCGCAGCCCCGCCCGATGCTCCGCAACATCCTCCTCATTCAATCCAGGTTGAAGCACGTCATCGAACGCCGAGAGCAAGGCAGGCAAGGTCGCAGGAAGCGTCCGTTCATCGGCGATGTTCCAGGCATACGTCGCCCCGAGTCGCGCCCCCCCGTCGGGTTGGGGCAGCAGCCATTTGTTCACGTTCAAGGTGAAGGGCTGGGACCAGCGACCGGGCTTGAGCGTGAGCACTTCGCCGTGATTCGGATTGATTTGAATCCCCCATTTGGCCAAATCCGCAACCGCCCCCACCCCCCTCGCATCCACCACTCCATCCACGCCCTCGGGCAACCCATCGGCCCACGACCAGGCGCCCTCCTCCCACTGCAACCGCTCCGCCCCCGACCGGCACCACGCCGCCCAATCATCCAGCAACGCCGGCACATCCACCCACCCCGATCCGTTCACCCGACCCGCTCCATGCGGCGCCCTCACCCCGTCCACCTCAGCTAGTTCAATCCATTTTGAAACAGCATGCCCCTCATTCAAACGAGCCTGCCAATCCGCAGCATACGCAGCGTTCGGAAACACCCGCACCACCGGCACGTCATGCCAATACCGCCTCCCCAGCAAGGACTCCAATCGCCGGTACGTTCGATGCGCCACCTCGCGGTGCTCGGTCGCATCCCAAACCTCCACAATCCGCCGAAACGACACCGGGTTGAACATCCCAGCAGCCACGCGGGACGCCCCCGGTTTGGCTGCATCCCGCTGCACGACCTCCTCACCGGCTCGCCACAAGGCCTCCGCGGCCAGCGTTCCCGCGAGCCCCCCACCGACGACCAACCAACGCGCCACTTCAGCCTTCGATGACGCCCAATTCGCGCGCCACGTCCGCAAACGCCTCGATCGCCTGATCGAGGTGGGCCGTGGTGTGCGCCGCGGAGAGTTGAACCCGAATGCGGGCTTGCTCCTTGGGCACGACGGGGTAGAAGAATCCGATGACGTAAATGCCGCGCTCGAGGAGCTTGTCGGCCATGACTTGGGACAACCGCGCATCGCCCAGCATCACCGGCACGATGGCGCTCTCGCCGTCCTTGATGGGCAGGCCCACCCGGCGCATGCCCGCCTTGAAGTAGGCGGTGTTGGCTTCGAGGCGATCCCGGAGTTCCGTCGACTCGCTCAACATCTTGAACGCCTCGATGCTCGCCCCCACAATCGACGGCGCCAACGAGTTGGAAAACAGATATGGACGGCTGCGCTGCCGCAACAACTCGATGACCTCCTTCCGTCCGGTCGTGAACCCGCCCATCGCACCGCCCATGGCTTTGCCGAGGGTTCCCGTGATGATGTCGACGCGCCCCATCGCATCGCGCAATTCGATGCTGCCGCGGCCGGTGGCGCCGATGAAGCCCGTGGCGTGGCATTCGTCCACCATGACCAAGGCGTCGTAGGCGTCCGCGAGGTCGCAGATTTTGTCAATCTGGGCCACGTACCCGTCCATGGAGAACACGCCGTCGGTCACGATGATCTTGAACCGGTGGCCCGCTTCCGAAGCCGCCTTGAGTTGCGCTTCGAGGTCGGCCATGTCGTTGTTCGCGTAGCGGTAACGCGCCGCCTTGCACAGCCGCACGCCGTCAATGATGGACGCGTGGTTGAGGCTGTCGGAAATGATGGCGTCCGCTGCGCCGAGCAGCGGCTCGAACACGCCCCCGTTGGCGTCGAATGCCGCTGCGTAGAGGATGGTGTCGTCGGTTTGGTGGAAGTCGGCGATTGCCTGTTCCAATTCCTTATGAATGTCCTGGGTGCCGCAAATGAAACGCACGGAGGACATGCCAAATCCATGGCTGTCAATCGCCCGCTTGGCAGCTTCCAAGATGCGCGGATGGTTGCTCAACCCGAGGTAGTTGTTCGCACAAAAATTGAGCACCTTCGAACCGTCTGCCAACGTGATTTCCGCGTCTTGCGCGCTGGCGATGATGCGCTCCCGCTTGAACAGGCCCGCGGCTTCGATTTCTTTCAGTTCGTTTTGAAGGTGGGCTTGGAGCTTTCCGTACATGGCTTCTGATTTGAAGGCCAAATGTACTTCACCCCCCGTCATCCCAACACGACCGGTCGGTTTTCTCGGCCATGACCGACGGGTACGTTTCGGACGATGGGCTTCCCGGCCGTGACGTGCTCGCGAAGCATGTCCTCGAGGTCTCGGCCGAAGGGGTTGTCTGTGGTTTGGCCGAAGGCCTGGGTGTTGTCACGCAAATCCGAAAACGCGCCCACGACGAGCCCGTGCATGCGGTCCAGCACCCCCGCCAACTTGAAGCTGTTCCACATGCGATCGAGGTGGTAGAGGTACTCATCGAGGTCCTCGACCAGCAGCCACGCTCCGTCCACCTGGGGAAACCACGGGGTGCCGAGAAGGCTGAACAAGACGCTGAGGTTGCCGCCCACGACGGGGCGCTCGTCAGGCAAACCCAAGCAGCGCCCGTCGGTGAACGGGGTCGGATTCCGCAGCGCGGACCAGAGCAGCTCGGCGTCGGCCGTCCGTGCCTGCGTGCCCGCCACCGCGGCGTGTAAGCTCGCCACGCCTTGGTGTCCCGCCCACGCATGCAAGGCGGAAACGTCGGAAAAGCCGACGATCCAGGTCGGATCGGCGCGCAGGGCGGCTCCGTCAAGGAGGGGCAGCAACCGAGCGCACCCGTAGCCGCCGCGCATCGCCCAAACCGCGCGGATCGAGGGGTCCCGGAAGGCCGCGTTGAGTTCCTCCGCTCGGTGGGCGTCCGGGCCGCCAAATTGCCCGTCGCGGGCGAACAGGCCAGTGGGAACCACCGGTTCGAACCCCGCGGCGGCAATGGCTTCGGCCGCTTCGGCGGCGGCTTCCGAGGTCGTGAAACGGGCGGGAGCGACCAGCGCAATGCGGTCACCGGAGGAGAGGGGACGGGGCTGCATGGTTGCAAGATGCAACGCGGAATTGGAATCTCGAACGTGAGGGGGAATGTGCGAAATTTGGCCCTTCAAAAACGACTTGCCATGCCCCGCGTGCTCATGACCTCAGCCCTGCCGTATGCGAACGGACCGATCCACATCGGCCACATCGCCGGCGCCTACCTGCCCGCCGACATCCACGCCCGCTGGCGCCGCAGTGCCGGCCACGACGTGCTGTGGGTCTGCGGCTCCGACGAGCACGGCGCGGCCATCACGCTGCGCGCGAAAAAAGACGGCGTCACCCCCCGCGAAATCGTAGACACGTACCACGAGGAGATGCAAGCCGCCTTCCGCAGCCTGGACATTTCGTTCGACCACTACAGCCGAACGAGCAGCGCGAAGCACCACCGCGTGGCGCAGGAGTTTTTCTTGACGCTGCTCGAGAAGGGGGCGTTCGAGGTGAAGACGGAGGCGCAGTTTTTCGACCCGGAGGCGCAGCAGTTCCTCGCGGATCGGTACATCACGGGGACGTGCCCGAAGTGCGAGGCGCCGGGAGCTTACGGGGACCAGTGCGAGAAGTGCGGGAGCGCGTTGTCGCCGACCGACCTCATCGACCCGAAGTCGACGCTCAGTGGCGCATCGCCCGTGTTGAAGGACACGACGCTGTGGTACCTGCCGATGGACCGGCATGAGGGGTGGCTCCGGGAGTACATCGAGGAGGGGCGGCTCGATGGTGCGCCGCACCACGACGCTTCGGCTTGGAAGGCGCACGTCGTCGGGCAGTGCAAGAGCTGGATTGACGGGGGGTTGCAGGCGCGGGCGATGACGCGGGATTTGGACTGGGGGGTGCCCGTACCGGTGGAAGGGGCGGACGGCAAGGTGCTCTACGTGTGGCTGGATGCGCCGATCGGGTACATCACGAGCACGATGGAGTGGTGCGAGGCGAACGGGCAGGATTGGCGCGCGTGGTGGCAGTCGGCGGAGGCGGATTTGGTCCACTTCATCGGCAAGGACAACATCGTGTTCCACTGCCTGATTTTCCCGATTCTGCTGAAGGAACATGGCGGTTACAACCTGCCGGTGAATGTGCCCGCGAACGCGTTCATGAACTTGGAAGGCCAAAAAATTTCCACCTCGCGCAACTGGGCAGTCTGGGTGAAGGACTTCCTGGAAGAATTCCCGGATCGGAGCGAAGAGCTGCGTTACGTGCTCGCTTCCATCATGCCAGAACAAAAGGACAGCGAGTTCACGTGGCACGACTTCCGGGAGCGGGTGAACAACGAGCTGGCGGACGTGCTGGGGAACTTCGTGAACCGGGTGCTCGTGCTCAACCGGAAGTTCCACGAGAGCTGCGTGCCGGCGGCGGGCGCGTTCACGGCGGAGGATGAAGCGGTGCTCTCGGCGTTGAATGCGGCTCCTGGGCGCATCGGTGATTTCATCGAGCGGCACCGGTATCGGGATGCGCTGCAGGAGGCGATGGGCGTGGCGCGGCTCGGCAACAAGTACATGACCGAAACGGAGCCTTGGAAGGTGGCGAAAACCGACCCCGAGCGGGCGGCCACCCTCCTGCACGTGTGCACCCAAATCACGGCGAACCTCGGCATCCTCCTCGAGCCCTTCCTGCCCCGCACGGCTTCAAAGCTCGCGGAGGCCTTCGGCGTGGCGGGCTTGCGTTGGTCGGATGCCCGAGCGGACCTCGTGTCGGCGGGCGCGGCATTGGGCGACCTGCCCATCCTGTTCGCCAAAGTCGATGCAGAGTGGGCCGAAATGATGCGCGCCCGCCTCGAGCAGCCGGTCGAACGCGCGGTGGAGCCGTTGAAGGACACCTGCACCTTCGACGACTTCATGAAGCTCGACCTGCGGGTGGGGGAAGTCACGGCGTGCGTGCCCGTTCCGAAAGCGAAGAAGCTGCTCCAGTTGACCATCCAAACCGGCCTCGACGAACGCACGGTGGTTTCGGGCATCGCCGAGCACTTCACACCCGAAGAGGTCGTGGGGCGGCGCGTCTGCGTCCTCGTCAACCTCGCACCACGGAAGCTGCGCGGGGTGGAAAGCCAAGGCATGGTCCTGATGGCCTCCACGAGCGATGGCGGCTTGCGATTTGTGACGCCAGAAGAAGGCACCGCGGCGGGCGACGTCATCGCGTGATCCTCCGATCCGATTGAAACCGAACACATGACGTCCTCGCGTGTGCCTTCGCTGGAATTGTAATCCCCACTTTCTTGAAAAAAGTGGCTGTTCAGCGGCCATTTCCCGGTCCAACGGGCGCTCCACCGGCCCAAACCCGCCAAAGTGGGGATTTCAATCATCGCGGTGCAAAAAAAAGGACCCGCAGGTCCCCGCCGCAGACCAGAAGTTGACCCGCTAAGTCGCGTTCCATGTGCGGCCGAACACGTGCCGTCCTCCCGTTCGCCTTCGCTGGAGTTGTAATCCCCACTTTCCCGAAAAAAGCGGCCTCACAGCTGCCTTCTCCCGGTCCAATCCGCGCACTACCGGCCCACACCCCGCCAAAGTGGGGATTTCAATCACAGCGGCGCAAAAAAAAAGGGGACCCGCAGGTCCCCTTTCGCAATTCGGCAGATCAGAAGTTGATCTTCAATGTTGCGTTCCACGTGCGGCCGAAACCGAACCACACGAAGTTGCTCTTGTCGATGCCGTTCCACAGCTCCTCTTCAGAAGCGTCGTCTGAAGCGTGGATGTTCGTGTTCGATTCCGCGATGTACACCGTGTCGAACAGGTTGTTCACGTTCACGCGGAAGCTGGCATTGGTTCCGAGGAAGTCAAAACGCGAGGTCAAACCCAAGTCCACCAAAGCGTACGAAGGCAATTGCAGCGCTCCTGCGTTGTCAGGGCTCAAGAAGTCCCCGTTGATGGAGTAGTCCGCGTACAAACCATCCACGTAACGCGCTGTCAAATCCGCATTGAACGTGCGGTTGATGCGGTAGTCCACGCCCAAGAAGCCGGTCAACTGAGCCGCATCGCCCACTTTCGCACCTTCCGTGTAGAGCGTTGCAGTGCCGAGTTCGTTTTGGTTCTCGTCAAAGATGGTGGCGTCAAAATTCTTCGTGTACGTCCAATCACCAAGCGACAACATGCCCGTCACCTTCAATCCGTTCACCGGGTAGTAGTTCGCTTCCACTTCGATGCCGTTGTGCTGGACATCGACGTCGCGGAACTGGGCGATGCCCTCCTGCATGGTCGAATCGTTCACCACCACGTCCACCGACTGGGTCACGAAGCGGTTGCCCCACGTCGTGGCGTACGCGTTGACGTTGACCGTCAAGTTCTCGCTGCGGTAGCCGTAACCGATTTCAAAGGACGTGATTTGCTCGTTCTGCAGGTCGTCGTTCACGAAGTTCGCGTAGTTCGGGAACACCGCATCGAAGTTTGGCTGACGGGAAATGACGCCTGCGTTGAAGAACACGTTCGACGATTCGCTCATGTTGTAGTTGGCACCGCCTTTCACGTAGCCGCCGTTGATGTTCGCGACATCCGAAATCGGCAAGTTGGGCTGATCGAAGTAATCCTCGCGCTGGTAAGACTGGATCGAGAAACCGGCTTGTACCACCGCAGTCAGGTCGTCTTGGTTGTTGTACTCAACGAGTCCGTTGAAACCTGCCCACTTCACCAAACCGATGTTGTAGTAATCCATCTTCGGACCGTTGAGGCCCGTGTTGCGGAAAGGATCGGCGTCGATGGTCGTGTTGATGACTTGGCCCATGTTGTTTTGGTTCCCCGTTGAGTAGTAGCCGTCGAGGCCCATGAGGTTGTTCAACGCGCGGTAGTGGTAGCCCTTGTAGTTCCGGAGGTCCAAACCAACCGACGCCCGCAAGTTGTCCTTGTTGTATTCCAAATTCGAGATCACACCGACCCAGTCGTGCGAGTTCATCGAAGCGCGGCGCACCTCAACAGCGCGGTTCACGTCCTCCCCGTTGTAGCCATTCGAACCGATGAGTTGGTTGTAGAACGGGCTCGACGTCAAGGAGTCGGTCGTGCCGTAGCCGTTGGTCGTGGCGATGTTCGCTGCGACCACTGCATCGAAGTCGATGAAGCCGTCCGCATCGCGCGAACCGAGGCTGTCCTCGAGGTAGTGCTGGGTCAAGTCCGCATTGTACGGGTGGTTGTTGATGTCGCCGTTGCGGAAGTACGCACCGCGTGGGCCCGTTCCACCACCGCGACCTGCTGAACCGTAAATCGACGTGTTCAACGTCAAGTTCTCCGTGATCGTCCAATCCCAGTTGAACGTCGCGAGCGGCTTGTTGTAGAAGTTCCGGCGCATGTTGAACTCCTGGCGCTCGTTGTCGATGGTCATGAAACCTGCGTCGGTGTTCCAACGGCGGTCGATGCCCTCTTCACCGAAGTTCTCGTAGTCGCGGATGGACACCCACGCGTCGCGCTGGTGGTGCCATTGGCCGGCGCCCAAGAACGAGAGGTTCAATGCGTGCTTCGATCCGTCGGGCTGGTAACCGATGGCACCGAAGTAGGTGGTGCCAGCACCGGCCGTACCGTAAACGTAGCCGTCGCCTGACCATTGGCTCAAGAGGAACGAAGAGGCCCAACCGTTGTCGTTTTTGCCTGAGCTGTAGCTCACAGACGTCTTCATGTAGCCGTCGTTACCGATGGTTTCGGAAACGGAACCGCCGCGCTCCATTTGGGCCGCCTTCGTGAAGATGGAGACCGTACCGCCCACTGAAGGGACGGCGAGGCGAGAAGCCCCGAGGCCGCGCTGGATTTGGATGCCGGAAGCCACGTCCGTCAAACCCTGCCAGTTCGACCAGTACACCCAACCGTTCTCCATGTCGTTGACCGGCTGGCCGTTGATGAGGAACGACGTGTTGCTCTGATCGAAACCACGCAAGGAAATGCGGGAGTCGCCGTAGCCGCCGCCTTGCTTCGTGGCGTACACACCCGGCGTGCGGTTCATGATTTCCGGGAACTCCTGGTTACCGACTTTCAACGCGATTTCGGCGGGAGAGATGGTCGAAACCGCCACCGGGGTTTCGCGCTCCTTCGCCACGTCCACCACGTTCGTGATGATGGTCGCTGCGGCCAAACCGAGCGCCGTCGGCTCCAATGAAATCACCCCCATGTCCGCCTTCGCAGCGAGCAGGGCCGTTTCGTATCCGATGAAGGATACGGTGATGTTGCCCGTGGGCTGGGCGTTCAGCGAGAACGTACCATCTGCTGCGGCAGCAACGCCAGAGGTGGCACCTTCGACCATGACGGTTGCACCGGGAAGTGCACCTCCAGTAGAGGCATCCGTCACCTTACCAACAATCTGCGCCATCGACACGGAGGTCAACGCACAGAAGAGGCCCAGGAGGGCGAATCGAAACATTTGAGACATGTTCAACGGTGTTGAGGGGTTAATTTTCGGCTGCGAAATTCCCTTTTTTCCTAACAAATCGGACGGACCCAAGTCACGCAGCCCCGCAACACGAGGAAGTTTAAGTTTGCGAAAATTGGCAAAACCCGCGAATCCACAACCGATTCAAACGCGACCACATGGCTTTGTCCAGCCCAACCAACACGAAAAATTTCACATTCCCTTAACATTAAGGCGTGCGAACGAATGGGTTAGTTTTGGGGTTAAATCGGCTCGAAATGACCTTGCAAGATTTCGTGGTGTTGTACGTCGACGATGAACCGGCGAACCTGTTTGCTTTCCGGGCGGCGTTCCGCAAGGAGGTGATGGTGTTGACGGCAGCCTCGATGAACGAAGGGCTGATGGTCTTGGCGGACCAGCCCGTGGATTTGCTCATCACCGACCAAATCATGCCCGAGGGCACCGGCCTCGAATTCCTCCAGCGCACCCTTCGGGACTTCCCGGATTTACAGCGCATCCTCATTACGGCTTATGGGCATTTGGATTTGGTCCGCCAAGCGCTCAACGATGGGAAAATCCATTGGTACCTCGAAAAGCCGTGGGACGAAGCGCAGCTGCTCGGCATCATCCGCCAAGCGTTCGCCGAAATCACGGACCGGGACCACCGCCGCGATCAAATCAACGCGCTCGCACGGCAGTTGTTCCAAAGCCGGCAACGCGTCGCGAGTTTGCTCGAACACCTGCACCAAGTGGGCGACCTCGAAGGGTCGGTCATCGCGCAATCCATCCTTCAATTGATGGACCGCTCCGAAAAAGGCTAACGGATTCGAATTTTTTTCAGGTCGAAGTTGAAACCCTTGGGTGAAATCTTGCGTATCTTTGCCGTCGCGTTTTTGCCGATGTAGCTCAGCTGGTAGAGCAACGCATTCGTAATGCGTAGGTCAGCGGTTCGAGTCCGCTCATCGGCTCCACGAAATGAAAAGGCCGCCCCGTCGAGGGCGGCCTTTTCGTGCAATGGTGTTCGAGCTTTCAGAGCGTCAGTTCCAATTGCAAGCACGTGTTTGCTTCGAAGTTCAAGACCCCGGACCACCACGTGTCTCCCCAGTCGTCAAGGACCTCATACGTGGCAGCGAGCGCTGTGGACTTGCCCATGTCCTTCGTAATGGTGATGGACGCGTTGTCTCCGCAAGCAGGAGCTCCTGTCCAGTATTGCGTTGTGGCAGTGGAACCGACAATTTGGCCATCGACATAGAAGTTCAGGCTCGCACTGTCCCAATCGACCAATTCGGCACTTGCCGCTGCGCCATACCACAATACAATTTGGCCTTCGTATTCACAGGATCCATCGAAATTGTCCGCCGTAGGGTCGTAATTCACGGCATCCGCATCCGTGCAACCGTCAACCTGACACCCCGCCAAAGACAGGGCAGAAACCACCAAAACCAACCCCCAAGAAGTCGCATTGAACTTGCTCATTTTGTTTTGAATTTTGAAACAGGAGCAAGTTATATATTCCTTAAACAAAACCCCGTTAAATACTAAACAAACCCATCATTTAACACTTCAGACTTCGACTTTTACAGACAAGCTGAAGGTACGGCCGTACGACCAATAGCCCTCAAGACGGCCGTTGCCGACGGTGCCTTGGAGCTTGTCGCCGGTGAATGGATCGGTGAAGAAGGTCTCGTCGGCCTCGTTCATGTAGATGTTGTCGAGGGCGTTTTGGACGTTGATGCCGACGCGGCAGTTCCAGCCGTCAAGTCGGAAGACCTTGCTGGCGCGGACGTCGAGGTAACCGTAGGCCGGCAGTTCGACCGGTTGCAGGCCCGCGTAGTCCGGGTTCGTGCGGTCGGAATCGACGTTGAATTGGGCGAACAGGTTCCAGTTGTAGACGTAGGAGGCGCCGAGGCGGATGCCGGAGGGGAGCGTGGTGTTCGCGAGGAATCCGATTTGGCTTTGAGGCGCATCGCTCACCTTCAAGCCCGCGGAATAGATGTAGAGCGAATCGATGACGGCGCCGCCCTCCTCCGCGGTGATGGCGGCCTCCACGTTGTTCTCCCAGCGCCAATTGCCGAACGACGCCATGCCGCCGACTTCGAGCCAGCGGGTGGGTTGGCTGCGGACTTCGAGCTCGATGCCGTCGTGGGTTTGGGTGAGGCCGCGGATGAAGGCGCGGTATTCCGTGCCGTCGGGTCGGAGCAAGGGGGCGGACAGGATGGTCTTGTCGCGCCATTGCGTGTGGTATGCGTTGAGGTCGACGGCGAGTTTGCGGAAGCGCACGCGGTAGCCGACTTCTGCCGCAAGGACCTTTTCGTTCGTGAGCTGTTCGGCGGTGAGGATGTTGGAAAAGTTCGTGAAGACGTAGGGAAGGAACGGCGCGCGCGAGTAGTAGCCCGCGTTGACGTAGGCGTTGCTGCGTTCACCGATTTCGATGCTGCCGCCCGCCTTCGCGTTGTAGCCGATGCTGCCTGCGCGCTCGCTTTTGATGCCGTAGACGAACTCATCGGCCGTGGTGGCGACGCCGGTCAACGGGTCGACGGTGGTGACCGGCTGAACGCCCGTTTCCTCGTAGCGGAAGTACTTGTAGGGGTCGATGCGGCGGTAGGTCGTATAGCTGAGGGTCGCGGCAGCGAAGGCGGAGATGCCGTTGTGGTGGTATTCGATTTGGCCAAATCCACCTGCGTAGCCCACGCGCCCCACGTCGTCGTAATCCACCACATCGCCCGGCCGCGCCATCAGCGCATAGTCCGGATTCACGCCGTAACCATCCGTGCTGCTGAACGACTGCAAATAAAAATCCCCGCCCAGCAGGTTGTCCACGGTCGTGTAGTGCTTGCCGCTGTAAAACCGCGCGTCGATGCCCGCGATCAGGTTCACCTTCTCGTTCCGCTCCGAATGCAACGTCGACAGCACCCCGGTCCAAAAATGATCGTTGTGCGCCCGCTCCAAGCTGCTCCGCGTGCGCCCGCCGACCACCGGCTGGCCATCCACCGTGACGGGATCTCCCGCCATGTGCAGGGTGTCGGACCACGCGCCCACCGCCTCATCGTAGGCGATTTGATTCGCTGCATACGTCACCGGCTGGGTGTTCGAACTGTTCGATTGGTACAGGTAATCCCAATTCAACGTGGTCTTCACCGTGCGCAACTCCGCGTCACCGTACTCGTCCAGCGTCACCAGCGTTTCGCTCAAACGCGGATTGCTCGTGCCGTCGTAGCGCGACCCCCAACCGCGTCCAAAACTGGCGTACGCACTGGTCGCAAGGTGCGTGCGGTCGCTGACCTGCCAGTAGTGGTTCAGCGCCACCTGCGGCTTGTGGTAGTGGTTGACGCGTGCATTCAAGACCTCCCCGTTGAGCAGGCCCCAATCGTCGTTCCAGCGGTGCCCCTCGTAGCCGAGGGCTTGCAAGTCATTGAAGCGCTCGACCGTCAAGTTGCCGCGGCGCTGGCCGTGGGTTTGCGGGGCGCCGATGGCCGTGAAGACGAGGCGCTGCCCACCGAAATCCTTCGCGGCGGTGAGGAAGTAGCTCCACGCGTCGATGAAGGTCGCGTCGACGTAGGCGTTGCCGGTCGTTCGACTGCCGACGGCGCTCACAGCCCAGCCGTTTTCCATCACGCCCGTACTCAGGCTGAGCATGGTTTTGTAGCGGCCGTAGTCGGTGACGCTTTGGACCAAACTCGCCCCGCGCTCCACATCCGTGGCCTTCGTGATGATGTTCAACGTGCCGCCCACGGAGTTGATGGCGAGCTTCGAAGCGCCCAATCCCCGCTGCACCTGCATCGTGCTGACGGCGTCGCCCAACCCTGCCCAATTCGACCAGTACACCCAGCCGTTCTCCATGTCGTTCACCGGAATGCCGTTGATGAGCACCGCCACGTTCCGCTGGTCAAAGCCGCGGATGTTGATGCGGCTGTCGCCAAAACCGCCTCCGCCCTTGGTCGCGTACACCCCCGGCGTGATGTTCAGGGTCTCCACGAGCTCGCGGTCCCCCTGCACCTCCTCGATGGTGCGCGCGTCGAGGGTCGACACGGCCACGGGCGTCGCGCGGTCGAGGGCGACGGACGCGATGACTTGGGCTTCCTCGAGGCCGATGGTCATGGAGGCCAATGCGATTTCGCCGAGGTCGCGGCGTTCGGCGCCAGAAGCGGGGAGGGTGACCGACACGGACTGTTGGGCGTAGCCGATCATTTGGAACTCGATGCCGAGTTCACCGGTGCCGCGGACCGTCATTTGGAACGCGCCATCGAGGTCGGTGAAGGCGCCGGCCGACGTGCCGGGAGCGAAGACCGCCACACCGATGAGGGGCTGGTTCGTCCCCTGCTCCACGCAGCGGCCGGTCAAGGTCAAGGACTGGCCCCAACCCGTTGTGGTCAAGGCGATCAGGGCGAGGAGGAGGAAACGGGGTGCAAGCATGGTGCGCGGTTTTCGGCCCGAAAGATAGCCGCCGCGCGCACGTGGTCAAGCCCAGCGGCCGGAGCGGTGGAGGTGGGCAGCGATTTGGACCGTATTCGTGGCCGCCCCTTTGCGCAAGTTGTCCGCCACAATCCACAGGTGGAGCCCGCGCGGATGGGACAAATCCCGGCGCAACCGCCCCACGAACACCTCATCGCGGCCCGCCGCCGTGACCGGCATCGGATACGCGTTTCGGGCCGGCTCGTCCTGGACCACCACCCCGGGAAACGCCTCCAAGGCAGCGCGCACCTCATGCAATTCAAACGCGCGCGCGAGCTCGAGGTACACCGACTCGCTGTGGCCGCCCACCACGGGCACCCGAACCGCGGTGCAACTCAGCGCAACCTGAGGGTCGTCGAGGATTTTCTTCGTCTCATTCCACACCTTCATCTCTTCCTTCGTGTAACCGTTCTCCGTGAACACGTCGCAATGCGGAATGCAGTTCTTGTCGATGGGATGCGGGTAGACGCGCTCCACGGTCTCCGCTCCAGCACGCTCGGCTTCGAGTTGCGCCACCGCGGCGACGCCGGTTCCGGTTACGCTCTGATACGTGCTCACCACACCCCGCTCGATGCCCCACCGGTCGTGGATCGGCTTCAAGGCCATGACGAGTTGCATGGTCGTGCAGTTCGGGTTGCCGATGATGAGGTGGTCGTCGCCGATGGCGTGTCCGTTGACTTCGGGCACCACGAGCGGGCAATGGGGGTCCATGCGCCATGCGCTGCTGTTGTCGATGACGGTGGTGCCGCGCTCGGCAAATCGCGGTGCCCACTCCAGCGAAGTGGAGCCGCCCGCGCTGAACAACGCCACATCCGGGGCCCATTCTACGGCCGCCTCCAGCCCCACCACTTCCCGCTCCATGCCTTGAACTGTGAGGCGCTTGCCCACGCTCCGAGCGCTCGCCACGGGCAACCAATCCGCCAACGGCAGTTCCTGCTCCTCGAGCACTCGCAACATCGTCTCCCCCACCATGCCGGTGGCACCCACAACCGCCAATCGCAGCGGTCGGTTCGTTTTAACTTGGTTCATCGGCCTGAAATTTATGCGCGTTTGCCCGGAGTTTACGAACGTCGTTGCTGCGCGGTTTCACTTGAGCGAACTTTGCGGCGGACGAACGAATGAGGCGATGGAATGGAAAGCGATTGGGCGGCTGATGCAGGCCGCGTGGTGGGGAGCGCATGCCTTCGGGGCATCGGGCCAAATCCCCTTTTGGCAAGGCGACACCACCCAGTGGCATTGCACGGCTACCGCAGCGACACTCGACGCGCAGGAAGCGGGTTCCGCCGGCATCCGACGGTGCCTCGACCCGCCCACCGGGAGCGGCCTCGACCTGCGTTGGCGTTGGGAGCAGCACCTCGCGGGTTCGAGCGCAAACCGCAGTGCGTTAACGGCCTATGCGCTCGAACCGGACAGCACGGCGTGGCTTACCCTGGAACTCGGTGCAGTGGGCGCAGACGACCCCTTGGAAGCGACGCATTGGCAAAACGGCGTCGCGGGCTCCACTTCGCTCGTGCCCGGTCAGTTTGCCCAAGGATTGGACGCTGAATTTCGGTGGCTCGTCCTTCCCGATGCTGCGCAGGGCATGCTGTACATCCGACCCGATGGAGAACCGTTCTTCTCGCCGCTTTTGGTGGTGGAGGGGATGCCGCGCTGCCTGTCCCTTTCCGCGGAATTCACTGCGAGCCACACCCAAGACTTCCGGCTTGAAGTGGTCCCGGAATGCACTTTCGAACCGGACACGTTGGCCCCGTTCATCATGCAGGCACAGGTGCTGGCGGACGGGAGGTGCCGCGTTCAATTTTCGGAGGTCTTGGGGGGGACTCCGGTGGGGTTCTGGCCTGGTGAGGTGGGGGCGCTTTGCGCAATGGAGTCGCCAGGTTGCCTTGAGTGCCTTCCGCCGCCCACAGGCCTTCCCGCCGGTCTGCCGGTTCCGCTCCGGTTGGAGGGGGTGCAGGACACGTCGGGCAATGCCGTGGAAGGGTTGGCCGCGATGGCCCTGTGGCTGCCTGATGACTTGGCTCGGCCGGGGGATTTGGCTTTCACTGAAATCATGGCCGACCCGACGCCGAGTGCGGGGCTTCCGGAGACGGAATGGGTAGAAATCACCAACTTCAGCACCACCCATCAACACGTGGATCACCTGATCCTTCGCGAAGGGTCGACCCCTTCCCCCATGGTGCCACTCCCTCCGTGGGACGGCGTCCTCGAACCCGGTGGTCGGTTCGTGGCATCGTCGGACACCACGCGGATTGCCCCTTCCGTGCGTCAAGCCCATGCGCCGTTGTGCGGTGCACTGACCGATTCGGGGGAACGCCTCAGCCTCCTGCGCAGCGACGGATTGACCCTGGATGACTTGACCTATGCTCGTTCGTGGTGGCAAGGTGTTGGCGGGGGGCATTCTGTCGCCCTTCAACAGCGCGGGGCGTGCGGCATTGCCTCGCATTGGGGCCCGTCCTCGCCGGCTTCGCCTGGAACGGGAAATGAAGCCTCGCAACCCGAAGCGCTGCCGCTGCGCGTGCAAGCCTTTCGGCCACTGAACCCAGGGCAAGGCGCCATCGCGTTCAACCAGCCGATTGCACCCCAAGCGCTCGGCACTTTGTCATGGCGTCACCCCCCACAGGCCATTCCGTTGGTCCCCACCTCAGATGCGGTGGCCACGTGGTCCGGGGCCGTGCCACGCTCAGGCCCCTATGTCCTTTCGGGCTTGCGCACCTGCGATGCGCCCTGGGATTCCCTTCCTCCGCTGATCGTCCTCGATTCCCTTGCTGCATTTCCCGAACCGGGCGACTTGACGACCACTGAAATCGCCGTGCGCCCGCCACCAAGTTGGCCCGGGATGCCCGCCTTCGTGGAATGGACGAACCGCTCAACGCAGGCCATCGAAGCGGCAGGCGTTCGCGTCAACGGGGTGTCCACATCCGTGCGAAGGGTGGAGCCGGGGGGCTCGGTGGTGGTTCCCATTGACCTGCCCAACACGGAAGGCCGCATCACGCTGACGGATGCGGACGGAAGGGTACTCGAATCGTTCCGGTACACGAACTGTTGGCACGCCCAGCGCAACGAGGAGGACGAGGGGATGAGTTTGGAGCGACGCGACCTCAACGGCCCCGTTTCCGATGGACGGAACTGGGAAACGTGCCAACAAGGCTGCACGCCGGGTTGGTTTGAAGCGGGACCGGATTGGGAGGACGATGAACCACCGGCCTTGCAGGCCATCGTGGAACGGGAAGAAGGCGTCGTGCGGTGGTTCTCTGAACCGGTGGTAGCGCTGGAGGGTGCGATGGAAGTCGACGTTGAGGATTGGGGTTCAGGCGCGGAATCCAGCCGAGCGTGGTGGTGGCCCGATGCAGCGGTTCCGTTTGCGGTGGAAGATGCGGCGGGCAACCGTTCGGATTTTGATGGGGCTTCACCCCTGTATTCCGAAGGAACGTGGCGGCTGAATGAGTGCTTCGGGTGGGTTGGAAGTGCCGATGAACCGTTCCTCGAAACGGTCGCCGTTGGGGAAGGGTGGGCGCGTTCGGACGGCATGCACTGGAGCACGGACGACGCTCCGGGACCTTCCGATTGGGTCGCCTTGGGGACGGTTCAATGGGCCGTTCCCGCAGGACAGCCCGTGGCATGGGCGCGGTGCCCGCAACGGCATAGTGGGGGCATCGTCCTCCCGACGGAGTTACCATCCTTGCACGGCGACCGGCGCGTTTCGCTGGCCAACTGGTCGGGCATGGAATGGCACATCGTGGACACGTTGTGGTCCGCTCGAGAACGCTTCGACCCACTGGATCGGTTGATGGAAGGGACGAGTTGGGAACGGTTCCATCCGGATCCAGGGGCTTGGGCGCCATCGATTTGGGGGCCTACGCCAGGCCGCACAAATGGACGCACGGCACGCGATCCCGCTGGCACCAACGACCTCCGCATCGCGCCCCAAACGTGCATCCCCTTCGACGCAACGTGGGGACAAATCCGCATCGAGAGCCACCGACCGGTGGATGAGTTCAGGATCTTCGATTCATCCGGAACCTGCATTCGGCGGACCGAGACGGCCTCGTCGACGGGGTCGGTGACCACGTGGTTTTGGGACGGAACTCGGGGAGACGGTCTGCCCGCCGCGCCCGGACCGCATTGGGTCGTGGCGCTTTCGGAAGGCCAAATTTGGGGGCGCCATCCCATTGCGGTAGCGCCTCAACGAGATTGACGAACTTTGCGCCATGTTCGATGGGACGCTCCTTCCGACCCCGCCTTGGGATGCCCTTTTGCCGGCCTTGGTCGCCATGACCGTGGGGTCTGCGGCTTTGGCTGCCTTGCGCGTGCTGCGAACGGGTGAGTGGGAATTGACTTGGAGCGGCCTGGTCAATCCGCGAGCCATGTGGTTGGGGCGGCACGTTGAAGGTGGGCGCACCATCGGTGTGGTCTTGAGCCACTTGGTGGGCCTGTGCGGCTGGGCGATCCTGGGTTGGGCCACGGGGATGGGGAACTGGGAGGGTCCTGCGATGCGCGATTTACCAACTTGGCTGCAACTGCCTGGGGCGTCTCCGACGGAACGCGCTTTGTGGGGAGCCCTGCTCGGGCTCGCAACGTTGCCCATGCGCTGGCTTTCGAGGCGGGCAGTGGGTTGGATCGCCGAGGCGTCCGAAGCCACGTGGCAGCACGGGGAAACGGATCGCTTGCTGCGCACTGCGTGGACAGCGATTGCTGTGGGACTGGTCCTGCTCACTGCGGTCCGGAGCCGTGTGGTGGAGGACGTGGTTTCAGGCGTGAACTTCGTGCTCGGCTCGTACTTCATTTTCATCGGTTGGCGCAGCTTTCGGCTTTTGCAATTGATGCGACTCAACTCCCTTTCAATTGGTTGGGGATTTGCGTACCTTTGCACCCTCGAACTCATTCCCTCTTGGGTGCTGATTTCAGTGCTCTTAGGTGGTGGGGGAGGGCATTGAACGACCACCTTTCTATGGCAAAAAAGATCAAGACCATCCTGATCTCGCAGCCCAAACCGACTACGGAGAAATCTCCTTACTTCGATTTGGCCGAACGTCAGAAGCTGACCATCGATTTCCGCCCGTTCATCCACGTGGAGGGCATCGATGCGCATGAATTCCGGCAGCAACGCATCGATTTGGCTTCGCACACTGCGGTGATTTTGACGTCTCGCAATGCAGCAGACCACTACTTCAGGTTGGCGGAGGACCTCCGGTTCGAAGTGCCAGAAACCATGAAGTACTTCTGCATCAGCGAGTCCACCGCGTACTACTTGCAAAAGTACGTGACGTACCGAAAGCGTCGGATTTTCCATGGAAAGCAGCGCTTCCAAGATTTGGTCGACAGCTTGAAGAAGCACAAAAAGGAGACATTCCTTCTGCCGTGCAGCGACTTGCTCAAGCCGTCCATCCCCCAGTTGCTCGATGAGATCAAGGTCAACTATTCGAAGGCCATGAT
>ENA-OUOG01000034-OUOG01000034.1-marine-metagenome-genome-assembly--contig:-NODE-34-length-151065-cov-6.410569_pt1 | contig 151065 bp, 94 predicted proteins | sample MGYA00248635_ERZ508505 | MGnify/ENA primary metagenome ERZ508505 (study PRJEB26176, sample SAMN06267871) | marine metagenome | isolation source: Saanich Inlet, British Columbia, Canada | place: Pacific... | reverse complement strand
AGCGCGCCGTCCCGCTTTTCCACCCTCCCTCCGTTTTTCTTCGCTCCGATTTTTTCAGAGCGCTCATCCGCCAAAACGGCGGCGGCGCGTTTGGAAGACGAAAGAGACGTACTTCTGGGCGAAGGTTTCGTCGCGTGTTCCTCGAGCGCCGTCGGCGCGAGGGACATCAGCTCGTACACGCACGTCGCGCCGTCCTCGGCGGCGGCGGCCGCCGCCGCCGCGAGCGCCGCCGTGGCGGCGCGCAGCGCGCCGCGCGGCGGCGGCGACGCGGCATCCGCCGCCGCCAGCGACACCAGCGGCGGCGCCGCGCCCGGATACGCGTTACTTTTCGGTCTCGCCACCTCGAGCCTCGCGCGTCCGACCGCGGACTCGACGGTCACGGCGATAAGCGAGGGCGAGACACGCTCGAACGCCTCCTCGCCCGCGATCGCCTCGACGGCGATCATCTCCTCCTCCCACGGATCGTCCTCAACACAAACGTCAGACGTCGCGGAAGGCTCCCCCGGCCACGACGCCCAGAAATCGTCCCGCGGCGCCGCCTCGTTTAGAACCGCTCGGAACAGCGACTCGTGCGCCTTCCTTTCGTCCCCCGCTGACTCCGCCAGCGCGTCTCGGATCTCCTGAAGCGCGTACCCAAAGTCGTACAGCCGCGCCGCCGCGGGTTCCACAGGCCGAGGCTCGTCGAAGACGAAACCCGTCGAAGTCGCGTCGTCGTCGCCGCCGGCGGTACCGCGTCCGACGTCGTCTTCGTCTCCTTTCGTCTCCTTTCGCCGAGCGCCCGTTCCCGCGGGCGCGAACGCCGCGGCGGTGTCCATGAGCACGATCGGCTCGTTCTTCGCGCTGGGCGCGAACCTTCGAGGAAGCCTGGCTTCCGGGACGTTCAGGCACAGCCAGTCCAGCGCGGCGTTCGAGTCGCGTAAGAGTCGCGACGAGCTCGGGTGAGTCGCCGCCATCGCCGCCGCGACATCCGCGTCGCCGAATCCCAAGCCGCGAAGTTTCTCGGTCACAGACTCGGCGAGCGCCGCCGACTCCGCCGACTGAAGAGCTTCCTCGACGGTTCGTTCTTCTCTCGCGAACTCGCCAACTCCAGACGTGACGGTTGAGATGTCCTTCTCCTCGTCGTGTGCTCCGTCGTCGTGTCCTCCGTTCGTCGTCGGAACCGCCGCGTTCGCCCCCCGCAACAGCCCCTCGACCAGGTTCCGCTTCTCCTCGCTCATGTGCAGCTCCTGCCGCTCGCGCGCCTTGGGCTTCTTGGCGCGCCGCTCGCGCTCCTCGGCGTCCGCCGCGGCCTTCGCGGCGCGCGCGCGCTCCTTCGCCTCGTGGTCTAGGAACACCTGCTTGTACTTCGCGGGGAGCAAGCGCTGCAGGGGGAGGTTGCTCGCCACCTTGGCGAGCGCCGCGACGGCGCCGCGTTGCATGGCTTCCTCCTTTGATTCGCACGGCTCGTCCGAAAAAATGACCACGTCCTTGTCCGGCTTGTACTTGTCAGGCAGCACCACCTTGCACGTCCACGCGTTGTTTCCGCTTCCGCCGGGCTCCTCCTTCGTGACGTACCGCGGCTTCTTCAACTCCTTCTTCTTGGAGACGAACTCCTGCAGAATCGTCTTGGGGTCCTTCGTGGTGTTCCGGAAAACCGTCGCCTGAGGCTGGCCGTTCCACTCCCACTCCGGCGGCGGTTTCGTCTGTTTCGACGCGCCAGCGCCTTGGTCCCCGGAGTCCGCGGGCGGCGCCGCCGCGGCCGCGGCGGCGGCTTCCTCCACCTCCTTGGCGTGGTGCTTCGCGACGTGCTGCTTCAGCCTGTCCTGCTGCTTAAACAGCCGGTCGCAGTGCGGGCACGGAAGCTCTTTCGGCTTGAGATCTTTCGGGTTCACGGTTTTGCCCATCCCCGCCGCGCCGCTCGAAACGATACCTCGCTTGGCCTTCGCCGCGAGTTTCTTGTTGAAATTCTCAGCCGAGCGCTGTGAAGGCGCCATCGTGACCGCCCGCGACCGCCAATCCACCCCCGCGCGTCGCCCGTGTGGGTCTTCCTCGGGGCGATCGCGTTCGAGAGCACCGCCGAAAACACGACTCGTCGACGCCGCTGATCGTCGTCCCGAAAAAAGCTGCTTTTTTTCGCTGCAAAAAGCGCAGCAACCGACCTCTCTCGAATCTTCTCCCCGCTTCATCACTCGAAGACGCGCGCGGACAGCCATGCCCGGTGCGCGCGATTTCCTCCGCCTGGCGGTGGTGACGGCGCGCCGCGCCGGCCACGTATCCGCGTCGCACGCCGCGCGCGCGCGATTTCTGGGTTGTTCGGCGTCCCGAAATCCCGCGCGGCATTTCGGGACGCCCACCGGAGGTTTCGGGCATCGCGGGTTCGCGACGGGCGCGCGCGACGACGTGGACGACGCGAACGACGAGCTCGACGCCGTCTTCGGGGTAGGGCGAAGCGCGGCCGTCGGCGCGAAAGACGCGCGATTCGCCGGGACGACCGAGAAGACGTCGCTCAACGAAGCCAGCGCTTCGTTGTCCCACGTCGATGGCAAAGGCGCGGCGTCTATGGTGGACGTGGGGAACAAAAAATCGACGACGCGCGTCGCGCGCGCGTCGGCGACGGTGCTGTTGGGCGCGACCGCGTTCGATCTCGTCTCGAGGAACGCCATACAGAAAGGGGACGTGCTGACGGTGGCGAAGATCGCGGGCATCAGCGCGGCGAAGCAGACGCATGTCTTGATTCCCCTGTGTCATTCGCTGTCGTTGCGAAAAGTCACCGTCGACCTCACCCTGGACGCGACGAAAAACGCCGTGCGCGTCGAGTCGTCGGCGACGTGCGACGGTAAAACCGGCGTCGAGATGGAGGCGCTGGTCGCCGCGTCCGTCGCCGGCCTGACCGTGTACGACATGTGCAAGGCCGCGAGCAAGGACATCGTCATCTCCGACGTGCGGCTCGAGAGCAAGACCGGAGGGAAGAGCGGGGACTACGCGCGAGACGCGTAGAGAGGGCGTATTTTACGCGCCGCGAACTTGGCGACAGTCTTTCCAACCCTTTCACCTCGAAGGTTGTCTACGTAGGACTAGCTTCCTTCGTAGACTCATCAGATAGTGACTACTAAATGTTCACAGCTACGCCCGGCGGTACCGCGCGCGCGCTATACGATACGCGCGATACCGGAAACATCATCACCTCTGGTGCACCACCACGGTATCCATCGGCTCAGCCGGAGCGTCCGCGGTGACGTTCCAGTTGCGCACGCGCCGCACCTCCGTCTGCCGCGCCGTCTTCCGCAGCGCCGACCGCTGCGACTCCGTCGCGCGGTCGCTCGCCTTGACGTTTTCGCCGCGCACGTAATCGGCGCGCACGCGCGTCTCGGTGAACGCCGGAGGGCTCCCGGTGATTCCCAAATCGCCGTTCGAGAGCGCCTTCGTTGTCAGCACGGAAACCGCGCGCGCGTCTAAACGCCTCTGCGCGCGTTCGAGTTCGGCGCGCAAGCCGTTGGCCATCTCCAGGAGCTTCTCCTTGTCGCGAGTCAGACGACGCGTCTCCGCGCGCGCCAGCTCCAGCGCCGCGTTCGCGCCGCGCTCCGAAACGCCCGCGACAAGCCTTGTCGCGGGAGACTGCGCAAGAGAGAAGCTGGGCGAGGGAGGCACGGAAACGGATCCCCCGATCGTCTGCGCCAGAAAACGAGGCGTGCTTCCCGGCGTGCTTCCCGCGTGCTCGAACGCCGCGCGCTGCAGATTCTCCATCTCCGCGCGCATCGCGGCGACGCTCAAACGAAGACGCGCGTTTTCAGCCTCGAGCGCGCTTTCTTTCGCGTTTTCGGCGGAAACCTTCGTTTCGCTTTTCGGTTTCGACTTTTCGGTTTCGGCACCCGTCATCGACTCCAACGCAGGAAGGCCTTCCATGCCTTCCCCGCCGCCAAGAAAAACGCGCCCCCGCCTTTCTCTGTGCGCCGCGGTGACCGCAGACAGAGCGTCCGCGTCTCGCCGAGCCGCCGCGCGCTTCTCGAACGCGCGACGGGTCGCCTCGAGCTCGCCTCGCGCGGCGTCTCGCGACGCCGCCGCCGCGCGCGCCGCCGCCTCGGCGTCCACCAGCTTCGCCTCCAGGCTCGCGCATCGCGCGGCGAGCTTAGACGAGCGCTCGTCTCCCTCTAAACGCGCTGTTTCAGAAGTTTGCCTCGCGAACAACTCGGACTCAGCGCGCGTCTCGGCTGCGGAACGCGCCGCGGCGTGCGCGCGTTCGTTCGCCGCCGCGAGCGTCGCGTCTTTGGCGTCGCTCTCAAATCGCAGACGCGCGATTTGTTCCGTAAGAGACGTCTCGCGCGCGCGGAGCTCCGCGAGAAGTTTCTCGGCGTGCTTCTTCGCCACGAGGGCGTCTTCTTTTTCAGCGAGCGCGCGCTCGGCGTCCGCGAACGCGTCCGACGCGCGCGACGCGTCGCGGACGCGATCCGCCGAGGACGACTCCGCGAAACGCGCCTCGAGCTCGCGGCGCGTGGCGCGCGCGGCGGCGCGCGTCTCCTCGAGAGCGCGCTCCGCCGCGTCCGCGCGCGTCGCGAGCGCGTCCCCGCGCGCAGCGAGCGCTGCGCTCTCCGCGGCGTGTTCGGCGTCGCGCCTGAGCGCGGCAGCCATGGCCTCCTGGCGCGCGTCCTCGGCCGCCGCCTCGGCCAGCCGCACCGCCGCCGCCGCCGCCGCCGCCGCCGCGTCGGCGTCCTCGGCGAGGCGCGCGCCCCGGCGCTCGGACGTCTCCAGCTTCTCGCGCAGGGTGGCCAGCTCTGCGTCTAAAACGCGCTGCGCTTCCGCGGCTAAACGCCTCGTCTCCGAGCCAGCGCGCTCAGCCTCAGTCTTCGCCGCGCGCGCGGCGTCCGCCTCCTGCTCCGCGGCGGCGGCGCGGCGGCGCGCCTCTTCGACGCGGCGCTCGAGCGCCTCTTTTTCAGCTTTGCGCGCCGACGCCTCGGCGTCGGCGTCGTGCTTCTCGACGTCCGCGCCTTCCCTGGCTCTTCTCGCCTCCGCGGCGACCGCGTCTCGCGCGTCCGACTGGGCGGTCGCCAGCATCTCGTCGCGCTCGGCGATCTGGCGCATCAGCGCGCGTTTGTGTTGGTCGAACTCCTCGCGCTGTCTCAAGAGCGACTCGTCGCGGTTGAAACGCTCGCGCTCCACCGCATCGCGCATCTCCGCGACGCGGCGCGCGTGGTGCGCCTCGGACTCGGACGCGCGCTGCTGCCAGCGCCGGGCCTCGGAAACAGCCTCCTGCGCCGCTAGTCTAGCCTCGCGGACCTGCCGCGCGGAGTCCTCAGCCTCGGTGGCCGCGCGCGCGAACTGCGCGTCGTACCGCTCGAGCTCTCGGTCTCTTTCGTCGAGCAAGTTGAGGTTGTACTGGAAATCCTCGCGGAGCGTGTGCATGCGGCTGCGGAGCTCGGCGAGCTCGGTGGCGCCGCGCTCGACCCGGGACTCCAGGTCGCTGACGCGCCGAGAACGCAGAGCCATGAGCTCGGACTCCTTGCGGGTCAGCAGGTCCTTCACGGGGTCGTCCTCCGCGCCGGGCATCGAAACGTCGGCCCGAGGCCCACCCGCGCCATCGCGTTCGAGCGGGCGAGAGTTCTCGAGTCGCTCGTCCAGGGACTGGACGACACCGGCGGGGTCCATCCCGCCCGCGGCATCCCTCGAGCTTTCCTCCGCCATCTCCCCTGCACCCCTCGCGGTGTGCGGCGTGCAGTGCCGCGCTCCGGACGCGACCGCGCCTTCCACGCGCGTCGCCGGCGGACTTTGCCGAGAAAACGTCTCGAAGCAACGGTCCTGTCTGCGAGCAGTCGGCACGCGCTTTTACGGCTGAGCGTTTCTCGATTTTTTGGCGAATTCTTGGAATTCCGACACGTCGTGGTCTCCATTCGGGCTGCGCGGGGTGCGCGACCATGGCGGTGGCCTCGCTCGATGACGCGGACGCGGACACGCGTGTCCGCGTGATATGTCGCGTGCGTCCCCGCGCGCCGGGCGAGGTCGGGGACGGGCAGTACGCCGAGTGTGTGCAGGTGGAATCCGCGGAATCGTTCGTGCGCGTCACCAAGAACGCGTGGGACCGCCCCGAGGCGTTCGCGTTCGACGCCGTGCTCCCCGTGAACGCGTCGCAGCGGCGCGTTTACGACGCGGTGTGCCTGCCCGTGGTAGAGGCTGTGCTCGGCGGCGCGAACGGCGCCGTCCTGGCGTACGGCATGACGGGCAGCGGCAAGACGTACTCGCTGATGCACGTGGGAAGCAAGCCGGCGTCTAGCGACCGCGGGCTCGTGACCCGCGCCGCCGAGGAGATCTTCGCGCGCGCGCGCGCGGAGGGCCCGAACGTCGAGACGCGCCTAGCTGTGGGGTTCGTGCAGATATACAACGAGGAGGTGTACGACCTACTGGTGGACGAAACGGAGCGCCCGGGCGGAACCACGACGCCGCTGAGGCTTGTGGACCGCGCGGGAGCCGCGCATTGCGAGGGCGCCTCGGCGCGCGTCGCGCGTAGCGCCGACGACGTACTGGCGTTACTCGCGGCTGGTCGACGACGACGCAAGGAGGCGAACTTAAAACTCAACGCTTCTTCCTCGCGATCGCACGCCATCATCACGTTTCACGTCAGCAGGTCTTTTCCTCTTTCCGACGTCGGAAGAGGCGGAGATACCGGAGCGCCGAGGGAACGGCGTTTCACGAGCAAACTGTCGTTCGCGGATCTCGCCGGTTCGGAGCGCGTGCGGCGCACGGGCGCGAGCGGCGCGCGTTTGACCGAGGCGGGCTTCATTAACAAAAGTCTCGCCGCTCTGGGGAACTGCGTGCACATCCTCGCCGAGCGCGGTTCGCGGGACGACGTAGGCCACGTGCCGTATCGCGACTCGAAGCTGACGCGTTTATTAAGAGACTGCTTCGGGAACGGGTGTCGCACGTCGCTGCTGGTGACGTGCTCGCCCGACCCTACGCACGCCGGCGAGACGACGACGACGCTCCGATTCGGCCAGCGCGCGATGCGCGTGGAGACGGTGGTCAAGACGCAGCGCGTCGCCGAGTACCGCGCGGCGGTCAAGCGCCAGGCGAGCGAGGTGGACCGCCTGCAGGCGTCCCTGGAGGACGCGCTGGCGCTCGCGCGGAACGCCAAGGCGGAGGCGGCGGCGGAGCTCGAGCGCGAGCGGAGGAAAATCGTCGCCGAGGCGGAGCGCGAGCGCGAACGACGCGTCGCCGTCGCGCGCGAGCGTCTCGAGGAGGACGCCGAGGCGAAGGCGCGCGCGATGGTCCGAACAGTCACGCAAAAAGTAGCCTCCATGCTGGACCTCGAGCGAGGCAGGATGACCGAGGCGATGGCGTCTGAGCGCGCGGCGGCGGACGCGTCCGAAGCGAAAGTCGCCGCCGAAACGAAAGCCGTCGCCGGCGAGCGCGACAGGCTCGCCGTCGCGCTCGCCGCGACTTCCGAGGCGCTCGACGCGGCGCTCAAGCGGGTCGCGGAGACGGAGGCGCGGCTGGCGGAGAGCGAGGCAAACGCACGCGAAGCCGAGGCGCGAGCCTCGGAAGCCGAGTCGCTGGTCGATAAGCTCGCCGCGCGTCTTTCAAAGTACGCCGCGAAAGAGCCGAAAGCCGAAGCCGAAGCCGAAAACGACCGAGACGACGAAAAAGACAAAGACGACGGAAACGCCGACGCCGAGGATGACCCGGCGGGGGTTTGGTCGCGCGCGCTGGCGCGCGCCGTCGCGGACTCCAGCGACTCAGGCCGCGAGGCGTGCCTTGAGGCGACGCGCGCGCTGGCGTCGCTCGCGTCTGATCCGAGCAGACACCTCGAGTTGGCGACGGAACGCGCCGTGCGACCGCTCGCGTCGCTCCTCGGCGACGCGCGCGCCGACGCGCGCGCGCGGCGCGCGGCGGCGGGGGTCTTCGCCAACGTCGCCGCCAGCCCCGAGTGCCACGAGGCGCTTCTCGACGTCCCAGCGTTCCTGCCCGTTCTGCTCGGGCTCCTGCGAGACGCGCGCGAAGGCGAAAACGAAAACGAAAACGAAAACGAAAACGAAAACGAAAACGAAAACGAAAACGAAAACGAAAACGAAAACGAAAAGAAAGAGCTCGGAGCGCAGACACGGCTCCTCGCGACGGGCGCGCTGGCGAACCTGATGGGAAACCCGCGGCTGAAGCGCCGGCTGGCGAGCGAGGGCGCGCTCGACGCGCTCGCGCGCGTCGCCGCGTCAAAAGAAAAAGCCGACGCAGATGACATCAAAGATGCCGCCGAGACGCGCGCGCAGGCGACGCGGGGTCTCTCCAACTTCTGCGCCAGGCATCCCGGCGCCGGAGACGCCGTTTGCGGCGTCGCCGGAGCGCTGGAGGGCCTGGTGGACGCGGCGTTCGCCGCGCGCCTGGAGAGTGCCAGGAAACACGCCGCACTCGCGCTGTACCACGTGACGCGCCGGCCGGACCTGGCGGCGCGCGTCGTGGACGCCGGGGGGAGGCGCGCGATGCGCGCGTTGAAAAGCGAGGCGGCGTCCGAAGAGACGCGCGCGCTGGCGGAGATGTGCCTGGGGGCGCTGGAGAACGCGGCGTGACGATTCCTGATATATGCTTCATAGCTGGCCTCAGTGTAACTGTACGTAGTGTTAAAAAACTCTCGCCGTCCCGCTCGACGATGGGATAGACAGATCAGTCTCGCGCGGCTTGGCGCTCGAGGAGAGCATCGAGGAAGTGCGGCGCGAGCGTGGTGAGCGGCGCGAGCTCGTGCGACGGCGCGTCAAACAGGTCTCCCCACGGCGCGTTCCCGCCAGCCTTCGCGCTCGCGCCGAGCGCCGCGGAAAGGCCGCCACCGCCGGGGTTCGAACCCTCGAGTCGCCGCTCGTGAGGCGTAAGCGAGGCGCCGTCCATGGCGCGCAACGCGCCGCCGGCGACGGCGACGGCGCCCGCGCGACGCGTCGCGCCCGCGAAACCGCCGCCGCCTCCGCCGGGGCGCGAACCCGCGCCCCCCCCCGCGGAGACCATGCGCCGGTCGTGCGTAACGATCAGCAGGGTTTCCGCGCCGTCCTCGGGGTAGAGAAGCGCCTGAGGCGGTCCGCCGGGCGAAACGAGCGCGGGTCCCGCCGCGTGCGCGTCTCTCCCCGCGAACCGGAGCACGGCGGCGGCGTCGCCGCCGGCGGCGACCGCCACCGCGAAGGCGGGCAGCCTCGGGTGCGCGGCGACGGAGAGGCACGGCATGGCCACCACGCGCCACGCCGTGAGCGTGGCGAGGTTCCACACCACCAGACCCGCGGGGTACGTCGCCGCGAGCAGAGGCTCGCCCGCGACGAACGCCAGACCCGAGACGAGGGTTTTGGTTTTGGTTTCGGTTTCGGTCGCGGCGTCGCGAAGCACAGCGCCTCCGAACCTCGGCGGCGCAAACGCGCGCCGTTTTTGGCACGTATCCGGTTCCCAGACGACGACGTCCTCGCTCGCCGTGGCGTACAGCGAGCCGTCGTGCGAGAACGCGCCCGCGGTGAGCGGCGGCGGCGGGATGCCGGCGTGCGTGACGCCCGAGCGACACCGCCAGCCGGCGCGCTCGCCGCCGCGCGCCGTCGCCGACGGGACCCACATCTTGGCGTCGCCGTCCGCCGACGTGGTGCACGCCATCGCGCGGAACCCGCCGTCAAGTCGCGCCGAGCCGCGCACCGAGACGGAAGTCACGGCGCCCGCGTGCGGCGCGTCGCACACGCACACGCACGTGAATCCCACGCGCGAAGGCTCGCTTCCTTCCACGTCTCCTCCCGAACGCTCCGCCGAAAGACTCCCGTCGGTCGCGGCGTCGCGCGTCCAGATGCGCAGCGTCTCCTCCGGCGCGCGCTCGGCGTCCGCGAGGTGCGCGGCGCCGCCGCGCGCCGGCAACGGGCGCTCGCTGCGCCGGTCGACGGTGACCAAGATGGATCCGTCATGGGAGAACGCGGCGTGGCTGACGTACGGCTCCATGGGCTCCTCCGGGCCGCCGTCGCCGCTCACCAGGTTGCGCGGCGCGACCGCGAGGTCCGCGACGTGCGCGTCGTGCGCGGCGTCGAAGAGCTGCAACGACGCGCCGCTCGCCGCCAGCGCCACCAGCTTCGATCGCGGGTCGATTCCGACGAAGGGCGGGGGTTGCGTCGAGAGCGCGTTCCCCGCGACGATCGCGCGGGCCGTCTCTTTGAAAAACGAAGGGTTTTGGCGGATGAGCGGCGCGGGCCGAACGCCGCGCGCCACGCTCTCCACGGCGAGGCTCGCCAGCGACACGACGCGAATCGCGTTGTCGCCGTGCGCGGCGGCGACGCGCGCGTGGTCCTCCGGGAAACAACACAGGTGCGTGATCTCGGCGCCCAGCCGCGGGAGGTAGGACTTCTTCCCAGTCTCCAGCTGCCACAGCACCAACACCGCCTCTTTCCCCCCGGAGAGGAGATATGCGCCGTCGCGCGTGAACTGCAAACACCCGACGCGCTGCGCGTGCCAGTGGAACGTCGTGCAAGGCAACGCGTCGCCGTCCGCGCGGCGCGGGGCGGCGCGGTTCTGGTTTTGGTTCGCGTTCGCGTTGGCGTTCGGCTCGGCGACGGCCGTCGTCTCCTTGCTCTCCCTCTGCGGCACGGCGTCCGCGAACCCGTGCCACAGCAGGATGCGCCCGGTGGCATCGCCGGCGGCGACCGAGCCGTCGTTGACGTCGAACGCCAGCGCCGTGACGTGTTTGGTGTGGTGCAAACGCAGCGCGCGCTTCTCGAGGCTTGTCCCGACATCGCGTTGCGCCAGCGGCCACACCGTCACCGTGTTCCTCTCGAAGGTTCCCAGGAACGTGCCTTTCGGGGACGCCACCAGCGGAGGAGGCACGAGCGTCTTCGCGAGTTTGTCCACGGATTTGCCCTTGCCGAGCGAAAACGCGTGGACGCGGCCGCCCTCCGCGCCGTCCTCCTCCGACCGGCGCTGCCAGCACGACAGGAAAATCACGTCGCGCGCGTGCTGGCTCCGCCCGCCGGGCACAGCCATGCTCTCCACCGGGCCTGGCGCGACGAGCACCGCGCCCGCGGAGCCGTCCTGCGCGTTCCAGGACCGAATCGTGCCGTCAAGAGAAGCCGTCAGGAGCACCTGCCCGCCGGGGTGCGCGGGGTGGAACGCCACGGACGTCACGTCCGCCGTGTGGCCCACCAGGGGCGCGCCGAGCGGCGCGCCCGTGGCGGTGGAGAAGCACCGCACCGCATCGCCCGAGCACGCGTACAGGCGCTTGCCGTCTGGGGACTGATTCGAGAGAGATTGGCGAAGGAGATGGAGGTCAGCGAGATGAACGCGAGACCCGTCTGCGAGGTCGACGCGTCGCTCGCGCGGAGGATTGCGTGCATGGTGGCGCGCTGGTTGGGGGGCGTCGCGAAAAGAGAAACGCGCGGCGGCGGCCGCTGAGTCGAGCGAGATCCCTACTCACCACCGCGTTCGGTCTCTCGGTGAGGGACCCTCCGGCTTTGTGCCCGCGGACGGCATCCGCGACATCCGCCGGCCGTTCTTTCGGCATCGCGGCGGGAAACGCGCCGGTCTCTTCCACGTAGACTCGGGCGCTCTCGACACTGCGCGGCGCCGCCGCTCGTTCGCGGAACTCATCTGGTGTCGCAAATCGTCGGCGGTTGCGCCCCGGCGGAGAGTCGAGATTCCGGGTTTGAGATGGCGACGGGCGAGTCTGTGGTGACGAGCGCTTCGCGCGTTTTTTCGTCGTCTGCAGCAGAGAGCGGACGCGTTCGACTCGCCATTCCTCGCGGCGCAAACAGTCGGTGCGACGCCCAGGGCACGAGGTCGCGCGCGTTAGCCCCCCCGCGGCACGCCGAGCGCGTGAATCGATCGAGCCGAGCTCTTGCGCGGGAGCGAGCCACCGCCGTGCCGCCGACGCCCGCGGATCTCCATCTCGCCGCGGCCGATCGCGTCGTCGCCTGATGATGGTCGCCTCGGAGGGCACCGCCCTCCTTCGCGTCGGGGACGTGGACTGCCCCACGGTCGAGGACGCGCACTTCTCCGCGGTGCGTCGCGCGTTCGGCATCGCGGACGACTTCCTGGCCGGCGTCTTCGACTTCAAAGAGCTGGGCGCGGGCGGGGGCAAGGGCGGCGACCTGATGTCGCGCACGAGTTGTGGGACGTTTTTCGTCAAGGAGCTCAACGCGGGCGACGCAAAATCGCTGCTTCGCCCGGACTTCCTCGAGGCGTACGTGAACTTGATCACCACCGGCACGAGTCTGCTGTGCAAGATCGTCGCGGTCATTACGCACCCGAACAAAGGGCGGTTCCTGGTGATGGCCAACTGCCTGCCCGCGAACGTCGAAGAGTGGAGCGGCTTGTACGACTTGAAGGGGAGCGCCGACGACAAGGCTCTGGTCGAGGACGGCGAGCGCGTGCCCGAGGTGCACAAGAGGTGCTGGAACGTGTCCTGGATGCTGTGCGAAGCGTCAGGGTGCAACAAGGGCGTTCCTGCTCGAAGAACGCGGTACCTCGCCGCGAAGAGAAGATCGTTCAACTTCCCCATCTACGTCACGAAAACGCAAAGAGCGGAGATTCTGAGCGCGCTTAAACGCGACGTCGCGCTCTTCGCCGAGTTCGGCCTGATGGACTACTCCATGATCGTCGGCGTACAGCGCCCGCCCCCCGGCGAGGCGGCGCGGTGCTTACAGGAGGCGCAGGGCGAGTCTTTGGCGACGCCGAGGCTGCACGGCAAGCCCTACGCGTCGCGGCACGGCGGCGACGCCGTCATCGCGTACTTTGGGATCATCGATTTCCTGCAAGCGTGGACGGGTGGGAAAAAGTGCGCGCACGTCATCAAGGCGTGCTGCGCGCCGCCGCCCATCTCGACCATCTCGCCAAAGGCGTACGCCAGGCAGTTCTCCGAGTTCTTCACCTGGAAACTGCGCGGGGTGGCGCACGATATTCCCCCCGCGTACGCGCGAGTGGGCGACACCGGGGAGGTGGCGAGCCTGGACGCCGCGAAGCTCGTTTCACAAATCGAGACGCTAAGATTCGCCGTCCAAAACGTCGAGACGCGACTGGCGCGCGCCGAGGCGCGCGTCGCCGAGTTAGAGGAGGAGCACCTCTCTTCGGACGCGTTTCACGACGCGAGCCATACGTAGTGTTATATGATCCATTCGATATGGGTGGAACCGTCTCTTCGTCTTTCACAACCACAAAGGTTCCGCTACTGCGCGCGCCGCCGCGCGGCGGCGCGCGCGCTTCGAGTCTCGACGGTTTCGCGAATCATTTCGCCAAACGCGCCGCGCCCACTCTCCCTTTTCTTTTTCTCTCTTCTCGCGACAGTAAGGCAGGATTTACTTGAAGTAGCCCTGCTTGCGCCCCTGCCAGCCGATCTGGCCGAGCAGCATGGTGGAGAAGAGGCCGATGTGCCAGGTGAGCAGGTACAGCCAGAACTTGTCCTCCAGGCCGGGGCCCTGGGGGAAGTTCGCGAGGTTCTCGCCGATGGAGGCGGAGAACGCCGCCAGGAGCGAGGTGTCGCCGTACGACTTGATGGCGATGCCGGAGGGCACGGTCCAGCCGAACAGCGTCAGGAGGTGCACGGTGACGTCCGCCTTGAGCCAGTCGTCGTCGAAGGTCTTGGACTCACTGCGATTAAATCGCGAACGGACGTCGGAGCGAGAGAGGAGAAAAGGCGCGGTCAGGATCGCTCGCGTTTTGGCTGAAAAAAAAGTCGCGCGTTGGTGACTCGACGAGAGATTCGTCTGGGAGCGAGAAACGATGGGGGTGGTCTTAGGCGCACTCACGCGACGGTCTTCATGGCGCGCACGGACACGGAGCCGCGGACAGCGCGGGGCATGCGCACGGCCTTGCCCTGGATGCCTGTGGAGGTGAGACGGAGGGGCGAGGTGGTCAGCGTGCTTCGTGAGCGGGTGCGATCGATGGATGACTCGCCCCGCCTGGCGTTGCAGCAGGTGGAGCGCGCTCGGAAACCGCGCGCGTCGGTCGCGACGACACGCGGCACGCGCGTTCCACGACGCGGACGCGGGATTCGCGCGACCCCGAGCCCGGTGGAGATCGAGCCACCCGCGTCCTCGCCTCGCGCGCCAGCCTCGGCCGACGGAACGATCGGCCGGTCGCTCGCCGACGAGCGGGCTTTTCGCGGGCGGAAAGCGTCGAAAACCGTGAAACGGATGCGGGACGGTTACGCGCGGTCCCGGGGAGCGCGACGGGATGCTTACCCGAGCGACGCGCGGAGATGCGGGCGGGCAGAGCCACGCCGGAGATGCAGGAGATAGCAGCCATCTTGAAGACGGTTGTGTGTGTGTTTATGCCCGTCTCGGCGCGAGGGGGACGGGCAAGACGGATCGCAAACAAACCTCTCGCCGAAGAGGATTCGGGCGAGGCGCGGCATCGAGCGTTCTGATTCGTCCGCGAGATTTCGAGTGGCAGCGCCATTCTCGCAGGACAAACAGTCACAGATTTTGGAATTTTTCGAAACAACAACGGGGTGCGCCATTTTTCGCGAAACCGCACTGCTCGCTTTTCTTCGAGCGAGAAAAGGCGCGGACGTGAAAAGCTCGTCGATGATGTTCAGAGGAACCAAAAAAAAAAAAAAACCAAACAGAACGACACTCATCGCTACGCCTCTTCTACGAGCTCCGCGCACACCAGCGCGTGATCGGACGGGAACGTCAGGGTGGGAAACGGCGTGTCGTCCACGAACTCACCCTCGCCCGTGTTATCCCGCGTGACGATCCGCACGTCGAACGTCCCGAGCCGAAACACGATGTGGTCCTTGGGGTGTTTATCCGTCGACGAAGACGTCGCGCGTTCCGCGAAACGCACCGCTTTGTTCAGCTGCGGCTGTAAGTACGTGCGCGCGTTGAACGTGGTGTGCGCCCGTGGGTCCGGTTCGACACCCCAGCACGAAACCAGCCCGATCTTCTCCAAGTGCGCGGCGAAATCAGAAACGCCCTGTTTCTTGCTCTCCTCGTGCGTTTTATGCGTGTTGGCGTCCATCCCAAACACTAAGCGCGGCGGCGTTTTGGGCGTTTTCTCGTTGGGCGTCGTCGGGTCCGGGAGAAGCGCGTGCTTGTCGACGGCGTCCACCACCGGAATCGTCGCGAGGCCGTTCGTGTCCCCGTGGAACGAAGCTAACAGGTATCGCCCTCCGTGTTCGCTGTTTTTGTGGGAAGAGCGCTCGACGACGCGCACGCAGAAGAGGTCCCCGGGCGCGACGCCCGCCGGCGCGTCCTTCGCGACGAAACCGGTCACGGCGGTTGTCGTCTCGCCGCGCCACGACGGATCGTCCACGTCGAAGCGCTTCTTCGAGCACAACACCAGGCTGTTCTGGTCGCGTTTCCCGTCTAACTTCTCGGGGTACAGCACGTGGTACCGCTCGCCGAGCTCGGAGTGCGACTCCAAATCCCGCACCAGCGCCGCCGCGGCTTCCTGCACGAAAAACACGTCGCAGCTTCGGTACGCCGGCGACGCGAGGATGTCGAGCGTTCGTCGAGTCTTGTTCTCGTTGAGCGCCTTCACCATCTCTCTCTTGACGCCGTGCCACTTCCCGGGCGCGAGTTTGTTGACGAGGTGCACGAGAATGCCGTCGAACGCCGCCATGCACGCCGTCTGCAGGGGGACGGAGATGGCCTCCTCCGACGCCGTCACGGCGGGGTACTTGCTCATCTGAATCGGGTCCAGCAGGTGACACACGTCGCGCGGCGCGGCGTCTCCACCAACCTTGGAGCTCAAAGGCGTGGCCTTGGTGTGGAACATGAACCGTCGCCACTGCTCCCACCACGACCGCACGGTGGGCATGTCCTGTGCGTAGCAGTTGATCACGGTGGGGCGGTACAGCACGCCCTCCGCGGCGTTGATCGTGTTCGTCACGCGATCCGGCATCGAGCACAGCCTCTTCGCGCCGATCGCCTTGTCCTTGAGGAAGCCGGAGACGATGCGGCGGGGCTTGATGTGCGCGTGCCAGTACTCCGCGGTGGCGTCAACGCCATCGATGCCGTGCGCGCGCATCTCAGCCACCAGCTCCTCGAACATCGCGTCGTCGATGATCTCGCCCACGGTCACGTCTCCATCGCCGGGCGAGTCGATGAACGCCTCGAAATCCGCCATCAGCTCGTTGTACGCCGGATCGTGATGGGTGATGAAGTACTCGAACGGGTTGTTGTTCACGGCGGCGACGTTCCACGTCGCGACGCGGAGCACGCGCCCGGAGTCGGGCTCGTCGGCGCTCATCGCGAAAAAACGTCCCGAGGCGCGCGGCAGGCGAGTGCGAGCCGCGACGCGAGACCGAGGTACCTTTTCTGTCGCCGTAACTGCCCCGCGGCTCGCTTTCTCGGACCGGGCCGAATGCACGACCGCGAAAAGTGGATAGAAAGGGTCGAACCGCGAAATGCGCGCACTCCCGCCGCGCGCGAGGGGGTTACGGGAGCGATGCCTGTCGCGAAGGTTTGCGCGGGGGCCGGGCACACGGCTTGTCTCCTATCGTCGGCGGCGGGCGAGACCCCCGCCTCGGTCTCCCTGTACACTTGGGGGCAGGGCGAGGACGGTCAGCTCGGCCATCACGACAGCGAGGACATCTCTGTCCCGCGGGAGGTTTCGGACCTCGCCGATGTGGAGCTGGAGAAGGTGACCTGCGGCGCGCACCACACCATCGCGGTGGCTGTTGCGCCCCAGAGCGAGGTGTACGCCTGGGGCTGGGGCGATTTCGGGAGGCTCGGCACCGGTGACCCCGGGGACAGACACGCGCCCACGCCCATCGAGGCTCTTAGAGGCATTCCCATCGAAAACGTCGCGTGCGGGGACAGCCACTGTTTGGTGGTGGCGCGCGACGGGACGCTGTTTTCGTTCGGCCGGAACCAGAACGGCCAGCTCGGCTTAGGGGACACCGAAGACAGGCTGAAACCATGCGTGGTGCCTTTCTTTAAAGACGCGGGTTTGCGCGTGCGGCGCGCGGCGGGCGGCGCCGAGCACAGCGCGGTGACTGACGAACGCGGCGCCATGTTCACGTTTGGCTGGGGACGGTACGGGAACCTCGGGCACGGCCACGCGCGCGACCTGCACGTGCCGACTTTGGTGGAGAGCCTGAAGGACCAGCACATCACGGACCCGATCTGCGGCTGGAGGCACAGCGCGGCGCTCACGGACGGCGGCAGGCTCTGGACGTTCGGATGGAGCAAGTACGGCCAGCTCGGGCACGGCGACTGCGTCGACCACTGGACCCCCAAGCTGCTTCCCGAGTTTGCCGGCGGGCCCATCACCGCCGCGTCGGGCGGTTGGCGGCACATGTGCGCTCTGGCGGGGTCCACCGGCACGCTCTACGCCTGGGGCTGGAACCACTTCGGGCAGCTGGGGATCGGGTCAAAGGAGGACGCGAACGCGCCTCGGGAGGTGGTCGTGGGGACGAAACGGATGGTGAAGTCTGTGGCGTGCGGGTGGCGACACACCGTCGCCGTCGCGGGGGACGACGACGAGGTGTACACGTGGGGGCGGTGCGTGAACGGGCAGCTCGGGCACGGAGACACCGCGCAGCGCGAGACGCCCGCGAAGGTCAAGGCGCTCGATCTGCTGCGGCAGGGCATCGCGCCGGTGGAGAACGCCGGCGACGACGCGGCGAAGAAGCGGCCGCGGACCGAGCAGGATGACATGCGCGTGCCCAGCCAGACGGGTAAGAAACCCCACGCCGACGCCGACTTCGCCGCCGTGCCGGACTCGTGACCAAGACAGGCTTCTGCGCCTTCCGAGGCTTTTTTTCTAAACGGTGGTATCACACCGCGCCTCTTCTCGCGTGTACGAGAGACGACGCGCGTTCTGAGTTTCGATCGACACCCGTATTTTCTAACGAGAGACGGTACGCGTCCGAAAGAGACGGGGGTACAGTAGTTCGAGTTTTTAACGCTCATCAGTCTCGTCGCGATTTCAAACCCGCCGCGAGTCGGCTACCCCGAACCCGCCTCCGCTCTCGTCGCCGACGCCGTCTCTACGCCACCGTCTCGTCACTTCTCGTGCACAATCGCTTAGAACGCGATGGGGGTGAAGTTGTTGAAGATGGTGTTGTGCGCGGGGTCGGCGAGGTGCGCCTTGAGGTTGGCGACCGGGCCGACGCCGGTGGCCTCCTGCTGGATGATGCAGCCCATGACCGCCACCATCGCGAGGCGCCCGTTCTTAATCTCCTTCAGCTTCAGCTCCTCCGCCTTCTTGGGGTCCTTGGCGTAGCCCATGGGGTCGAAGAGACCCTTGGGGTAGCCGACGTCCGTGTTGGTGTCGCCCTTGTTGGCGCCGGTGAGGGGGTCCTCGTTCATGGAGCCGGGGTTCTTCATGTCCTGCCAGCGGCGCACCTCCGCCCAGTTCATCATGAACATCTGCACGACGAAGAGGGTGTTGGGGGAGGCCATGTACCCGTCCCACAGGGGGGCATCGTACCAGTTGGGGAGGGGACCCTCAACGAAGGGGTTGCCGATGATCTCGGGCGCGGCCATGCCGGTCACGCCGAGCATCGCCCAGCGCGCGTGCATGAGCTCCGCCTGCTGGTACCAGGCGAGCGCCTCCTTGTCCTCGCCCAGGTTCAGGGGGTCGAAGCCGAAGTCACCGGGCATGGTGCCGTCGAGGTGCTTGGGGGGGGTGGTGCCGGGGAAGTAGTTGGGGCGGGCGGCCGCGACGGCGCCGACGCGCACGGAGGCGCGCGCCTTGGCGGCGACCGAGCGGGGGCGCACGGTGCGGGACTTCTGGGTGAGCCTGCTCGAAAAAACGCGGATGGAGGGGGCGTGATCGGTCAGTCGCGGATCATCCGTGAAGCGCGCGTTCGGGGCGGCCGGGGCGTGCTCGGATCGACGATCGACGCGAGCGCGCGGCGCCGCGGAAGGGCGGGAAGATCCCGAGGCGCGCGCGCCCCCCTCGCGCGCGGCCGCGTGGGTCGAGTACGCGCATCGGTGACAAACTGGACCGATGCTCGGTCGTGGGAACGCCGCGCGCGGCGCGCCGCGGCGCGCGCGCGATGATGGGGGATCGCGGAACGGCACGCACCCGGCAGAGAGCTGCTGCGCGATGATGGTGGCCATCTTGACTTTAGACTGAGGTGTCTGAAGCGAGTGGTGTGTGCTGGAATGGCTTGGGGTCGGGGGGTGCGCAGGAAGAACGCCTTTGGCGAGGAGAGCGTTTGAGGACCGAGACGCCTTCCTATTGGACGCGGACGAAATGCGCGATTCGGAAAAACATCGCAGACTGTTTGCCATACGATCAAACAAAAAACCAGAGCCGCGATTTTTCACAGAGCTCCGGCGAAAAAGCTGACGCACCGAATCCCGACGCGGCGAAAAGCGAGAAAACGCGCGAGCGACGATTTTGTTTTGAGAATTCGCCTACGGAACGCGTTCTGTGATGAATGCTCGACGTTTAAACCGAGACGTCTCCGCCGCTCGCGCCTATAGATATGTCTGTTCGAAAACCAACTTTTTTTCGGCCCGACATCACAGCGATGACGTGTCGCTTATGTTGCTCACGTTGCTCACGGAGGGGTTCCTGGCGAGCCTGTGCTGCGAGGCGGACCGCGAGATGGACTGCGTGCTGTTTTGTCGCGCGAGCTCGGCGAGCGACCGCGACGACCCCAGGGACGACTCGGTGTCAAACTGCAACAGCTCGACGCGCCCCTTGCCGTCGTCCAGGTTGTTGGTGAGATTCGCCAGGAGCTCCGCGATATCGTCCGAGTCGTTGACGTAGTACCCCGCGCCGGACCGCTTGCGCCCCACCGTGCACGTGTAGTGCTTCCCGAACGTCGTCACGATGGTCGGACCCGCGTCCTCGGCGTCGCCGTCGCCGCCGCCGCCGTTCGCCTTTTCGCCCTTGCCCTTGCCGTTCTTGTCCCTCTCGCCCTTGCCCTTGCTCTTGGCGGCGCTCTTGAACGGCGCGGGCGGTCCCTCCCGCGAGGCGCTCGCGTCCGAACACCGCTCGATGTACTCGAAGATATCCTCGTCGCGGCCGAGGAAGTGGCCGCAGCACATCACGAAATCCACCTGTCGCCGCTCCACCGTGCGCCGCGGCGCCGTCTCCGAAGGCTCCGAAGCGCCCGTCGATCCCGCGTGATTCGTCGTCCGCTTCGCGCCTCCGGTCTCATCCGCGTCGTCGTCGCGCACGACAACCTCCTCCGTCTCGATCAGCGACGAGCTCCCGCACTCGCCCATCATCGACACGATGCGCTCGATGGCGGCGCCCTTGCTCACGCCGATGGGGCGCACCTCCACCGACTTGGCGCCCTGGATGACGTCCACCGCGGCGTTGGAGATGGGACCGGTCCACAAGTGCTGCAGCAGGTCGCGGGCCTGTTGCCTCCCGAAGTCCGGGTCGGCGTACTTATAGCTCCACACCAGACTCGTCTCGCGCGTCTCGACGTAACTCCGCGGCGTGCGCTCGCAGAAGTAGTCAAACACCAGCTGCACGCTCTCGATCCAGTCAAAGTTGGAGGTCTCCACCATGGTGATCCACTTGCCGGGGCCTCCCGTGCTCAGCGCGCTGTGCTTCCCCTCCAGCGGCGGGCGGATGAAGCACCCGTTCTCCGCGGCGATCCACAGCTTGGGCAGGTGCGCGAACGCCTGACTCAAGCGGTTGCGCTCGGACCCGCTGAAGATGCACAGCGTCGTCGTGGGGTCGTCGCACAGCCTCTGCAGGCACTCCTGCGACACCGGGTGCATCCTCGCGCTCGTCTTGATGGGCTTCATGGGCAACACGCCGCTCCGCGACTGCTTCTTCGTGTGGTCCGCGTGCAGTGTCAGCGTCGCGTTGTACCCGAGAATGATCAGCCGGTGCCTCGCCTGCGTGAACGGCTCGATGACGCGCGACGGGAACAGCTGGGGGGGGATGCGCTTGCGCCGCAACTCCGCCTCGACGTGCGTGTCGTTGAGTTCCGACACGAACGTGTCCGCCCACGCCTGCGCGGTGTGCATGGTGATGTGCGTGAAGTTCTGCCTCTGCCTCTCCCGCCGCTCCGCCTCGGGCATCGTCAGCGCATCCTCCAGCGCGGCGGCCATGTCGTTGACGTTCCACGGGTTCACCAAAAGCGCGCCCGCGCCCAGGCTCTGCGCGGCGCCGGCAAACTCGGAGAGCACCAGCACGCCAGCGTTTTTGCTCTGGCAGGCGACAAACTCGTAGGACACGAGGTTCATGCCGTCGCGCAGGGACGTCACCAGGCACACGTCCGTCACGGCGTACAGCGCGCAGAGCTCCGTGAACGCCAATGAGCAGTCAAGGTGCTGGATCGGGACGCTGCCCAGCGTGCCAAACCGGCCGTTGATCCGGCCGACGATCTCGTGCACCTGCGAGGTGAGCCGCTGGTACTCCGGGACGTCCGTGCGCGTGGGCACGGCAATCTGTACGAGCAGCACGCGGTCGCGCCACTCCGGGTGCTCGCTCAGGAACTTCTCGAACCCCAGTAGCTTCTGGGGAATGCCCTTGATCATGTCTAGCCTGTCCACGCCGAGCATAACCTTGCGTCCCTGGAACCGCTGGCGCAGCTCGTTGATGTGTGCCTGCACGCGTTCCGTCTCCAGCGCCTGCGTGAACCTCCCAGGGTCGATCCCGATGGGAAACGCCGCGACGCGCGTGAAGTTGCCGTTGTCCTCGACGCCCTCCGGCGTGCCCTCGAACCCCAGAATGCGCGAGCACGCGCTGACGAAGTGGCGCGCGTAGTCGTAGGTGTGGAACCCGATGAGGTCGGCGGCGAGCACCGAAAGCAGGAGCTCCTCGCGCACCGGCAACATGCGGTAAATCTCCGAGGACGGGAACGGCGTGTGCAGGAACCAGCCCACCTTCATGGACGGGTACTCGTCCTTTAGGCGCGACGGGAGCAGCATTAGGTGGTAGTCGTGGCACCACACCGCGTCCCCGGGCTGGTACGCGTTCAGGATGACGCGCGCGAACAGCTCGTTCGCCTCCTGGTACGCTTCCCACTGCAGACCCATGTTTTTGGTTTCGCTCAGCTTGCTCTCGAACGAGAGCGGCACGTAGTGGAACAGAGGCCACAGGATGTTGTTGCAGTACCCGTTGTAGTACAGGTCCACCTCGCTGCGGCTGAGGTAGATGGGCAAGCACCCGCGGCGCATGAGCAGCTCCGTCAGCGCGTCGCGTTCGGGGCCCTCCTCGACGAACACGCCGGGCCAACCGACCCAGAGCATCTCGTAGTTGTTCCCCACCCCCGATAACGCGCTCACCAGCCCGCCCGCGCTTTGGTTCAGCCCCCACTTCCCGTCCGGCTTGCGAATCGCGCTTATCGGTAACCGGTTCGCGGCGATGATCAGCCGTTGCCTCGCGCGCGGCGGCTCCCCGCTCTGTTCCTCCGAAGGCACCGAGCGCGTCTCGTCGTCCTCATCCGTGAGCTGCGTGGTGCTCTTGATGCGCAACATCGACCGCTGCCTCTCCTGCAGCAAACGCTCGACGCGCGTCGAGCTCTCCCGCCCGACGCTGCCTACCTCGAGCGCAGCCTCCATGGCGGCGGCGGCCGCCGCGGCGGCGGCGGCGGTGTTGTTTCCGAAGTCGCCCAGCGCGTCTGCGCTCCCCAGCGTCGAGAGCGATTCGAGCTGCCGTCGCAATTCCTGGAGGGGGCCGGTCTCGAAGGTGGCGGAGGAGTTCTCGCGGGACATGCGCGCGATGTCCAGCGAGGCGCGCATCTGCCTCACGCTCCTCTCTCCTCTCGACGGGGACAATGTGCTCGTGGCGGGCGAGCCCGGGGCGGCGGGGCTGCCCCGTGAGGGCAGGTCGAAGGATGGCCGCCTCCGCACCTTCTCCGCGGTGGGCGGTTTCGGAGGATCCATCGCGCCGAGATTCGCGCGTTGCCTCCCTCGTTTAGGATCCGATTCCTAGGCTCGCTCTGCTGAACGCGAGTCCCCCGTGCGCATGCAGGTCCGCGAGACACGCCTCGAGAGTCACGACGGCGCGCGAGACTCGCGCGCGCGGAAGGTTTCGCCCGGTGCCTCGTCACTCACGAGAGTTTTGCGAAAGAAACCCATTGGGCTTTTTCACGCTACTAAAGTGGATTTTTCACGAAAATGGGCCCTGGCTGCAGATGAGCCAGGTTACCGGAGCACAGAAAAATATCGCGCCACGAAAGACAGTCTGCAATTCCGTAACGTCTTACGAAAAGGGCGTCGTGATCTGGGAGCGGCGCGCCACAACCACCCGCTCCGGCGACCTCTCCCGGTCACCGAGCCTCGCTTCCCCCCTCGGGACAGACCGCGCAGGCTCACTGCGCCGTTCGTAACCGACGAACCGGTCGTAAGACCTCCGCGGAAGGTTTCACGCCTGCGCGAAAATCGCCATGGCTGCCGCCGCAAACGCCTCCACTCTGGCATGGGTCCCTTCCAGCCGCCGGGCCCAGCGCCGCGTGGGTTCCTCCGCGCGCGTCGCGGCGCCGCAGCGCGTCGCTCGCGCTGAGCTCATGGGTTCCCGCGTGCACCGCCAAGGTGCCCTGTGCTACATCGGCGCCATGCCGGCGCAGAAAGTCAAGGTGCGCGCGCCCGCCGCAAAACGCCGCCGAAACCGGACTATCAAAATTGCACGACAGTCGTGCCTCGCGCGCGTCTCGCACGCTCGTCTGACCCAATCCCTCCCCGCTCGAAACCCAGGCCAAGACCCGCCGTGGCGACGCTAAGGCCCGCAGCACCACCGAGATGTGCTCCATCCTCGCGTGCTACGACCCCGACGGTACGTCCTCCGCGCCTCGCGTGCCGACAATTACGCGCTTCTCGCGAGCGCCACTCTCCGGCCGGCGCTGACACTTCAGAAAACTCCCTTTTTCCTTCGTCAGGCGCGCTGGCGGACGGCCGCGAGGAGCTGATGCGCGAGCTCTCCGCGCGCATGCGCACGCGCGGCCCCGATGGCTCGGGGTACTACGGCAACGAGCGGTTCGGCCTGGCGCACGAGCGGCTCGCCATCATGGACCCCGAGGGCGGCAAGCAGCCCATCGTGTACGAGGAGGAGAAGTACTCGGTGTGCGCCAACGGCGAGATCTACAACTTCCGCGCTCTGCAGGCGAAGTACGGGCTGACCGCGGCGCAGACGGGCTCGGACTCCGAGGTTCTGCTGCAGCTGTACAGGCACATGGGCTGCGACTTCGTGAAGGAGCTGAACGGCATCTTCGGCTTTGTGTGCGTCGGCGACGACGGCGAGCGCATCATCGCGGCGCGCGACCACTGCGGGATCAAGCCGCTGTACATGGGCAAGGGCAAGGGCAACAGCGCGATTTGGTTCGCCTCGGAGCTCAAAGCGATCCACGACCAGTGCGAGACCATCGAGGAGTTCCCCGCGGGGCACTACTGGACCCCGGAGACGGGCTTCGTGAAGTACTACAGCCCGGAGTGGGACGACGACGCGTTTGTCGGTAAGGAGGACACGTCCCGCGTCCGCGAGGTTTTGACGCAGGCGGTGAAGGACCAGATGATGTCCGACGTGCCCATCGGGTTGCTGTTGTCCGGCGGGCTCGACTCCGCGGTGGTCTCGTCCATCATCAAGCCCATGCTGGAGGAGACGGGCCAGGAGTTCATCACGTTCACCATCGGCCAGGAGGGCTCGCCGGACGTCACGGCGGCGCGCATGATGTCCGAGTACCTCGGCACCACGCACCACGAGTACCTGTTCACCTCCGAGGAGGCGTGCGCGGTGATCCCGGACGTGATTTACCACCTGGAGACGTACGAGCCCGAGCTGATCCGCTCCGCGATCCCCAACTACTTCCTCGCCAGACTCGCGTCGCAGCACGTCAAGGTGGTGCTCACGGGCGAGGGCAGCGACGAGCTCTTCGCCGGGTACCTGTACTTCCGCGACGCGCCGGACAGCGCGGCGATCCACAAGGAGCTCCGACGCATCTTCCACCACCTGCACAACGTCAACTGCCAGCGCGCGGACCGCATGACCATGGCGCACGGGTTAGAAGCAAGAGTGCCCTTCCTGGACCCCAACGTCATCGACGCCGTGATGCAGGTGGACCCCGAGTACAAGCGCATCGAAGGCGAAGAAAAGCCGGAGAAGCACGCGCTGCGCGCTTTGTTTGACGGCGAGATCCCCGCGCCCGTGCTGTGGCGCACCAAGGCGATGCAGTGCGAGGGCGTCGGCCTGAACTGGGTCGAGCAGCTGCAGGTGTTCTGCGAGGCGCAGGTGAGCGACGAGGACTTCGCCAAGGCGAATACGCTGTACGCCATCAACCCGCCGCAGAGCAAGGAGGAGATGTACTACCGCCGCCTCTTTGAGCAGAACTACCACAACATGGACAAGTTCGTGCACGTCTGGGAGGGCGGGTGCCGCGCGGGGGGCGCGCCCTGGCAGAACGAGGCGTACACGCGCGCGGGCCTCAAGAGCGTCGGCCAGCTCGCCAAGGGACTCGAGGGGGTCAAGGGCGCCCCCACGGCGTGAGAGCGAAAACGCAAAGCGTTCTGTTTCCGGGGCGGAGGAGAGAGGCGAGGTGAGGCTCGCGCAGAGGCGAGGTGAGGCTCGCGGCGCGCGGCGATTTGTTTTTTCCTATTCCTATGAATACACATGATACACACACACACGCACAGCCAGCCATCCGCGCGCGCTCGCTAGAGCTCCACCTCGACGACGCGCGTCTCGAGCAGCATGTCCGCCGCTTCCTCGACGTTCGCGCACACCGTCACCGGGAGCGTTTCCCGGGGGATGGTGTCGGTGGGATCCGCCTCCGGGACGTCGACGACGAAACGTTTTTTTGTTTTTCTTTTCGCCATCCAACCCCCGACGTTCGCGTCGTCTCCTTCCGTTTCCGTTTCCGTTTCCGTTTCCGTTTCGGTGTCGCGCGAGCGTTCTCGCGTTCTCGCAGTCTCGGCGTTTTCGCGCGCCGAGACTCGCAGGAGCGCCTCGTACACCGGTTCGCCGTAGCCCGTGCCCACCAGCACGCGCGTGACGCCGGTGCCGGCGCGAAACGCGGCTTGCATGTCCGTCGCGGTGTCGCCGACGAAACACGTGTCGTCGGGCGCGAATCCGTGCGCCGCCATCGCCTCCAGCACCATCCCCGGGCTCGGTTTCCGGCGGTCGCACGGGATGGTCGATACTGTCGTCGCGACGTGTATGCTGTCTATGGACGCGTCCTCGCCGCCTTCTTCCCGAAGCAAGTCGCGCATGCGCCGGTGGATACCGTCGAGCTCGAGCTCGGTCACCAACCCCTTCCCGACGCACGTCTGGTTCGTGACCACGCAGACCGTGGCTCCCGCGCGCTTGAGCTTGGCGATGGCCGCGGCCGCGCCGGGCACGAGGCGGAAGTCGTCCACGTGGCACACCCCGGGTGAGCCGACGTCCTCGTTGATGACCCCGTCGCGGTCGAGAAGCACCAAAGACCGGCGCAGGCCTCGGCCCGAGGTGGACGCGGCGGTGCTCACCGGCGATCTTCGGGGAGTGCGGACGAGGGGACGGCGGGGATGTCCCGAGAACCGCGGTGCCGGGGAACTGCCGGCGTGGCCTGACATGCGGACACTGCACGCGCGCGACCGCGGCTTCCCCCGATGATGCGCGCGCCTAGATGCGGGCGCAGGACACTGTGATGAACCTCTCGGAAAACCCGGAGCGGAAAAGTTACGACACGCTGCACTTTTTCGAGCTTTTTGCCGAAGCGTTCGCCGCGACAGCAGAAGCGCGTGCGCTGCGCGTCTCGGCTCTCGGGCCGACGGCTGCTTCGAGGGCGATGGACGGCTCCGAGCCCCCGCCGCAGGTGGAGGATACGGCCGAGTGGGACGGGCTATCCCCCGAGGACAGACAGGGTATGCTCCTCGCGATCGAAGCCCGGACGCTCGGAAGCCGAGGGCAAAAGCACGGCAACGACGTCGGGGCGGTGATTGTCCGTCCGAGCGGCGGAGCGGAGGGCGAAGACGCGTGGCGGGTGGTCTCGTGGGGATGCGCGCGCACACTGACGAGCGCTCCTGTCGATCCCGAGGCACCGCTCGAGGACGCAGGGGACGGCACGGGCGCGGGCAAGACCAAGAAGCGCAAGACGAAGGGCGGGGACAACAAGATCGACATTCACGCGGAGATGGATGCGGTGGCGCACGCGGCGCGTCGCGGCGTCACCGTCGAGGGCTGCGTGGCGTTCATCACCCGGTCCCCGTGTAACCGGTGTTTGCCGTTGCTGGTCGCCGCGGGCGTCACGCGGATCGTCTACGGCGACGCCATTCACAAGCACACCTCGCCCGAGGGCGCCGAGCGCCAACGAAAGATCGCCGCCGAGCACGGGACGAAACTCGTGGAAAACGTTCCGCCGGCGCCTCGCGGCGCGGCGCCGTACGCGCGGTGGCTCAACGGCGAGGACACGAAACTGTTCCCGCGACCGGAGGTGTGGAAGGCCTAGTGGCGAGTAGTCTAGTGGCCAGTAGTATTCATACGAGCTCGGGTGGTGGGTGTACGACGTGGATCGCGTATCGGTGATGGAACACCGCCGCTTCCGCTTCCGTCGCGAACGTACGATACTTAGCAGACGCGCGAAAAGCGGAAGCTAGTTCGCGATCACCTCGAGCGCCGGATTTTCGTGCGTGTTCTCCACCCCCTCGACGGCGACGCCGCGCGCCTCGGCGTCGGCCCACGCCTCCTCCGCCTCTTTCTTATGCCGCGCGCGCATTTCCTCGGCGAGCGCGCGCGCGTCGCGCGCGTCCATCTTCTGCGGGCAGAACGAGTAGCAGTACCCGAACTGCGCGCGGAATACCAGCGGCAGGAACGGGCCGATGAAGTACTCCACCAGCGGGCGGATGGGCAACAAGGGGGTCAAAATCTTGATCGCCTCCGAGTTCATGCGCCCGAGACCCTGCACGGCGGCGGTGCGCGCGATGCGGCGACGGTAAAACGAACGCAGCGCCGCCGGGATCTCCGACCTGTTCGTGACAGTTTTCAGGACATTCGCCAGCTCGAACCCGTCCTCGAACGCCAGACCCGCGCCCTGGCCGATGTTGGGCATCGTCGCGTGGCACGAGTCGCCCAGGAGCGTCGCGTGGCCATCTGCCCACGATTTGCCGACGCTCGGGAACCGGTCCCACAGGTCTCTCTGCTGAATCTCGCTCGGGTCGGTTGCGCGGATGAGCTCCAGCACCTCCGGCGCCCAGCCTTTCAACGTCTCTTCCAGGAACGCGCGAGGGTCGGAGACATCCACGGCGTTGGGAGCGTCCGCCTTGATGAAGCCGTACCACTGCACGCGCCCCGCTCGGTCCGGGCACGTCACGAAGTAATGATCCGGACCGATGAACGCGCTGTACCCGACGTCTTCGTAATAGTACGGCTTGAAGAGCGGTAACCCGGAGAAGAGCTTGTATCCGGTGAAGCTCGCGGTGGACCCCGCGCCCTTCACCCCGGAAGGCTCGCCGAACATCTGCGCGCGAACCAAAGACCAGATGCCGTCCGCGCCCACCAAAACGTCCGCGGTGACCACGCGGCCGTCCGCGAGCGTCGCGTCTATGCCGGCGCCGTCGGCGCGGTTGGCGTATTTCACGACGGCGGTGTCCATCTCGACGACGACTCGTTCCGAGTCGTCGCCATTATTAATCTCCCGCAGCAGAGCCTCCTGCAGGTCGCTCCGGTCGACGCAGATGGAGAAGGGCAGGTCCTTCTCGTCCGGGAGCTCCGTGATGGCGCCGAAGGTGAACATCCAGTTGCCCTTCAGCCCGTCGCGGATCCCGGAGGTTGTGCGCCAGAACGGGCGGCTCACCTCGTGCACGCGTGTGAAGAGCGACTCCGAGACCGCCTTGATCACGCTCACGCCGTTGGACGCGAGCTGGATGGGGCCGCCGAACGGGCGGTAGCTCGCCGTGCGCTCGAGCACGACGACGTCCGCGCCCGCGTTGCGCAGGCAAATCGCCGCGAACAGGCCGCCCAGCCCGCCGCCGGCCACGAGCACGCGCAGGGGCGCATCCGCGGACACCGCGTCGGGCACGTCCGCGCTGGGCTCGGCGAACCACCCGGCCGCGCGGGGGGAGACGCGGGACGCGGAACGACCGACGCGGCTCGAGGACACGCGACGGCACGACCGGGGCGCGTGCGCGGGACGCGCGAACGCCCCGAGCGTCGGCGCGAGAGCGGCCATCCTTGCGCGCCCGACTGTGCGCTATCGCGATTGGCGACACGACAGTTGGCAAACGCTCGACGACGCAGATCGATCCCGACGTCGATTTCGCGCGTCCCCAACTTTTCGCCGGTTCGGCAAACAACGCGAATTTCGTTCGCGCCATTCCCCCCGCCATACCCCCGGGCGCCCGCAGGCACGATGCTATCGCTCGCGTGGCGCGTCTCGCACGTGATGATATCGGCGGCGTCGCGTCGGCGCATCATCTCCCCCGGCACGCCCGCGAGCGTGCGCCGCTTCCGCGCGATGCAGCCGGCATTCTCGGATGCCGCGATCGGGCGACCGGCGCGACCCGGCGCGCTTCGAGGCCGGGGCCGCGCGTGGTGCGTGACGGTGCGCGGCGCCAGGGGCGCCGCGGGCTCGAAGGCTCCCAAGCAGCGGTACCTGTGCCAGGACTGCGGCGAGGACTACGGGCAGTGGCACGGGCAGTGTCCCGGGTGCAAGGCGTGGGAATCGTTCACGATCTTCACCGTCGAGCCGGCGGGGGGCAGCGCGGGGAAGGGTGGCGGCGGCGCGGGCGCGCGCGCGCTGGCGAAAGCCGCCGCGGACGCACCCTCGATCGGAGCCAGTCTCGGAGGGGTGACGGGGTTCGGGGGTTTGAACGACACCGATAGCTCTCCGGGTGTGTCTTCGAGCGCGCAACAGAGGCAACAACGGCGACAAAGCATCGGAGGCGTCGCGCGCGGCGCGTCGCGCGCGTCTCGCGGCGGGTGGGTCCAGGATGCCGGCGCGCCGCGGCGTTTGTCCGACGTCCTTTCCCCCGGCGCGGCCGCGCAGCGCCTGCCTCGCGTCGGTCTGCCCGGCGCGCTCGGCGCCGAGGTCGAGCGCGTGCTGGGCGGGGGCGTCGTGCCGGGCGCGATGCTGCTCATCGGAGGCGACCCGGGGGTCGGGAAGAGCACGCTCGCGTTGCAGGTGGCGGGCCTGTTGGGGGAAAAGGCGCGTTTGAGCGAATCTAAAACGATTCGGTCAAACGCGCCGGAGGAAGACGCCGAGGCCTCGGGGGCGGGGGCGGGGGCGGGGGCGAGCGTTCTTTACGCGTCCGGCGAGGAGAGCGTCGAGCAGCTCGCGAGTCGCGCGGAACGTCTGGGCGTTAACGCGGAGGGCGTGATGGTATACAGCGCGACTCGCCTGGAGGCGATTTTGGCGGCGGTTGTGCGCGAGCGCCCGGCGGCGCTGGTGGTGGATTCGATCCAGACGGTTTTCCTGGAGGACGCGACGGGCTCGCCCGGGTCGACGTCGCAGGTGCGCGAGTGCGCGACGGCGTTGTTGCACGCGGCGAAGACCGCGGGCATGCCCGTGTTCATCATCGGCCACGTCACCAAGAGCGGCGACATCGCGGGCCCTCGCGTTTTGGAGCACATCGTCGACGTCGTGTTGTACATGGAGGGCGACGCCGACCGCGCCGTTCGCGTGTTGCGAGGACACAAGAACCGGTACGGCTCCGTGGATGAAGTCGGCGTGTTCGAGATGGCCGACTCCGGGTTAAAACCCGTGCCTTCGCCCAGCGCGCTGTTCATGGGCGAGCGCGTGTTAACCGCGGACGTGTCCTCCGCGCCGACGGTCACCGTCCAAGGCTCGCGGCCGTTCATGTTAGAAGTGCAAGCTTTGTGCTCCGAGCGCTTCTCGCCGGAACAGGGCGCGCCTCCGACGCCGGCGGTGCGCACCGCCGTGGGGTTCAAGCCCGAGCGCTTGCAGCTGCTGTTAGCAGTGCTCGCGAAGTTCTGCCTGAGCGCGCGCCTGCACCAGCACGACGTCTTCGTGAACATCGTCGGCGGGATGAAGCTGGAGGACCCCTCCACGGACGTCGCCGTCGCGCTCGCCATCGCGTCGAGCTTCGCGGAGCGGCCGTTGCCGGCGGACATGGCGTTTTTCGGCGAGGTGGGTCTGGGCGGCGAGCTCAGGCCGGTGGCGCAGTCCGAGCGCCGGCTCGCCGAGGCGGCCACCATGGGATTCAAGCGCGTCATCATGCCACGCTCGAGCGCGCCGCCGGAACTCGGCAAGAAACAGGGCGTAGAGGTCGTGCTGTGCGCCACGCTGGCGGACGCCATACGCGAGGCGCTCGGGGTTGAGCCCAAGCGCCGCGCCGCGCGCGGCGCGGACGGAAGCGCCCGCCGCGGGCGCGGCGCCGCCAGGTGACAAGCTAGAGAGGTTGGTTTCAGAGCTGCGTTTTTGTGCCGAATACGATCCATCGGAAGGAACGATGTATGATATGTATACGTTCGATACCCGCCCTTTGTTCGTTCGTTCGTTCGTCCCGTCGTCTGGAATGCGCGAAAAACAATTCTCACGCGAGCGACGACCGCGCGAGCGACGCGCGCGTCGACCGGCGCGGCGGCGCCGGCGCCTCCTTCGCCTTCGCCGCCGGCTTCTTCTTCGCCGTCGACTTCGCCGCGGGGCTCTCGCTCGCCTTCCCGTCGCCGGCGGTCTTCTCCGCGGGGAGGGGCGTCTTCCGAGGCCTCCCCACCGGGCGCTTCGCGGTCAAGGGCTTCTCCGCGGTGGCCTGGATCGCCTCGCGCTCTGGGCGAACCGACGCGGGGGTCTCCGCTTCGGGCGCAACCGCCGCCGCGCGCGCCGACGCGCGGCGCGGCACGGGGGTCTCCTCGGGCGCCGTTTGGCCCCGTTTCGGTTTCGCCGCCGGCGTTCGTCGCGTGCGCGGAGTCTCCTCCGCCTCCGGCTCCTCCGCCTTCTTCTTTTTCTCGGTCCTCGCGCCCGCGCGGGGGGTCGCGCCGCGCGCGGCGGGGGCCTTGCGCGTGGACGTCTGCTTCGGCGGCGACGGCGCGATCCGCCGCACCGCCAGCGGGGTCTTGGCGCGCGGCGGGGACTGGATGCGCTTGAGCGCGAGCGGGGTCGTCGCGGCGTCGTCTTTTTCGGGGTTCTTCCCCACGTCTTTCGGTTCGCTTTTCCCCCGCGGGGTCTTCGCCTTCGCGGGCGTCGTCCTCCGCTTCTTCGCCGAGGGCGCGTCCTGCTCGGGCTCATCCTCCTCCTCCGCGCCGGCGGAGGCGGCGAAGAAGCCGAGCGCGGAAAGAACCTGCGCGCCGAGCGACTTGCGGCCGGCGTGCGGCCGGGGCGCGGCGGCGGACGGGGACGCCTCGCGCGCCTTGCGTTTGCGCGCCGCGGAACTCGGCTCACTCGGCTCACTCGGCTCCGAGCCGAGTTTCGCGGCGGGGGACAAAGGCGGCGTCTCGTTTTTGTTTTTGTTTTTCTTCTCCGCGACACCCTCCACGCCGAGTTTCGCGGCGCGCGCGTTGACCCGCTCGGCAAACGCCTCGAGGCTCTCGCGTCGCGACGCCAAGTCGTCGAGCTCTTTTTTCGCGGCGGCGGCGTCGGCGTCGGCGCGGCGGAGCGCCTCCGCCATGCGCTCCGCCTCGCGCTCGAGCGCGGCGCGGCGCTCGCTGAGGCGCGCCTCTTTCTTTTCCACCGCCTCCTCGCGCCTCGCGATGGCGGCGTCGTACTGCGCCGCCGCCTGCGCGGCTGCCGCGGACGCGCGCTCCACCGCGACGCGGGACTGCTCGCGCAGATGCGCCTCGTGCGTCTCGGACGCCTCCGCCAGCATCGCCGCGTGCGCCTCCTGCTCGTTGCGCGCCGCCGCGACAGCCTTCGCCTGCTTGTCAATCTCCGCGTAGGCGCGCTCTATTTCATCCTCGCGCGCGCGCACCTCCGCCTCGCGCGCCTCCAGCGCGGCGGTCGCGGCGACTTTCTCGTCCGAGGGCGGGCCCTCCTTCGGGTCGCTTTCTTTCCCGCGCGACTTGCGGCGAGCCGCCGCGGGCGAAGGCGCGTCGCGTCGTCGCGCCTCCTCCTCCGCTCGTCTCCGCCTCTCGAGCGCCGCCAGGTCCTCGCGCGCCTTCGCGGCGTCCGCCTTGAGCGCCTCGATCTCCTCCCTGGCCTTCGCGAGCTCGCCCGCCAGCCGCTCGTTGTTCCGGCGGTGCACCGGCGAGCGCGCGCGCGCCTCCGCGGCGGACTGCTCGGCGCCGTCCACGCGGCTCTCGAAGTCGGCGACGCGCGCCTCGGCGCGGCGATGCGCTTGCTTGGCGTCGTCGAGCGCGGCGAACGTCTCGTGCAGCTTGGCGCGGAGCGACTCCGTTTCGTTCGCGGCGGTTTCCTTCTCTCGCGCGTCCCGCTCGAGCTTGCGCGTCGCCTCCGCGAGGTCCTGCTCCACGCGCGCGTGCACGGCGCGCTCGTCCTCGATCTGCTTCTTCACCTTCGCGTTTAAATCGGCGGCGTCGCGGAGCTTGGTCTCAAACGCCGCGCGCTCGCGGAGCGTGTCCCGGTGCGCCTGCTCCACCATGGATTCGACGTACTCGTCGTGGCGAAGGGACTCCTCGCGATCGGCGAGGAGATCGGAGACGGTCGCGTGCGCTTGCGCGAGCTGTCGTGTAGTGCGTGTGTGTTTTCGCGTGCGTTATGTCGCGGGTGTGCGGGGGGGAACGGGTTTAGTCAGGATCGGGCGCCGCGCGCAATTTTTTGGTTCGCCTCGGGAAGGCTTCCCGATCCTCGGAATTGTCGACAGGGACGCGGAAGTGCAATCGCGGTCCGTCGCGGCGCGCGCAAGATCCGCCGGGACTCTCTCCGGAGATCGCGTGGCGCACTCGGACGTACCTCATCTTCCAGCTGGGCCACCCTCACGGAAAGCTCCTCGGCTTCGGACCGGGACACCACGTCGACGCTCAGGGCTCCGCCTTCGCCGAAATGGGCCCACACGTCCATGTCCTTCTTCGCGCTCATGGCGCTCGGCGAGGCGATCACGCGCGGAGCCTTCGCGACGGCGCGTATCGGATCCGGCGGAATCCGAGGAACGCGCGAAGCGGCGGACGACGCTCGCGGCCGTGCGAGTTTGCGCGGCGCTGCGGACTGTGACGGCGCGGCAAACCCTCCCGAAGATCTTCCGCCGACGTTCGTTGTTGCCCTCGGGAAAACCAAACTTGGCGGGAGTTTCGCACATTTCGCAGGCAGACCCGTTGTTTCTTTCGGCTACGACAACGGAGCCCGGTCTCGTCTGGTCATCACATCGTTCGCCGCCCGCGGCGCGAGCGCCTGTCCGCGTCGACTCGCGGTCGCCGCGACACGACCATGCGCATCTACACGCCCGCGGAGGTACGTCCCGAGCCTCCGCCGACGCACCCGCGCGACGCTCCCCTCACCCGACAGGCGCGCGAAACCAGTCGTACCCAAAAGCGGAGATGCCGACCGCGCGCGTCCCGTGCAGAAAGCGGCTTCCTGCGGTCCACGCGGGACCGATCGAGATGAAGCGTGTTTCCCGCGCGCGCGCCTGCCACTCCGACCACCACGAGATACGTCGACGGACGCTGTCGCGTCGAGACCTCCGCGCGCGTCCTCGGTGCCACGCGACGCGCGCTGACCCCTCGTCCCGCACGATGATGATGATGCGCCCCGAAATCCGCCGAAACTCTGTCCATCTCTTTCTCGCGTTTGTCAGGTCGCGGCGCACAGCGCCCCGGACGACTGCTGGGTGTCTTTCCACGGCGACGTGTACGATATCACGCGCGTGATCGCCGAGAACGAGGGGCCTCTCGTGCAGCCCCTGCTGCGTGTCGCCGGCTCGGACATCTCGCACTGGTTCGAGGAGTTAAACGAGGACTCCGAGGACGAAAAAGATGGAAAACGCGCCGCGCCCGTCGTCGAGCTCAAGACGCACGTCGACCCGGTGAGTAACCTTCGGCGGCCGTATACGCCGAACGGGCGGTTCGTGCACGTCCCCCCGAACGACCCAAACGTGGACTGGGACGCGCGCCCCACTGTGCCGTGGTGGCAGGACAGGACGACGATCGTGGGCAAGGTGAGTCAAAAGATGCGCGCGATCCGCGTCAAGAACGTGCTGACGCGGCAGGAGCATCTGATGGAGGTGCCGGGCGAGGAGACTTTGCGGGAGATTCGCGCGCGGTACGCCGAGTACAACTGGCACGCCGAGTCGTACGCGTGGCGTGTGCTTCGGCGCGACGAAAAGAGCGGGGCGCTCGAGTTCGTGGACGTGGACATGGAAAAGACGCTAGAGGAAAACGGGGTGGTGGACGACGCCAAGACGTTCGAGGAGCTGTCCATACCGTCCGACGCCGCCATCCCGGTGATACACTTGTACTTCACCGACGACCTCACCGTCGCGTGACTGGGCGTGTTGTGAAAAAGAAAACCATGTCAGCCTTTTTCATGTTTTTCGCCGAAAAAGAAAAAGCGCGTCTCGACGTAATTCCACATCCCTCGAAACGCGTCGACTCGCACGCCGCTCGCGTCAAAAATGCTCGCGTCCGCGCGCCTGTGCGCGATCCCCGGACCGAGAGCGACGATGATGTCCTCGCGCGCGGCTCGCGCGCGGGTCCTGCCCGCGACGCTGCCTCGCGTCGCCGAGGCGGTGGAGGCGCTTCGACGCGAAAAAGTGATCGGCGTCCCCACGGACACGATTTACGGCCTCGCCGCGAGCGCGTGCTCCGAGAAGGGCATCCAGAGGCTGTACGAGGCGAAACAGCGCGCGTACCACGTCCCGCTCGCGGTTTGTGTCGGCGAGGCATCCGACGTGAGCAAGTACGCGGACGTCGCGCACTTAAACCCGGGTTTGCTGGAGGAGTTGCTGCCCGGCCCCGTCACGCTGTTGTTACGCAAAAAAACCGACGACAACCCGCTGTCAAAGGCGTTGAATCCCGACGCCGCGCTTGTGGGCGTCCGCGTCCCCGACTCCGAGTTCATCCGCGCCGTGTCTCGCGCGTACGGCCACGCCATCGCGCTGACGTCCGCGAATCAAAGCGGGCAGCCCAGCACGCTGGCGGTGGAGGAGTTCGAGCACCTCTGGTCCGAGTGCGCGTGCGTGTTTGACGGAGGGCGCATCGCCGCCACGCGATCGGGCTCGACAATCGTCGACCTCTCCGTGCCCGGCGAGTTCTCCGTCAAACGCGCGGGCGAGGCGTGCGAGGCGATCCAGGAAACCTTGAGGAGGTACGGCATCGAACGCAAACGAGTCCCCGGCGAGGGCGAGTGAACGTCAGCGGTGACGAGGGGGAAAACCGCGTGGACGGCGGTTCGACGCGCCGGCGATATAGAATACCTTCGAAGGTAATACTCACGAGGTTTTAGACTAATCGAATTTCTACTCGAATTTCTACGCGAGGCTATAGACTCGCCGACTACTGCTTCAACGCCTTGACCGTGTGCCACACGAGCGCGAGCGCGAGCGTGACGAGCGTGGGCAACACCACCACGCACCCGTCCTGCACTAGGTTCCCGAGGGTCAGAACCCCGGCCAAAGCCGGCGCGGCGGACGCCGCCGATGAAAGCGCCCCGCCGTCGGACTCGAGCTCGCGGTGAAAATCGAGTAACATGACGCTCGTGTGGATGGAAACGAACGCGAGCGAGAGCAACGCTGTGCTGAGGAAATACGGCACGCTGGGGCACGATTCCGTGTAGAGCGTGCCCGGCCCGGCCGCGACGACGGTGTTCGCGGCGAAGAAAAATATCCCGCGCGCGATGCCTTGTCCGAGCCCCCACGCGAGGTGCATGTTCATCGAGTCGCCGCCGCTCACTTTTCTGTACCCGAAATGCCGGGCTATCGCGTCCAGCGCGCCGGCCATCCAACGAGTCTGCGACGTCCACATCAGCCGCCGGCACGCCTCGTGGCACGCCACGTACACGATGAACGGCAAGACGTACGCCTCCTCCGCTCCGAGCGGCAGGAAAAACGCCAGGGGAACCGCCAGGACCGTCGCGCAGAGGATCCACGACGCGCAGCTCGTGAACGTCAACACCACCAGAAAAGGCCGACTCGCGATGCGCGTGGCGAAGATCACGGCCGCGGGGCCGCACCCGATCAGCAGGTACCCGAGCGTCCCGACCGCCCCCATGGTCGCGGGAACCTCGTGTCGTCCAGTCCTCGGCGCCGCAAACTGACAGGCACGCTGGGCGCCCTCGTTGGTTTTGGTTTTCGGCGAGTTTGGTTGATGACGTGACTTGCCCGAGAAGAGCGGACGAACTCTGAAAGAAAACCCACCCCAAAATAAAATGCCCGTCGAGCGCCCTCCCCGCTCACTTCCGAGGGCGCCCCAGCCCGGTTCGGGGAAACCGAGGTTCTCCGCTCGAAGCCGCCCGATGGCGAAGGACAAGGCAAAGAAGGCGGCGTCCGACCCCGAGGCCAAAGCGTCCGGCCGTAAGCGGAAGAAGGCGGAAGACCCTGCCGCGAAGGATGAGACCGAGGCGGAAGCCGAACCCGCGGGCGATCCCGTCGCGGACGCTGACCCCGCGGAGGAGGCGGTCGAGGCGAAGCGCCGCAAGGGCTCGGACGCGAAGGAGGCGGCGGAGCAGGCGGCGGAGCAGGCGGAGGACGACCCGAGCGACGTCCCCAAACCCGCGTCCGGGGAGGGCGCGCCTCCCTCCGAGAAGAAGAAAAAGGGCAAGGCCAAACCGAAATCCGAAACGCACGCGCGAGTCGCAAACGACGCGCCCATCGTCAAGGTGCCCTCTTCCAAGGAACGCCTTTCCGAGCTGAAGTCCTCTTTGGAGGATGGCATGAAGGAACTCGAGGAGGGGCGCGCGCTGGTCGCCGCGGGCGAGGCGGAACTCGCGGAGCTGGAGGCGAAGATGTTCGAAGCGCGGAACAAAATCTCGCAACAGGAAGCGCACAACAACCGCGCGTCGCGCCGGCTGAAGCAGACGGCCAAATCGCTTCAGGAACAAGCCGTGAACACGGACATGCTCAAAGCGACGCTCGTGACCCTGGTCGTGCGTAAAGCCGCGAAGTCGAAGGAACCGCTACTCGCTGATGTGGCGGCGACGTGCGTCGCGATCCTCGCGGACTGGAAAGCCGTCGTCGCGCGGGATCCGGGCACGGCGGATGCGCCGGGCGAAAAAGAAAAAGAAGCGGAGAAAAAGGCGGAGACCGAGTCACGTCCGGGTTTGGCGAGTAACGCGGATACCGCTCCGACCGTTCCGGATCCTCAGGATACGGAGATGAAAGAGGCGAAGGATACCGATGTTGCGACGGAGACTCCGACGGAGAGAGACACGAGCGGTCACAACCCGTCACTGTCCGTCCAAACGAAAGAGATCGTCCCCGGGAAAACCGCGCCCCACGACCCGACGCGCGCAAAAGTCGTCGGGTGGCTGAGCGGGCGCGTTTCCCTTCCCGCCGCGCGCGCGCTGGAGCTTGAAATTTTCCAGGCGGCGGCGACGTGCGGGGACGAGTACAAGAGGTGTTTCAAGGCGGCGGCGGACCTGGTCGCCAGGGGAAACGTCCCCGAGGGGTTCGTGCGCAAAGTCGTCGCCAGCTGGGAACCGTGACGACAAGACAAAGCCGTGCGAGGAGAGCGTGACGCGCAAAAAGTTTCGTTTTGTCTCTCGCGTTTTGTCTGAGGACAAACGCGACGATGGCCATCGCCGTTCGCTTCTTCAGCTTCCAGGAGACGACTTGTTACGTCTGAAATCTACGTCTTTATAAGAAACCTTCCGTCTTCACCTGAGCTTGAACCCGAGTTTCTTCATGGGCTTCACCAAAGACTCGTGCACCAACCTGTCCCCGCGCAGACGCATGCGCTGCGCCGGCGACTTGGAGAACGCCTTGTGTCGCTTCCCTTTTTGTTTTCGCTTGAACAGTCCCGAAGCCGTCACCTGGAACCTGCGCTTCCACGAGCTGTAAGGCTTGATCTTGGTCTTCACGCCCCTCGTCTGCGCCGCCAACGCACCCGGCTTCGCCGCCCGCGAAGCTAACACAGCCCACGAAACCCCCGGGGAGGCAATCAGCCCCCGACCCGCGTCCAGCGCCGCGTCTCTCGCCCCACCGGTCCACAGCCCTCGCGATCCAAACGACACGCCACCGAGCGGAGTCCGCGCGGCGAGACGCGACCGATCGGAGAGCGTTCCGCTGGAAATCGATCCCTTCGCGGGCCCCACGAGCGATGTGGCGCTCGCGTGCATCGCGCGCGTTCCTCTGAGAGCGCCGACAATCTTCGCGAGCGGCGAGGAGGTCATCGTGCCGCACTCCCCGCACCGTTCGCCCGCGCACGTCGACGCCCGTCCACCAAAACGCCGAAATGGCGCAGAGAGGCGCAGCAGGGTCCCGCCCCCGCTGCGGGCTCGGGCGAAGAACGTCATCCGCGTATGCGCGCGGCTCGCCCGTGTCGTGCGGTCCGCTCCGCTCACTTCCGCGCGCGCTCGATGCGCGCTCGACTCTGCGCGATCGCCGCCAGTCATCCCCGCCCGGGTCCGGCGAAAACCTCATCGGTTTGCGCGAATTTCTGCGAATTTTCTGACGTCTGACGTCGCTGCGTCGGTGGGAAATCTAACGATGATGCGCGTCCACGCGCGCACGACACGGTTTCGGTTCGGCGCGTCGCGTCGGCGGCGGTCGTCTATACTCCTAGTTATAATAAAACGCACAACACCTACCACACGGGAACATCCGCTCACGTCTGCTCTTTCACGCTCTTTCATGCTGTTTCACTGGAACACCACCTGCACGGCATCGTCGAACGTGACGTCCCACTCGCGCGCGACGGCGACGGGCGCGGCGCCGCGCGCGCGCGTCGGGGTCAAACACTCCAACGCGGAAAAAGCGTCTGATTCGTCTTCGTCGTCCGAGACGATCACGATCGGGTTGGCGCGCACCGAGACGGCGCCGAAGACGCAGTAGTCGGTGGTCTTCGCGAAGAATTGCCTCTTGAACTCCCTGCGCGTGGACGAAGACACAAACGAAAACGAATCGTCGTTCGAGTCGTTCGTGACGGTCACCGCGACGGTCACGAGCGCGCCTCCGTCGTCCGCCGGCGCCGCCGAAGGGCGCGCCGACGCGACCCGCGGCGCGACGTGCGCGGCGATCGCCGCGCCCGACGGGTACGCGCGCGCCGACGCGACATCCGCGCCGCGCGCCACGGCGATTGAAAACGAAAACGCTTCTTCGGTCGAACGACCGTCGCGAGACGAGAACACCACAGAGGGCGTCTCGCACCTCGTGAGCGTCGAGGAGACAAACGCAGCCTCTGGCGCGAAGAGCTCGGCGGCGTCGTCGCCGTCGCCGCGGGTTCCCGCGGCGAACGCGCACCGCGCGGCGGCGGCGCCGGCGTCAAACGCCGCGTCTCCCGGGAAATCGACGCCGGCGATGAACACCACGGACCCGCCCGCTTCGCGGACGGAGCGCGGCGTCGCCGACGTCACCCTGGGAACCGCGTACGCGAGAAGCACGTGACCGTGGCCGGCGAAGCCGACGTCGCCGCGGCTTTCGTCGCCGAAACCGGGATTTCCGATCCGGAGCGTCACGAACGCGCCGCGCGCGACAAACGGCGAAGCGCACGAAACCAAACCCGGAACCGAACCCGCCCTCGTCGTCGTCGTCGTCGCGGCGGCGCGTGCCGAGTCGAACGCGCACGCCACTGGTCGCCCGTTCGAGACCTCCGCGTCGGCGCTCAAGAGCGAACGCGGAGAATATCCCGCGACGCGAACAAACGTTCCCCCCACGCGGGGCACCGCGGAGACTAAAGGGGTCCACGCGCCGTCCGCCGTCGTCGCCGTCGCGACCACCGAGACTTTTGGCGTTTCCGCGTCGAACCGCGCGCGTCCGAAGCCGGGGTACGCGACACCGAAATCGAAATTTCGAAATTTCGATTCTCCCGCGAGCTGAGGCTCGGCTCTTCTCGCGCGCGTCGCCGGCGACGCGCAGACGCCCGCGTTTTCCGGTCCCGGTCCCGGTCCCGGTCCCGGTCCCGCGCGAAAAGCTACGGGCGCGATTGAGCCGAACGCGCACGCGAACCAGTTCGGGTCGCGCGGGGCGTCCCCGAGGCTCCCGACGCCGCGCCACGCGACGCGCACCAAAGCGCCGCCCTCGGCGGGGAGAAACTCCAAGCCCTCCGCCGAGGACACGGAAACGCCGCGAAGCGCGCGCGCGACGACGAACGCGTCGTCTTCGTCGCGCTCGCGCTCGCGATAAAAAGAGTCGTTCGATTCCGAGGAACGACTCGATTCCGCGCCGCCTTCGCCGACCGCGGCGCGCAGGCGCACGTCCGCCTCCCCCCCGAAGAAGAGCTCCTCGAGCTCCTCGAGCTCCTCGAAGACGTCCGGGACCTCGCACGCGACGAGCGCCGATGAGACGAACCGCGCGCGCGCCGAAGACGTCCTTCGCGAAACCAAAGCCGTCTCTCTCGTCTCTCGGCGCGCCGCGACGCACGTCGCGTCGCCGCCGTCGCCCCAGCCGAACCCGGAGCCCGTCCCGGGCCACGTCCCGCCTCCGCCGTGCGGGAGCAGGTGGGCGCCCGCGAGCCAGACGTGCGCGCCCACCGCCGCGGGCACGTAAGCGCCGCCGACGACGCCGAGGAACCGAGGCGGGGACGAGGGAACCAAGAGACTCGCCACCGGCGCCGCGGAGACGTCGCCGGCGCCGCGGAGCGCGACGGCGACGGCGACAAAGCCGGACGTTTGACTCGCGACGCCGACGGGCCAACACGAGAGCAGCGACTCTCGTCGCGACTGTCGTGGAAGACCAGTCGAAGACCGAGTGGTCTTCTCGGAAAACAAAGAGTCGCCTTCGCTGAAAGCGCTGCTTCGTTCGTTCGGAACGGGAACCCACACAGTCGTGAGCTCGGTTTTCACGGCGACGCCCCCCGCGACGCAAACCAGTCGCGTCGCGTCGAAACGCTCAGCGTCGACGAGTCTCGTCGCGTCTAAACGCGCGCCGAACGAACCGTCGCCGACGTCAAACAGTGACGCTACGTGTTCGTCGTCCGTCACTCGAGATCGCTCTCGAGAAATCGGTGAGGAAGGTACTACGGCGTCACCGAAGCTCCTTTCGCCGTGGAACGGAAACGAAACCGAATCGCCGAAATCGACCCACCGGAACGTCCCTAAAAACGCGCTCGGCTCGGCGAGGGACGCGACGAGCGACACGGACGTCTCGCCGACGCCCGCCGGCGCCAAACAGTGGAGCCCCTCGTTTGTTTCCCCCTCGCCGCTCCGCGCCGAAACCCACGTCGCGCCGAACGCGCACTGCGCCGAACGCGCCAGCGCGCCTGTAGTCGTGCCGAGCCGCGCGTCCACGACCGCGCCGCCCGATGCCGAGCCGTACACCGTCGACGAGTGATCTCCCGGAGCGCGTCGTTTCGTTTTGTCGTCCTCCTCTTCGTCGTCAAAAAATCCGACGGCGTCCGAGACTGAAACTCTGTACGCGTAGTTCGCGGTTCGCGCGTCGTAAACGCCGTCGCTCGCCACGCCCACTCGTACCTCCGGGTGGCGCGATTTGTCCCTCGCGGGCGTCTCGCAGAGCGCCAAGACGCTGGAGACGGCGACGCCGGGCGCGGCGTTCCCGAAATCGCCAAAGTCGCCGAAATGACACGAAATCTCGGCCCTCGACATTTCGTCAAACGGAAGCGTCGCGAAGTTTGCGCCGGCGAGCGCGACGACGGCGGCGCCGGCGTCTGGCCCATAGAGCGGCGCGACGGCGAACACCGCGGGCGGCGCTGTGAACAGCACGCGGAGGTCCGATAAACTGCTCAGAAACGTGCCCGCGTCGTAGAACTCGACGGACACGAACCCCGCGCGCGACACCGCGGGCGTCGCGCATACGACGGCGTCCCCGAATCCGCGCGGGTCGCCGCTCGGCGTCCACTCGGCTTTCGTGAAGAGCTCGCCGAACTTGCAAAACACGCCGCCCGTCGCGTTGTAAACCGGTGGGACGCGGAAGTCCACGCCGTCGAGCGTGACCGGCGCGCCGCCCGTGTGCCGCACGCGCGCCGGGCGCGCGTCGCGCGCCGACGCGCGCGCGGCGACGGAGAAGAGCGAGAAGTAGTCGACGCGCACGGTGACTTTCTCGGCGGCGGCGTCGAAGACGGCGCCGGGGATCACCCGCCAGTCCGACGCCGTCAGGTCGGAGGCGCGCACCGCGACTGTCTCCTCGTTACCCTTCCTGGTGGGAAGCTTCGCGACGTCGTACGGGAACGTGACTTTCGCGAGATAGTCCAGCTTGAGCCGCAGCGGGTTGGCCTGCCACACGAGCGCGAGGAAATCCCACGCGCCGCGCGCGCCGTCGGAGACGAGGTCGTTCCGCGCGGCGGCCGCCGCCGACGCCGAGAGGTTAGCAACCACCAAGCCCGAGACGGCGGCGTCGGCGTCTACACCCATCACCATCGAGTCCGAGTTCGCGCCCTCGTCCAGAAGCTCGTCGTCCTTCCCGAGCACGGTCAAGTACGCCAGCGCGTTTCCAAGTGTGGAGTTGAACCCGTGCTCGTCCACGCGGAGGCTCGCGTCGGTACCGTCCACGGAGAGCAGAACCTCCGAGCCCGCCTCGCTCACCTTCGTGAACGTCGCGCGCGCGTCGCCGAAGACGCGCACCGGGAACCGGCCCGGCGACACGTACACCGTCTGCTGCGCGGTGACGTTCGCCGCGGTGAACAGCACCGGGGTCAACACGGCTTGTCCGCCCAGCAACAGCGGCTGCAGCGCGTTCACCACTCCCCACTCGTACCAGTCGTCGGCGGTCACGTTGGCGTTTGACGAGTCGACGCGCGTCGCGGCGGAGTCCACGCGCAAGAAACTTCCCAAAACGCACGTCCCGTCGTCGCTCGTGGCGAAGGGCGAGTAGTTGATGAACGCGCTTTTCGTACACCCCGCGCCCGCGGGGCGGAACATCTCGATGCGGTGCGAGTTGGCGTTGCGCGAGGTGTGGTTCAGGTACGTGAAGTTGGTCACCTGGCCGGGCGCGTCCGCCACCACGGCGGAGAGCGCGCCGTGCAGCTGAACGGTGTACGCGGCTTGCGGGTACGCGGCGAAGACGAGCTCGTGAACGTCGTCCTCGACGTTTTCCGAAACCCGCGGCGCGACTTCCTCGGTGTAGTACACGCCCGGCCCCTCGATCTGGTACACGCCGAAATCGCCGAGCGACGCGACGGTGATCCGCACGGACACGCCGGGAACGCACGAGCCGTCCTCGCGGTCGGCCCAGGCGTCGAAATTGGGCGCGCGCGGGTCCGTGCACCCCCCGCCGCGCAGCTTGACGTTTTCCGAACGCTCGTCGTCGACGGAAAAACCTTCCCAGGCGACGTACGCGTTACGCGCGGTGACGTTCTTTGCGACGAACAAAGACTCATCCGCCACCACCGCGCGCAACGCACCCTTGAAGTGGAAGAAATATTCCTGGCCGGGGTACAAACACATCGTCGCGTCGTGCGTCTCGCCGCGGTACGTCAGAGTATCCGACAAGTGCGTGGTCTCGTTGTTCGGCGGGCCGTTGACGCTGTAGTACCCGTACTCGTCCATCACCGCGTCCCGCCGCGCGTGCGTCATCGCGCTCGGGATCGAAGACCCGGGCTCGGAAGTTCGAGAGGCGTCGAAGATCGAGGCGTCCGTCGCGGAGACGGAGACGCGCACGCGCGTCGGGAGGCGCCGTTCCAGCCTCCGGAGCGCGTGGTTGCCGGAGTCGCACACGTACGCCGCGGCGCCGTTCGCGGCGCCCCCCCCCGCCGGCGGGACCACCGCGACGCCCGCCGGCGCGGCGAACATGGACGCCTGGCCGAGCTCGTCGCGGTGCCCGCTCGCGGCGACGTACGACCCGGCGTACGGGAACGAGACCGCGGAGGCGACGCCCTCCGAGCCCGTGACGTTCCCCTCCAGCGCGACGCGCCGCACGCGGTTCGTCGCCGCCTCCGTCACCAGCAGCGTCCGCCGCCCCGGTCCGGCGGCGCCCGCGTCGCCGTCCCCGCCCCCCACGTCGCGCGGCTCGAGGAAGAACGCCACGCCCACCGGCTCGTCGAAGCGCATGCCGTCCTCGCCGCCGGGAAGCACCGGCCCGCCGCGTGCGCCGTCCGCGGCGAGCGACGAGCCGCGCGCGGGCGGCGCGCCGGCGCCCGCCGCCGTGGTCACCGCGCGCGTCGCGACGTCCATCGCTCGTATCCGGTTGTTGTGCCGGTCCGCGATGTACAGCGTGTTCTGGTCGTGGTCGAACGCCATGAGACTGGGGGTGTTGAAAACAGCCAACGAACCGTCCGTGTGGTCCAGAAAGCCTTTTTTACCCGCTCTGTTCAGAACTGTGAAGACGCCGGCGCCGTTCGGGTCGCCGTACGCGCGCACGCCTCTGACGCGCCCGTCGCCGTCGGCGACGTATAAAACGCGCGACGCGTCGTGGTACGCCAGACCCGTCGGTTTGTTAATTTGGGCCACCATCGGGTCGTCGTGGTCCAAATACCCGTCCTCGCCGCTCCCCGCGAACGTCGCGACGCCGCCGATGTCCAAATCAACCACTCTTATCCGGTTGTTCCCGGCGTCGGCGACGAACAAAAGCCCGTCGGCGCTCCACGCCAAGCCGCGCGGATCGGAGAGTCGCGCGCGCGTCGCGGCGCCGTCCACCCACCCGGCGATACCCGAGCCCACCACCGTCGTCACTACGTTCGACGGAGTGACCTTGCGGATGCGGTGGTTCCCGCTGTCCGCGACGTACACGTCGCCGGTGGCGGCGCGCACGACGACGCCCGACGGCGCGCGGAAGGCGCTGCGCTCCTGGAGCCCGTCTCGGAAACCGGGCGTGCCGTCGCCCGCGACGGTGGTCACAAAGCCCTCCGGCTGGCACGCCAGCTCGTACGCGTCGGAGGCGGGCGGCACGTGCACCAGAAGCACGGCGAGGAAGGCGAACGCGGCGGAGCGCCACGGCCTGTCGCGCGCGGGCGCGCGCGATCGACGCGTTCCGATGTCACCTCGCGAAACCATCCTCTCTTGGAGCGATTCGAACGAGCGGTGCCTCTCGCGCGTCGCGGAAGTGGAGCGCGCGGCTAAACCAACGAACGCATCATCGCGCTCGCGTCATCTTGTCACTCCCTGAACGCGTGCCGGAGCGTCGGACGTGACTCTCGTCCCGCGCCGCTCCCTCTGGGTGGGCCGAGGAGGCGAACAACAACGACTTCGGCTTTCGCGCGCTCTCTTCACGAGTGTGAATATTTTTAGACTCCGGCGCGGAAATGGGAAACGCAGCCATCTTTTCTCGAAAGCGTCTGCGCGATCGTCGACCCCCGCGGGTCGGGCAAAGGCGCTGCGCTTTCGTGATAGGGAGTAGCTAAATCTCACTACAAGAAGAACTACGAAGTTTGTGTGGGTTCCCTACGTTTCGCGGAAGGAACGGCACCGTGGGGAAGCGAGTCCCCCCGCGGCGGATGTGTAAAAAAACCGCCCCGGTCCCGCCGCGAACCGATCACGAATGCGTTCAAGCGCTCGCGCTCGCTTACTCAGCCTTGGGCGCCTCCTTCATGGCGTTCACCTGCTCCTGGTTCATGGACTTAAGCACGGTGAGGATGAGCTCCTTGCCCTCGTCCCAGGCATCCTGGATCTGCCTGGCGAGCTCCTCGGCGTCGGCGTGGCCAGCGGGAAGCTTGAGGTCCTCGCGCACGTTGCCAGAGTCGTCCATCAGGCCGAGGAAGCCCTCGTCGTTCAGGTCGACGAGGGTGTAATCCTCGCGCGCCACGATGGGCACCTCGAGGTTGTGGGAAGAGGGCACGAGCTCTTCCATCTTCTTGCCGGTGAAGATGTCGGTGGCGGTGAAGTGGCACTTAGCGTGGCCGTGCTTGCCGGTCTTGGAGGTGGTCACCTCGATCACCTGGACGGAGGCGAGAGGAAGGCGAGGCGAGAGGAAGGCGAGGGCGGGGCGGGTCAGAGACGGGGCCGTGGCGCGCGCGCGCGACGTGCTTTCGGCGGGGAAAGGCTGAACGCTCTTCGCGCGCGTCGCGGGGCGCATAGGCCGCGACCTGAGGCCGCGACGACCGCCGGCGGTGATTTTTCCCGCAGCGCACTGGAGAAAGTGCACCACGAAAAACCCGCGCTTGACGGCGCGAGCGCGCGGACGGAAACCGTCGACGGCGGGCGTCCGCGACGCGAGGATCGCCTCCGTTCCGGCGGTTCCGATTCCTCGCGGGCACGACGGTGTCGTTCCTTCGGGCTATCCCGCGCCAGCCTTCCTGGAGTGGGAGGCACGACCGCCGGCGCGGGGAGAAACTCGCGCCAGCCGATTGCCTCGTCGCGGGATGGCGCGATTTCGCCGGAGACGTACCTTGGTGGGACGGCCCTTGATGACCATGAATCCGCCCTTGCGAACGGAACCGGCCTGCATGGGGACGGTGGTGGACGCGCCGGCATCGGCGGTCTCGAATTCCTCGACGTCGGAGTGGTCAGACATGGTTGGATGCTCCGCTTGCTTGGGCGTGTGCCGTGCGCTGCAGTAAAAGGGCTTTGGTGCCGCGCTCGCGCAGTCTTTGCGGTCCACAACTCCTGCGAAGAGGATCTACGGCGTCACCGATACCAGGCGTTTCGATACCAACTACGGTAGTCATATGGAGTGGTTTTCGTTTCGCTCGGAGCGGAAAGAAGAGCGCGCGCTTCAGTCGCATCGGCTGTTCAGGACCGCGCGAGCGGGGTGGTCTCCCGATGCGACGGGCCCTGGCGACCGCACTGGCGGGTGCGGGCCGCCGCTTGGACGCGCGTTCGTGCCTCTCGGGAGTCTCGCCTCCATGCGCCGCGCGCTCGACCGCGTGGCACGCGCCCATATGCGCGGTGCCCTCTTCCGGGCACTTCGCGCACGCCTCGTTTGCCGCGAGCGGGAGCGAGCCCTTCGCCGGCCTCCCTCTTCCCGACGCCGGGGGCAAACCGCGCGGGAACACGCACGGCGCGTCAGGGGCGGGCGCGATGCGCGGCTTCGTCGCCATCAACAAGCGGATCATCCAATGCGTCGACGGTACGCGCGCGTCGGCACCTCCCGCGAATCGAACGAGACGTTTTTCGTTTTTCGTCATTCGCGTCATCGCGTTTTTGTTCCGCCGACGCGCTCTTCCGAACTGACCGTCTCGAACTCGGCGCGCCGCCCCGCAGCCGACGCGCTTCTCGCCATCGTGGCAAACGAGTGGCGCGAGATGAACACCGTGAACGTCGCCACGGCGTGGCATCGCCTCGCGAAACTCTCGAAACAAAAACAAAAACGAAAACGCGGCGCGTCGAAAGCTCTCGACGCGCGCTCAGACGCGCGCATGCAGATCCTCGAGCGGCTGGCGTTTAAGAACGTGGACGCGTTCGACGCCATGAACCTGGCGAACGTCGTGTGGTCGCTCGCGGTGCTGGACCACCACGCGTTTAACTCCTCACAACGGTTCCTGAGAAGAGCGTGCGAGCGCATCGAGTCCGCGGCGCGGCGCGGGATGGCCATGCCAAAGTACCCCCCCGCGACGGACAAAAGCTTCCCTAGCGCGCAAGCCGTGTCGAACTGCCTGTGGGCGTTCACCACCATGAAACACCCGCTCGCGCACGCGCTCGCGTCGCTTTTAGTCGAGATCACGCCTAAGTTCATCAAAGAGTTCGACCCGGAGGCGGAGGCGGAAACGCGGGCGGACAAGACGTGTGATGATCGGCGTTTTGGTACGGCGGCGGCGACAGAGACTCTGTCGCCGAAGAAAAAAAAAACCGGCGGCGCCTTTGTGGCGCAGACCATCTCGAACCAGCTCTGGTGTTTCGGGACGCTGCGCCGGCACCCCGGGGACGCGCACTTGGACGCGCTCGCGCGCGCGGTCGCGAAACACGTCACACACTTCAAGCCGCAGGAGCTGACCAACGTCGTCTGGGCGTACGCCGCGCTCGCGCACTACCCCGGGGACGAGTGCATGTGCGCGTTTGAGCACGAAATCGCGCGCCGCGCGAAAAAGGGCGAGTGGAACCCGCAGAACCTGTCCACGCTCGTGATGGCGGTCGCGTCGTTCCCGCACGACGACGCCGCCTCACGCGCGTCGCTCGGCGTGCTCATGCGCGCGCTGGACCACGACGAGGTCGTGACAAACGTGGCAAAGTTCAACTTCCAGGACCTCGCCAACGCCGCCTTCGGGGTGGCGGTCGCCGGCGGGTTCGCGTCTAGGCTCTTCGCGGCGCTGTGGGAACGCGTCTCGCGCTTGGAACGCGACGGCGTGAAAATGAACGCCGAGACGGATTCCGGCGCGCTCATGCTGTACAACGCCAAGCTTCTCGCGGAGGCGGTCGCGCCGCGCGTCGCGCGGTCGTTGCCGCCTCTGCCCGCGTGGCTGGAGACGCAGGCGGAGGCGCTGTGGACGAAGCAGGCGGAACGGGGTACGGTTTCCGAGTTTCAGCGCGACGTGTCGCGTCGGCTGCGCGACTTGGGCGTCGCGCATTCCGTCGAGGCGAAGACGGAGGACGGGAAGATGTCCGCGGACATCGACATTCCGCTTCCGGAAGCGAATTCCGGCCATCTCTCGGTGGCGCTGGAGTGCGACGGGCCCTCGCACTTCTGCGTCAACCGCACGATGGGCGCCGTGCCCCTGTCGCGCAACGGCGTGCGGGACGCGCTGCTCGGCGCGAGGGGCAAAAGAGTGGTCGTCGTGCCGTGGGATGAGTGGGCGGTGCGCGAAGACGAGGGCGTCGCCGAGGCGTGGCTCCGCGCGCGGCTCGAGGCGGCGGGGGTCGTCGTTGGTATCTCGTAGTATCGATATATTACCACGGGCGCGGCGAAAAGTCGCCGCGTCACCGTTTGCGCGCAACACATTTTAGTCGCGCATCACAGCAGCTTCACGGCATCCGCGGTCTTGGTGTCCTGGGCGAACGCCTCCAGGGCCTTCGCGGCCGCGACGTACGCCTTCTTCGCGGCCCCGGCGTCGCCGCCGGTGCACGCCTTTTTCAAGCCGGCGACGGCGGAGAGGAACGCGTCGGGTTCCTTGCCCAGGTTCGCGGCCTTGAGGTCGGCTTCCCACGAGCCCTTGCCCAGCTCCTCCGCCGCGAGGGCGAGGTACCCCTGCTCGATCAACCCGCCGGCCTTGCTCATCTTGAACACCGCGATCTGGACCTTGCTCGAGTCCGAGTCGAGCTTGTACTCGTTCTTGGTGACGTAGGACTTCTCGAGCTTGCGTTCGGCTTGGATGCGCTCCGAGCGGTTCGCCTTGGCCTTGGCCAGCAGCCTGGTCGGAGAAACGGAAGATGGATCGCGACGTGTCAGTTTCGCGCATCGTCGCAGACGAGGGGACGAAGGGAGCGGCGGTCGGGGAGCGGCGGTCGGGGCGCGGTTTCGCGAGATGCCGTGCGTCGTATCGATGAGGGCACGCACTCTTCGTCCTCGTCGTCGTTGCCGGGGATGAGCGCCCACGCCTTGGACGCCACCATCAGCTGGACCGCGGACGCCCCGAGGGCCAGGGTATCGCGACGGCTCACGGGCGCCTTCACAGCCTTGGGCGCCTTGGACTCCGCGCTCGCGCGGACGACCGATCGGCTGGTGCGGGTGACAGCCTTCACGCTGGAGACGGTGGACGCGAACATGATGGTAGCCATGTTGTACTTCAATCACGCGAGGAGATGAATGGCGAGCCCGATGGCGTGAGTGGATAACCTGGCGCTGACGCAACTCTGCTGCAGAGCCAATGGGCTGTCGCTTTCATTTCTTACGCAGCCCTAATGACGTGAAATTAGTTTCAATGAAAAAAACCTCTAAAAACGCGAAACACATCTATAGGGATTGTAATTTTGAAGTCGGGTTAACGGGATTCGACGAAGAGAGGCGTTTGAACGCGCACAGCTTCACTACGAGTCCCGCCGCGATGGTCACCGCGGAGGCGGCCATCAAGGAGGCCGAGCGCAAGGTTCGCGATGCCATCATGCGAGAGGCCATCGCGCGAAACGCCTCCGCGTCTGCCGCGAAGGCGCAGGTGAGCGCGGAGGCGGAGGTGTTCGTGCTCCGCGCGGACGCCTCGCGGTTGCGAGACGAATTGCGAAGCGCCGAGGATGCGCTGCAGCGCGCGTCTTCGGAGCGACACGCGTCGGAGGCGACCGCGCGCTCTGTCGCCGCCGAGAACGACACGCTGCGGGCGGAATACGCGAACGCGCGGAGGGAGATTGACGAGCTCAACGCGGTGTTGCGCGCGCGGTCGCAGGACATCACGCAGCTCGGCGGTGTCATAATCTCCGTCTACCGGGGCGAAGTCGACCCGCGCGACTTGCGCGACATGGCGGATGGCATAGCGCACGTCATAGGCCCCCAGAAACCCACGCCGGCGGTCCGAGATCACGGAGACGGCGGAGACAGCTCAAACCCCCGCGCGTCGCGCGAACGACCGACGTTTTTGCGCGACGAGAGGATCCGCCGGAGCGACGAAGACGAGCGACGGGCGAAAACGTCGTTTTCCTCCTCCGTCTCTTCCGCTCACGCGACCGCGACGCGCGGGCGAGGAGACGTAAGAGAAGTAACCCACGCTCACGAGCAGGAGGAGGAGGCGGAAGACGCGTCCGTTCCCATAAACAGCGCGTTCTTCGGCGTGGACGCTGAGGAGATCTCGTGGGACGAGCCTCTGAGCGTTCGCGAAACGCGGCGGAGGCCGCTCGGCGTGCCGACGCTCGCGCTCGAGAAACTCGCGCCGCCGCCCGACGACCCCGACGCCGCCATGCTCGAATTCGCGTACGAGCAGCAGTACGGTCCGGAAGCCGCCAAACGCATGGTCGAGGAAGCCAAGGCGGCGCGGTGATGAGGGTACTTTTAACAAACAACGAACTGTGATGAAGTACGCGTTCTGACGCGCAAAAAGGTCCATTCTCTCGTCACGAGACTCTCGTAAATCATTTTTCCATCGCTCGCCGCGCCACCGCGCGCTCGGCGCGCAGCGCCTGCGTTTTTTTTTCGCCGTCGAACAAATTAAATTGCGCGAAGAAAGACGCGCGGCGACGACGAAGTGGTCAGTGTCGGTACAACACACGGCAGAGCAGTCACGCGCGCGCGACGCGAAGACCGTTTCGGGTTTTCGCCGGCGTCGTTCGACGCCGAGGAAAGAAGACAGAGAAACCGCCGCGCGCGAGAAAAAAGAAAAAAGAAAAGAAAAAGAAATCGCCGCACCTCGCGTTCGGCGGCGTCCGTCTCGGCGCGCGCGGCGCGCATTTCGTTTCGCGAAACGACGTTTTGCGCTTCGCAGGCGGTCAAGTCTGCGCGCGCCTCTTCGAACGCGCCGCGCCGCGTGAGCGCGCGCGCGCGTCGCATGAGCAGCTTCGGGTGATTAGGCACGATGCGATTGGCTTCGTTGAGGTTCCGTATGGCCTCCCCGAACGCCTGCATGCCCATGTGCGCCGCGGCGACGTTCATGAGCGTCGCGGCGCGATTCTTGTCAATCTCCGCCTGGTCGCCGGGGTTGGTGCCCGCGATGAGGTCGACGATGGACAACGCCGCTCGGTATTTCTCCAGCGCCTCCGGAAACGCCCTCGACTCGTACAGCTGGTTACCCTGCATGCGCAGCTGGACGTGCTCGTTCAGCGCGCTCACCAGGTTGTTGGTCTCGACGCGAACCTTGCGACCGGGCGGGACGTGCGAAGGCGCCGTCCCGAATCCGCGATCGTCGACGTCGTCGTCGACGATCGATTCGCCGTCGCGCGTGTGCGTTTTTTTTTGGTGCGCCGCCAGCGACTCGATCATGACGCGCTCGGCGTCCGCCTCGTTCAGTTTGCCCTCGTCCATGGCCTTCTGCGCGCGACGCAGCATCTCCAGCACGCGCGGGTTACACGCCCACTTGGCGAAATCGCCGCGCTCGTCGTTCGTGAACGTCTTGATGATACGCCGCAGCACCGGGTTCTCCAGGAAGGGCGCCACGTTTTTCTGCGCCTCGAAATCTGCCGCGAGCACGCGCTCGCGAAAGTCCCGCGCGGAAGATTCCTCAGCGTGCGCTTCCATCTGGCGGATCTCCTTGCGCTGCTGCTTCATGAGCGCCTCCCGGTTCTCCGGGCGCTCGCAGAACTCGCGGAACGACGGGCCCTGGTACGTCGCGCGTTCGGGTGGAAAGGGGGCGGGAGGCGTGAGCGTCGAAGCGGTGGGAAGCGCGCCACCCCGAGACGGGTCGCGTCGGATGTCTCGGGAGCGCCGAACGAGAAACGCCAGAGCGCGAGAGGGGCGATGAACTTACGAACGCCGCGGCATCGTCGGCGCCGCCGCCGGGTTGACCGCCTGTCCCGAGGATAGACATGGCTCACGTGTGCGCTGTCGTGCTTTCGCGCGGGGGAGAGTGTCACCTCTCGTCTCCGGGTCGGGTTCTCGTGGTAGGAAAGCGAAGCTCTGCCGTTTCGACTTCTCCGCGCTCGTTTTCGAACGCGGCGCGTTTCGGCCGCGGGAGGACGCGAAAAAAGGGCTTTTTTCGAATCGCGCCGCGAGGCGATCGCCACTTCACGAGGCGGAAGCGAGCGAAGCCCTCGCGGGTTCAGCTCTGACGCGTCACCATGGATCCCATGGCGAACATCTGCGCTAACTTCGACGCGGTCGGCCAGGCCTTCATCACGCACTACTACCAGGTCTTCGACAACGACCGCAGCCAGCTCGGGTCGCTGTACAAGGACGACGTGTCCATGCTCAACTTCGAGCACAACCCCGGGCGCCCCGGGCAGTTCAAGGGCACGGCGCAGATCCTGGAGAAGCTCCAGAACCTGCCTTTCCAGAAGGTGCAGCACCAGGTGGTGACCATCGACTGCCAGCCCACGCCGGGCGGGGGTGTCCTGGTGGTGGTGTGCGGGAACCTCCTCGTGGACGAAGAGCAGATCCCGCAAAAGTTTTCCCAGGTGTTCCAGCTGCTTCCCTCGGGGACGGGGTCGTTTTACATCTTCAACGACGTCTTCCGCCTCAACGTCGGGTGAACGTACCGCGCGGAGACGTAGCGGCGAGATCGATTCTTCTGGTAGCACTCGCGAAAGCACAAACGACACACACACGCACACACACACACACACTTCGTTGCTTTACAGTACGCCGCTTCTAAAACGTCTCTCCGCCGCGCGCGGAGGGAGTCGCGAAAACCATCCGGCGCGTCCGTCACATCGCCGTCTGGCCGCTGAGACACAGGTCCACCTTCTCGAGCAGGTTGGGGTTCTCCAACGCGGCGGCGACGCGTTCCTTATCGTTCAGCTGCTTGTTCACGGCCGCCTCCGAGGAGTGCGACCCGGGGCTCACGACGATGTCCACCTTGAACCGCCGCGGCAGCACGCGCAGCAGTTTCACTCGGATGGACAGACCGATGAGGGTCGCCATGCTGCAGTGCGGGACCGTGGGCGTGAACGCCACTTTGATGCGGTCCTCGGCGTCGCGAACGTCCACGTTTTCCGCGCTCACCACGTCGAGCTGCTCCAGGCTGTACGGGTGCTCCGGGTCGTTGATGTCCTTGATGTGCTCGAACACCTCCTGCGCGTCGAAGGGGTCGGCGAGGGCCTCGTCGCACTCGTGCTTTTCGCGGGACACGATCTGCGCCGAGCGGATCGAGGGCGACTTCCGGTGCACCACGGGCGCCGGGTTTATCAACTCCTGCCTCTGCTCCATCATGCTCTGTTCCCCACACCTCACCCGCGCATCCCCTGGTGCTCCCGCGCGGCCTGACGTCCGGCGCCGGTCGTTGTGGTCGGCGAGAGAAAAGCCGCCGAGAAAGAACGCAAAAACTCGTCGACGCTCGACGGGACGAACGAAAAGAAAACGAAACCCGTTCACCGCGCGCTCGTTTTAGAACAACCGGCCAGAGTCGACCGCGCCCGGCTGCGGCGTGTGGGTCCACGATGGCTCTCTCCGAGGAGGAGGACATCAGCTCCCTCAAACTTCGCGCGAAGGCTGCGTTCTCGCTTGTCGAGCTTCAGACCAAGGAGACGCGCGGCAAGTGCGACGAGCGGGAGATTCCGATGTTGTGTCGCACGCTCGGTCTCAATCCGACGCAGGAGCAGCTCCTGGCCATCGTCGAGGAGCTCCGCGGCGTGGGTCCGGACGGCGCGGCGAACGCCACCGGGTACGTCGCGTACCAGCGTTTCGAGGACGTGATGCTGGATCTGCTCACCGCGCGCCGCGGCGAGTTCGCGCGGGACAACGAGCAGACCATCGCGCGCGCGTTTCGCGCCTTCGACCCGCACGGGCACGGATTCGTCGAGGCGGAGCACATGAAAAAGCTCCTCGCCACGCAGGGCGACGCGTTCGACGAGGCTGAGGTGGAGGCGATGATGGAGGCGGCGGTCGAGCCGGGGTCGAACGGGAAGATCTACTACGAGGACTTCGCCGCGATCCTCGCCTCGGACGGACGGTGACGCGAGCGCGCGCGTCGAGTAGTATAAGTATAAGGTATAGGACACACTCATCATCGCGCTCGTCTCTCGTCGCGCGATTCCAAATACGTGCTCTCGCGCAACACGTCGTCGACGGCGGCGAGGAGCGCCGCGTCGTTCGCTTCGTCTATGGACGTGTCTCCTCCGCCTCCCCGCACCCACGCCACGATACTTTCCGTGTCGACGCCGGCGCCGCGCAGCGCGTCCGCGTTGGTGTCCCCCGCGCGCAGCGAAACGACGACGTCGTCGACGCCGCCGCGGACCGAGTCGAGTCGAAACGAAAACGAAACGCGCGCCGAGTCGTGAGCCGGCTTGGTTTTCTGTAAGTCTTTTTTCCTCCGTTCCGTCTCCAGGAAGACGTTCGCCGTCGCCGGCGACCCGAACAGGTTATGCCCCGCGCTCCCCATGCTCTCCTGGTACGCGCCCACCAGGAACGCCGCCATCAGGTAGGGCTCGCCCTCGCGCGGCGCGTGCAGCGTCAGGAACGGCGAGGGCGCGCCTCGCTCGGCGTCGGAGAAAACGTCTTCCACGCCTTTGGCGGCGGCGCCGACAAAGGCGTCGACGCGCCCGTCGCTGTCGCAGGTGAGGTCCGCCACCGCCCCGGCGGCGTTCGGTCGCTCGCGCAGGCGGTGTAAAGGCGCCACCGGGAACAGCTGCTGGATGGCCCATATGTCCGGCAAGGAGCGGAACACGCTCATGTTGGCGTGGTACCACACCGCGGGCCGACGCGCCTCCGTCTGCACGTCCACGGGGAGAAAGTATTGCGAGGTGCTCTTTTTCAAACGTCGCGTGTTCGCGATGTGAAACACGCGCGCGCGCGTCAAACAAAACAGCTCCTCCGCCTCGGCTCGTTCTTCCAGCCCCATGATCCCGAGCTTGAACAGCCGGTCGGCTTCCTGCCTGAACTGCGTCGCGTCGTTGATCGCCTCCTGCACGTTCGCCGTCTCCGCCGTCTTCAAAGTTCGCGCCACCTCGCGGAAGTTGTGCAGCAGAAACCGCGACGGAGGCATCGAGCGAAGCGCCTCCAACGTGGGCGTCTCGGTTTTCTCGTCTTCGTTTTCTGTAAACGGAGTTTCACCGTCCGTCGCGAACGGGTCTCGAACCGGCTCCGCCCCGCGTTTATATTCGTTCGCCTCTCGGGACCCGCGCGCGCCTCTCGGGTCCGTGGATACGATCTGGAACACCAGCGCGGCGGACGCGGAGACGATGGCTCGGCCGGACTCCGACACGATGGTCGGAGGTTCGATCCCGGCGCGCGCGCACGCGTCGGCGAGCGCGGCGACGACGTCGTTTGCGTAATTTTTTTCGTCGTAGTTTCGCGAAGCGCGTCCGCCCCACCCGCGCGAGCCGTCGTAGTCCACGCCGAGGCCCCCCCCCACGTCTATCAGTCCCATGGGCGCGCCCAGCCGCACGAGCTCGGCGTACATCTGGCTCGACTCGCGCATCGCCTCCTTGATGGTGGCGATGTCCGACACCTGGCTGCCGACGTGGAAGTGTAACAGACGCAGCTCGGAGAGAAACCCGGCGTCGCGAAGCGTTTCGAGTAAAAAAAGCGTCTCGCGCGCGCCCAAGCCAAACTTGGCGTCGTCTCCGGACGTCGCGCCCCACTGCCCGTCGTGCGTCGTGCCCAGCCGCACGCGCACGCCGAGCAAGGGCGTCGAGCGTGGTTTCGTTTTCGTGTTCGAATTCGTTCGTCTCGTTTCCCGCAAACGTTCGAGGATGGGTTCGAGCTCGGAGAGCTTCTCCACGACGAGCGCCACGCGCGTCCCGGCGGCGGCGGCTTCAAACGCGACGCGCACGTACGACGCGTCTTTGTACCCGTTACACACTAACAAAGGCGCATGCGGGGTCTGTGCGTCTTTTTTCGTTTGTTCGACATCCGCGCACGAGCGCATGACCGCGACCGCCAGCAGGAGCTCGGCTTTGCTCCCCGCCTCGAGCCCGAACGCGCGCGGCGCGCCGGAGGAGACGAGCGCGCGGAGCAGCTCGACGTCGTGGCAACACTTCACCGGGAACACGCCTTGGTACGCGGGTTTGGGACGGGAGCCGTCGGCGGAGGTCGCGTCGGCGGAGGACGCGTCGGTGTCGGTGCCTCTCTCGACCGAACGAAGGCTTCCCGCGCCGTAGTTCCACGTCGCCGCGGCCTCGTCGAAGATGGCGTGCAGTCGCGCGGCTTCGCGGCACGCGATGTCGGGGAACCGAACCACCAACGGGCCGTCGCTCGCCAGGCGCGCGCGCGCGTCGCTGGCGAGCGCGAACAGATCGATCTCGGGGGGGGGCCCACCGAGCGCATCGGCGTCGTCCCCGAGCGGGCGGACCACGACGCGGCCGGTTTCCGCGTCCGCCGCGAAGTATGGCGCGCCCCACGCGTCGAGGCTGTAGAGCGACGCGCTGTCTTCGACCGTCCAGTCCTCGACGCGCGGGGTGGACCCGCGCGGGACGAACGCACCGAAACGTCGGTGTCGGTGGTGGCGCGCAGATGGAAGATTCGGGCGTGTTAAGACTTTGCCGCGCGGGCTCGCGCGCGGCGCCGGACGTCCCGTGGACGCGCGAACGCCCACTTCGCCAGCGGAGGTGAGCATCCCCGATATCGTCAGAGTGTACCTTTCGCGCGTTACGCCATCTTAAAACATCACGGCCGTCCGCGGCGTCGGGCGCAATGGCGAAGCCGACCTCAGCTAACCGTTGTGGTCGATTTTCGGTGCGCCCCGCTGCTCCGTCCCAGAAATACGAAATCTCACACGAGCGAAGGACGCAAGCGCGGCGGGTCAGGTCCTGAGGCGCGTCGGCGACGACGAAAGCGCGGGGGAGGGACGCGATGTTCATCTATTTGAGCAAGAAGATCGCCATTCCCAACGGAGTGCACTTGAGATGTGCCTCCTGGAACGCCACGGAGGTACGCTCGCGGACCACCCCCTCTCTCCGACCTTCACTTTCCCGTCTGCCGGTTCGCCCTCTGACCGCGCTCGCCTCACACTCGCAGGGCTGGATCGCGTGCGGCGGGGACGAAGGCATGCTCAAGGTGCTCAAGTTGGAGAGCGCGACGGTGAAGGGCGGGCAGCAGGGCGGAAACCTCTCCATGAACCAGACCCTGGAGGGACACAAAGGGTCCGTGGTGGTGGCCGATTGGAACCCACGACACGACAAGTTGACCACGTCCGACCAGAACGGCTTGATAATAGTCTGGATGCTCCACAAGGGCATGTGGTTCGAGGAGATGATCAACAACCGGAACAAGAGCGTCGTGCGTGACATGCGCTGGTCCAAAGACGGGGAGAAGATATGCATCGCGTACGAGGATGGGCACGTCATCGTCGGCGGCGCCGGCGGGAAGCGGCTGTGGGGAAAAGACCTCCCGTTGACCCTTTCGCTGTGCGAGTGGTCGCCGGACGGCCGGTTCGTGCTGTTCGGCACCGCGAGCGGCCAGGTTCTTTTGTACGACTCCAGCGGCCACCCCATCGCGGAGACGCGCGTCGTCGCCAACGAAGGCGTCGGCGCGTCCCCACTCGTCGCCATCGACTGGCACCCGGGGGCGCCTCAAGTCGTCGACGACCGCGGAGGCGCCGCGCCCAAAATCGCCGTGTGCTTTGCCAACGGGAACGTGCAGTTGATGCGCGGCGCGCGCGACGACGCGCCTCTGGTGCTGCGCACGGGTCTCCGCGCGTCGCACGCGCGCTGGAACGCCGCCGGCACGCACCTCGCCGTCGCGGGCGTGCACGTCAGCTCGGACGGGCGGGACGTGAACGCCGTACACTTCTACACGCCTCTCGGGTCGCTGGCGTGCTCGCTGCGCGTGCCGGGCGCCAAAATCAACGCGATGTGCTGGGAGGCGAGCGGGACGCGCGTCGCACTGGCTGTGGATAGCTTCGTGTACTTCGCCAACATCGCGCCCGACTACAAGTGGGGATACTTCGGGAACACGCTGGTGTACGCGCCGGAACCGATCACCTCGGAAACTGAGGAGCGCGACACCCGCGCGCCGGAGCGCTCGTCGCGCGTCGTGTTTTGGGATTCGACGCGACTCGACGCGACGCGCGTGAAGGACGTGAAGCGGCTGATTATGATCCGCGCCGCCGGCGAGCGGTGCGTGCTCGTGGCGCACGGCGATACCCCGGGCACGTACGCGCTGACCCTGTGCGACGCCATCGGGTCCCCGGTAGCGTCGAAGACGACGGAGGTGGAACCGCGCGCCGCGGCGATGACGTCGACGCACGTCGTCGTCGCGTCGCACTCCGTCGTGTTCCTCTGGCGGTACCGCGGAGGCGGCGGTACCGACGACGAGACGCGCACGTTCCACGTCGACAGCGACGCGCGCGACGGTTCGTTCGGCGACGCCTCCTCGTACGGCGCGTCGAACGACCCCGTGACGGCCGTCGCCGCGTCTGAAAAAACGTTGCTGGTGGCGCGAAAGTCGGGCGCGATGACAAAGTTCGGTCTGCCCGGGTTTATCTCGGAGGGCCGTCTCGCGACCAAGTGCCGCGCGCGCGTGTTGGCTTTGAACTGCAAAGGCACGAAGTTCGCCGCCATCGACGCGTCGGGGACGCTGAGTGTCTTCGACGTGCCCCCGAAGTCGAGCGAGAACGCCGCCGCGAAGCCGGTTCCCGTCAAGGCGACGTTTCAAAAAAAGGACGCGTGGGACGTGCGCTGGAGCGACGACGACGAACACGCGTTGGCGGCGATGGAAAAGACGAAGATGGTCGTGTACCGCGGCGCCGAGCCGGAACAGCCTGTGGTGTCTTCCGCGCACATCTGCGCGTTCCGCGACCTGACCGTGCGCGCCGTGGCGCTGGACGAGATCATGCGCGCCGGAAGCGCCGATTCTTTTAAACCCCGCCGCGAACACGTCTTCGACCGCGACACGTTTGCGCTGCGCGACGCGCGGCGGATGCTGGCGGAGGCGGCGGACGCGTCGGAGGCGTTTCGGTTCGCGGAGCGCGGAGGCGGCCACCCGCGCCTGTGGCGCCTGCTCGCCGAGCACGCGCTGGAGCGTCACGACCTGACCCTCGCGGACAAGGCGTTCGTGCGCTGCTCCGACTACCACGGCATACAGTTCGTGAAGCGGCTGAAACGGCTGGAGAGCGAGACCGCGCGTCGCGGAGAAATCGCGGCGTACTTCAAACGGTTCGACGACGCCGAGCGCATTTTTCTCGACGCGGACCGCGCGGATCTGGCGGTGGAGCTCCGAAAAAACGTAGGGGACTGGTTCAGCGTGGAGAAGCTCGTTCAAAACGTCCCGAACGCCGGCGATGACGACACGCTGCACGCGGCGTGGAGGCACATCGGGGACTACTTCGCCGACCGCCGGAGGTGGGACCAAGCCGCGGCGTTTTATTTAAAAACGCGCGACCCGTCGAGAATCGAAAAGTTAGCGGAGTGTTTCTACGCGCTGGAGGATTTCGAAGCCCTGCGTGGTTTGATCGAGGAAGTGCCTGACGGAAATCGCGAGGTATTGCGATCGTTGGCGCGAAAGTTCGTGGGGGTCGGCCTGTGCGCCCCCGCGGTGAGCGCGTACGTGCGCGCGGGCGACGTCAAAGCCGCCGTGGACGCGTGCGTGTCTCTCAGCCGGTGGGACCGGGCGGTGGCGCTCGCCGAGCAGCACGACTTCCGGCAGATCGAGGGTTTGCTGTCGAAGTACGCCGCGCACTTGCTGGACGCGAAGCGGCACGTCGACGCGGTCGACCTGTTTACGAAAGCCGGGAAGCACCTGGAGAGCGCCAACGTGCTGCGCGGGCTCGCCGAGGAGGCGGCGGCGCGCAAAAACCAAGCCGTGCGCGCGAAGAAGCTGTACGTGCTCGCCGCGCTCGAGGCGGCGGCGCACCGCCGCGCGACGGCTCGGGGAGCGAAAACGCTTTCCAGCGAGCGGGTCGACCCCGGGACTGTGACCACCGTCAGCGCTCTGGATGGACTCACAGCTTTGGACGATTCCGGGCATACATATTTCCGCGAGGAACAGAGCACGGCGAAGAGCAAAAACGCGCCACCCGGCGAACGAACATTTGACGCGTGGCGCGCCGCGGAGGCGTTTCACTTTTGGGTTTTGGCGCAGAGGCAGCTTTACGAAAACCGGTTCGAGTACGCGCGGCGCACGGCGTCCGTCTGTACGCGCTTCGAGGATTTCCTGAACCCCGCGGACATCTACTCGTTGCTCGCGATCGCCAGCTACTACAGCCGCCATTACGGCACGTGCAGCCGCGCGTTCGCAAAGCTGGAGTCCCTCCCGGTAAACGAAAACGAAAACGCCGCCTCCGCGTACGCCGACCTGGCGACGGAGATTTTCACCAGGCACGCGCCGCGCGATCCCGGCGGGCGACCGAACTCGGACGCGGAACTCGCGGAACCGTTTTCTTCTTCATTTCCGGGCGGCGGCTCGGCGAAGAACGTGTGCGTGGCGAGCGGGCGCCGCATCGGCGCCGCGGACGCCGCGCGCACCTGCGCGACGTGCGAGCGCAGGAGCATCGAGGGAGAGCTTCGGGGAAGAGAGACGTGTCCTTTGTGCCACGCGCGCTTCGACGGCGCCGCGGATTCCGCGAATTCGGCGCGTCTTTTTGGCGCCGCGATTTCTTCGGAAGACGAAGCGGTGGTATCGCCCACCGCGCCCTCTCTGCGGACGGCGGGGTATTCTTATGCGTCGTGAAATGAAGGTATCCGATAACGTGCTGAAGTCGTCAAAACCGCACATACGCCACCTATTCTTCGTGCCGACTAGAAAAGTATTCGCGCGCCCGTCTCGCGTCCGCCGTCGCCGTACCGCGTCACCACACGGCGAAGAAACACACGAGCTCGTCGAGTCGCAGGAGCGAGCTCTCCAGGCTCGTGGCTACGGTCCGCATGCGCGCCAGGTTTTGCCTCTGGCCGGTGGTCAGAGGTACTGTGGACGTATCCTGCGCGCGCTCGAGAAGTTGGAGCGTCTCGCGTTCCTGCGAGAGCTCGTGTATGAGCCGCGCGCGTAAGTTTGACGTGGCGCGATACAACTCGCGGCCGACGTGCTCGACGACGCGAAGCAAATCGACGCGCCAGAGGTAAAAGGTTCTGGACGGCGCGTGGTCCGATGTCCTGGCCACCTCCTGAATCTGCACGTACTCCGCCTTCAAGAGCTTGTACAGAAGCTCCCTGGTGTCCTTGACGGGGATCATCGCCATCTCGGCGATCTGCTTCTGCTCCAGGTTGCGCTTCATGATGAGCAGGCGGAATATCCGGCACGCCGGCCCTCCGAAGCGCTCGCGAACAACCGCCTCAATCTCCTTCATGCGGATCAAGTCGATGATGCGTCGCATGTTCACGCAGTAGTTGGGGCCGCCGTGCGCGTCCCCGACGCACGAGATGAGCTCGGAGGTGTCGTTGGCCATCTTCTCCAAAGTGCTCTTCGCGCGATCCACCCCGAAATCGGCGTTCTCCGCCAGAACCTTACGCACAATCTCCGCCTCGCTCACCGGCGTCGACCGCTCTTCGTTCACCTTCGCCTCGTGCGCGCGCGAGAGTTCGAGCATCGCCAAGAGCAGGTGACCCGCGGCGTCGTCCACTTTTTCCCGCACGAGCGCCGCGCACGCGACGTGCCTAAACCTCCTGTTGAACTCGTCCGCGTTCACGCGCCACAGGTCATCCTCCTCGCCGAACCCGCCGCCGGAAGCCTCGAGGCGCGCGGAGACATCTCGGCCACCTCCCGAGCTTCGTCTGCGTCGCTTCGCCGCCGACGCCAATCGACTCGGCGGCGGCGATCCGTCCGACCGGTCATCCTCGCGGTCCTCGCGGTCCATCAAGTCCTCGTCCTCGTCCGCGCTCTGTCCAGCGTGGACGTCCCCGAACCCCACGGGGACGCGTTCGACGAACCGCCCTTCCACCAACTCCTCGAACGCCTTCTCGGCGTTCGTCTCCTTTTCGTCGGCGCCGCGCGACGACTCGGCGCGTTCAAACAGCGCTCGCGCTCTTAGTCTTCCGTGCTCCAGCAGACCCTCCAGCAACGCCTCATGCGTCTCGCCCATGCACTCGCGCGTGTGCAGCAAAAAGCGCGGGTACCGCAGGCGGTGCAGGATGTTGTCCACGTGGATGTGGTACAGCGTGTCCGAGTCCGGCGTCTCGCCGCGAAGCGGCGCCACGCAGTTTTGCTGGATGAGCACCAGGAGCACCTGTTGACACCGACTCGGTTTCAAGCCCTGCGCGCGTGCGATGGACGCGAGGAGAGGAGGCGGGGCGGGTTCGGGTCAGCGGGGGGAGGAGGGGCGTCGCGGAACCGCGCGCGCGCGAGCCAGAACGGGAACGCGGTGACGCGCGGCGCGCGGTGACGCGCGGCGCGACCGCGTCTCGTACCGTGTCCCTGACGAGCTCCCGCAAGGTCCGGTTCCCTCGTCGCAACAGAAATTTCGCCACCAACCCTGAATCGTGCCCGAAGGCGTCGATCACCACGTCGCACGCCAGGTGCGCCGCCTCAGGGACGCGCTCCGCGTTCCGCGACGGCGCTTGCAGGGGCACGGCCGCCATCTTCGAAGGTCCAGCGCGAGCGCTCCGCTCCGCCAGTGACTGGCCCGATCGACCGCCGCCGCCTGCTTTTTCGTCGCCGGCGCTTTTTGGCTACGACCGACATTGACCGAATTCACGGAAAAAGCGGCGGTACTGTACCGAAAAGCGCCTCCGCCGCCGCTGGGGTGGTCAGAGTTCACGCGACGCCGCCTCCGCTCGTGCGCCTATGTCGTCCCGACGAGGCACATCGAAGGGCGAGGAGAAGGCACTCGCCTCCAAGCTCTTCGGAAACCTCGGCGAGGCGCCGCTCGTGGCCGATGACGACGGCGCGGACGATGGGTTGTTCGGGAAAACCCCCGCCGCCTCGGGTGGGGAGACCGAGCGCATCCACGATGACGCCGGGGACGACGCGCCCGCCGCGGGCGTGTGGGAGGACCCGGACGACGCGAAATCCACGGTGAACGTCGCGCGTCTGGCGCGGCTGCGCAAGCTCCGGACGGACGAGGCGGAGACCGACCTGGACGGCGCGCGGTACGTCGCGCGCATCCGAAAGCAACATCGGCGGTTGCACCAGCGCACGGGATGGGCAGACATCGAAACCTCAAACGCGGCGAAGGGCGCGAAGGGATCTAAAGACCCGAGCGCGTTGTCTCATTTGCTGCGCGAAGGCGGCGCGATGGTCGAAGAGGACGGCGGTCTCGCAGACTCGGGGCGCGCGTTGCCCCAAGGGACGCTCGAGGCGACGCGCGTGCGCGACGCGAACGCGGCGGAGCCGTCCGACGCGGTGCTTCGCTCCGTGGCGTTCCACGCGAACGGCGCTTTGTTCCTCACCGCGGGTTTAGATAAGACCGTGCGGCTCTTCGATATCGACGGCACGAACAACCCTAAGGTGCAAGGGGTGTTCTTCGAGGACCTGCCGATCCATAAGGCGTGCTTCGCGAACGGCGGCGCCGCGGTGGTGGCGGCGGGCCGCCGCGATTACTTCTACGTCTACGACTTAGCGAGAGGCGCCGTCGAGCGCGTCGCTCCGCTCGTGGGCAGGCCGGAGAAGAGCCTGGAGAGCTTCGCGCAGAGTCCTGATGTAGGCCACCATAAGAACGACCCGATGCTGGCGTTCCTGGGCGCAGACGGACACGTCCCGCTGGTCTCGCTCAAGTCGCGCACGTGCGTGGGCGCGGTGAAGATGAACGGCTCGGCGCGGTCGGCGGCGTTCGCGGCGGACGGCGTGCACTTGCTCACCGCGGGAGGGGACAGCACGACGTACGTCTGGGACCTTCGTAACCAAAAGCGGTGCGTGGAGAAGATCGTGGACGACGGCGCGCTGACGGTGACCGCGCTGGCGGCGTCGCCGAGCGGCGCGCACGTCGCTTTCGGCTCGGAGAGCGGCGTGGTGAACGTGTACGACACGCGCGGGTTTCGAACCTTCGGATCGAACCTTTCCTCTCCGGGAGACGGGAACGGAAACCTACCAGACCCTAAACCCGGCGGATACAGGCGCGAGACCCGCCCTACGCCTTTACGTGCGCTCATGAACCTCACCACGTCCGCGGACGCGTTGACGTTCAACGGGGACGGGCAGATGTTAGCGATGTCGTCGCGGCTGAAGCGCGACTCCCTGCGACTGGTGCACCTGCCGTCGTGCACGGTGTTTTCCAACTGGCCCTCCTCGAAGACGCCGCTGCACTACGTGTGGTGCACGGCGTTCTCGCCGACGGGGGGGTACCTGGCGGTGGGGAACGCCAGGGGGAAGGCGCTGCTCTACCGCATCCACGCGTACGGCACGGGGGGGAAGGACGAGTGATGAGATGATACTTTGTGCGAAAACCAATCACTTCAGACAGACGCCTCGAGTCAAGCCACTCGCCCAGTCGCATTTGGGAGCCGATCCGCGTTTCCGTTTCAAGCGCCGAGGCCGAGAAATTTCTAAAACCGGCCATCAGTGGTCAACCGCGCGCGTCCGCCGTCGGCCGGGCTCGACAAAGGCGTGAAGGGGCGTCGGGTTGTCAGAGCGGGAACATCGAAGAGGCGGCGACGCGACGATGACCGGCGCGATGGACGTCGACCACTTCCAGGACGTGCAGATCTTCGACGAGCGCGGCGTGAATGTGACGCCCAAATCGTTGGCGCACCTGGCCGAGGCCCGGAAGCCGGCGACGCGGGGCAAAGACGCGGGCGGCCTCGCGTTCGCCGAGGAGCTCGGCTCGGGACCTGCCTCTGCACCCGTGGCATCCGCGCTACCGGCGGCGCGGGCTTCCCGACCGGACGCGGCCGCGCCGACACCAAGCGAGGTGGTCCTCGATCCCGAGCTCCTCGGCGAGACGGAGGCGGATGAAGCGAAAAATTTATCGCCGACAAACGCGTTGGCGTCTCCGTCGCGCGACGCCGACGAAGGCGACGTCCAGACTAAAAAGTCACTGACGCTCGAAGCGACCACAGTCGAGACCGCGGTTGACACCGAGACCGTTGAATCGACCGAGCCCGAGCCCGAGGTGCACATCACGCTGAGCGAGTCGGACACGTTTGTGCTTTTCAAAGCTCCCGGTCGGTGCGTCCCGTCCGACGACCCCGCCGCCGACGCGTTCGAGCGGCGAAACGCGGCGTACAAAGAGCTGCTCGAAAAAAAGGTGGGGTCCGAGGCGTACGTGGACGCCTCGGCGCAGACCGTGAACTTGTTGAGAAAGGAGAAGCTGTCGCAGAGCGCGGTGGTGACGCGGACGGAGCAGGCGAGCCAGAGCAGCGTATGGGAAATTTACGACCGCGTGGTCGGTACCGATACGGCGGCCGGCGCGGACGCCTCCGCCTCCGCCTCCGCCTCCGCGCGCGACGCGGAGGCTTCCGTCTCGGGCGTCTCGTCGGCGCTCGGCGTCGGCGCCAAGTCCGTGGAGAAGGCCATCCTGCAGAACCTGTACCAGGACAAGATGCTCCTCTACCGCAACTACCGCGTCGCGGACGTGGGTCCGGCCCGGACCGACGCGGAGACGAACGCCGAAAAACAGGACGCCGCGGAGGCATCCTCCGCCGCCGCGAAACACGCCCTCGTGCACTTGTGGGACTTCATCTGCGACGAGACGCGCGGGCGGGAAGTGACCTGCGTGGCGTGGAACAGGCTCGCGCCGGATGTGCTGGCGGTCGGGTACGGTTCGCGGCGGGGGGAAAATAAAGACCTTTCGTCGAATTCGGGCGCCGGGCTGGTTGCGTTTTGGTCGCTCAAGAACCCCGAGCACCCGGAGTGGGTTTTCGCGACGCCGTTCGGCGTCACCGCGCTGGACTTCTCCCCCACGGAGTTCAACTTACTGGCGGTCGGTCTGCACGACGGCACGGTGAGCGTCTACGACGCGCGCGTTCCCACGACAAAACCGTTTCTGCAGTCGGGCGGCGGCGTCCCGGGAAAGCACTCCGACCCGGTGTGGCAGGTGCGGTGGGTGATTGGCGGCGACTCCAGCTCCGGCTCGTCTTTGGTCTCCATCTCCACCGACGGGCGTGTGACGCAGTGGAAAATACAGAAAGGGCTCGAGTTTGTCGACTTGATGCGCCTGACGCGCGTCTCTAAGCGACCCAAACCGCCCGGCGCGGGTCCCCAAACGAAGGCGGCGAAGCCGGCGGAGGCGACCATCTCCAGACGCGGCGCCGGGACGTGTTTCGACTTTTCCGACGCCGACCCGACGACGTACGTCGCCGGCACGGAGGAGGGCGTTTTGCACAAGTGCTCGAGCGCGTACAGCGAGCAGTACCTGCGCACGTACCACGGGCACAGCGGGCCGGTGCACCGCGCCGCGTGGTCGCCCTTCGCGCGCGACGTCTTCGCGTCGGCGTCGGCGGATTGGACGGTGAAGCTTTGGCGCGACGCCGACACGAGCGCGGCGCTCACGCTCGCGAGCGGGCGCGCCGTCGATGTCACGGACCTCGCCTGGTCGCCCTCCGACGCCACAGTGCTGGCGACGAGCTCGTTGGACGGGGGCCTGGACGTCTGGGACCTCGCCGTCTCCACCTTAAAACCGGCGGTCTCGGCCACGACCACCGGCGGGAGCTTGAAGTGCGTCGCCTTCTCGGAGACGTCGCCGGTGATTGTCGCCGGCGGGGGAGGGGGATTCGTCGGCGTGTACCGCCTGGTGGGCGCGCAGGACGGCGTCAGAGACGAGGGAAAGAGGCTCAGGGCCGCGATGGGGGGGAGCGAGTGAGACCGGGAGTGTTTGTTTCGTTCGGTGTCGACATCACGGAAAGGAGCGAGCTCCAGAAGAGAGCGATCGGACGACAGACTGACGAGCGATCGGACGGCGTTCGTTCCTCTCCCGCGACGTTTTGATACCGTACGAGAAGAAGACCTAATGTGCTAATGATGTCTTAATGATGTCTACCCCTGGATCGAGCGCTTCGTCTCCCGCTTGTCGTCTCCCGGACGTCCCTCGACGCGCGCCCGCTACCCGGCGTTCGACAGGAAAAGCAGGTTGAGCTGTTCCAGCTTTTTCAGGTCCGACGCCTCGACGGAGGCGAAGGAAACGCACGTCTCGTCGCTCGTGACTTTGAAGACCACGCTGCCGTCGCAGTGCCGGTACTTGACCACGTACCGCACACGCGCGGGGTCCGCGCGGAACAGCGCGGCCGCGCGCTGGTAGAAGTCGTCGAAGTCGCTGATGAGCACCATCCCAGCGATGCGCCCCCGGTCGAGACGGAGGTGCGCGCCTCTCCTCTGGGGAGGGGGGGGGATCTCGATCGTTTCCTGCGAAACTACTCCCACGTCGGGTCAAAAGTGCTGCCGATGGTATCGGCCAGACTTCGGCGGTTTCTTGACGAGATAAACCCTCCGGGAGGAGGCATTCCTTCGAGCGTCCGAGCTCGACGCACGGCCACGATGACCACTCTCGAAGATGTGGTCGAAGGGAAGGATTACAACTTCCCCACCGAGGTACGCGCGATCGCACGCGTCGCCCCTCGCCTCCCCCCCCACGCGCTCGACCGAAACGTCGCCTGGCCGCCGCCGATCGCACTTTTTCCTGACGTCCTCCTCTCCCCCGCCGCGACTCGCAGGAGCAAGCCACGCTGAAGTACTGGAAAGACACCGACGCGTTCCGGGAGCAGCTCAAGCGCAGCGAGGGCCGCCCCGAGTACGTCTTCTACGACGGCCCTCCGTTCGCCACCGGCCTGCCGCACTACGGGCACATCCTGGCGGGGACCATCAAGGATGTGGTGACGCGCTTCGCGTGCTCCACCGGCCATCACGTGACGCGCCGGTTCGGGTGGGACTGCCACGGCTTGCCCGTGGAGTACGAGATCGACAAGAAGCTCGAGATCAAGGGCAAGGACGACGTGATGAAGATGGGCATCGACGTGTACAACGAGGAGTGCCGCTCGATCGTCATGCGCTACTCCAAGGAGTGGGAGAAGACGGTGACGCGCACCGGCCGATGGATCGACTTCGACAACGACTACAAGACGCTCGATCCCACCTTCATGGAATCCGTGTGGTGGGTGTTCAAGACGCTGTGGGAGAAGGACCTGGTGTACAAGGGGTTCAAGGTGATGCCGTACTCCACCGCGTGCAACACCCCCCTCTCCAACTTCGAGGCTGGCCTGGATTACCGCGACGTCTCCGACCCCGCCGTGACGGTGGCGTTCCCCATCGTCGGCTGCGAGTTGGGCGCGTCGCTCGTGGCGTGGACCACGACGCCCTGGACGCTTCCCTCCAACCTCGCGCTCTGCGTCAACCCCACGTTCTCCTACGTGTACGTCAAGAACCCCGACGGCGCGGTGTATGTCGTCGCGGAGGCGCGTCTGTCGGCGCTTCCGGGCGCGACCAAAAAAGCCAAGGGCGGCAAGCCGGGCGCGCTCGCCGACGGTTGGGCGGTGGTGAAAAAAGTCGTCGGCGAAGAGCTCCGCGACGTCAAGTATACGCCGATTTTCGATTTCTTCGCCGAGGAGATGCGTTCGACGGCGTTTCGCGTGTGCGTGGACTCCTACGTCACCGACGACAGCGGCACGGGCATCGTGCACCAGGCCCCCGCGTACGGCGAGGACGATAACCGCGTCTGTTTGGCGCACGGGATCGTCGTCAAGGGCGGCGCGTTGCCCGACCCGGTGGACGTCAACGGATGCTTCACGGATCCCGTTCCGGCGCCGTTCGCGGGGCAGCACGTGAAGGAGGCGGATAAAGATCTGATCGCCGCGATCAAAGCCTCCGGGCGGTTGGTGGACAACGCGCGCATCGTGCACTCGTACCCGTTCTGCTGGCGCTCGCACACGCCGCTCATCTACAAGGCCGTGGGGTCGTTCTTCGTGAAGGTGGAGAGCATCAAGGAGAAGCTCCTGGCGAACAACGCCAAGACGCGGTGGGTGCCTTCGTACGTGCAGGAGAAGCGGTTCCACAACTGGCTGGAGGGCGCGCACGACTGGTCCATCTCGCGCAACCGGTACTGGGGCACGCCCATCCCGGTGTGGGTTTCGGAGGACGGCGAGGAGGTTCGCGTCATCGGGTCCATCGCCGAGCTCGAGGAGGCGACGGGCGCGAAGGTGACCGACATCCACAGGCACTTCATCGACCACCTCACCATCCCCGACAGCCGCGGACCGGAGTTCCCGCCGTTACGCAGAGTGGAGGACGTGTTCGACTGCTGGTTCGAGTCCGGCTCCATGCCGTACGCGCAGCAGCACTACCCGTTCGAGAACAAGGACAAATTCGAAAAAGAAATCTTCCCCGCCAACTTCATCGCCGAGGGTCTGGACCAGACCAGAGGCTGGTTCTACACGCTCATGGTGCTAAGCACCGCGCTGTTCGACAAACCCGCGTTTACCAACCTGGTGTGCAACGGCCTCGTGTTAGCGGGCGACGGCAAGAAGATGTCCAAGTCGCTCAAGAACTACCCCGACCCGAACGAGATTTTGGACAAGTACGGCGCGGACGCGCTTCGTCTGTACCTCATCAACTCACCCGTCGTCCGAGCGGAGCCGCTGAGATTCAAAGAAGAAGGCGTGTTTTCCGTGTTGAAAGACCTGTTTCTGCCGTGGTACAACGCGTACCGCTTTTTGGTGCAAAACGTGCGACGCGTGGAAATCGAGACGGGCGTTAAATTCAACCCGCGCGCGCCCGGACAGGAACCGGTGAACGTTTTGGACCGCTGGATCGCCTCCTCGACGTCTAGTTTGGTGACGTTCGTGCGGACGGAGATGGAGGGGTACCGCCTGTACACGGTCGTGCCGCGCCTGGTGAGCTTCATCGGCCAGCTCACCAACGTGTACGTGCGCTACAACCGCTCGCGGCTGAAAGGGAAAAACGGTGACGACGACACGCGCAGAGCGCTCGCCGCGCTGTACGACGTTCTGCTGGTGCTGTGCAAGACCATGGCGCCGTTCACGCCGTTCTTCGCGGAGAACATGTACCAGAACCTGAAGCGGTGCCTGCCGGACGGCGGCGATTCCGAACCTTCCGTGCACTTCACGTCGTTCCCGCAACCCAAAGCGGACGCTCTGGATGAAAGAGTCGAGAAATCCGTCGCGCGCATGCAGGCGGTTATCGAAACCGGGCGCGTGATCCGCGAACGCAACAACAAGCCTCTCAAGACGCCTTTAAGACGACTGGTGGTGGCGCACGACGACGCCGACTTCCTGTCCGACCTGCAGGGCGAGCTCCGCGCGTACGTGGTGGAGGAGCTGAACGTGCTTGAGATGGAGACGTGTTTGGACCCGCTTAAGTACGCCACCATCAAGGCGGAGCCCAACTTCGCGGCGCTCGGCAAGAGGCTGGGCAAGGCGATGGGCGCCGTCGGCAAAGCCGTCAAGGGCATGTCCGTCGCGGACGTGCAGCTCTTCCAGCGCACGGGCGCGTTCGCCGTCGGCGACGTCACGCTCGGCCCGGAGGACATCCTCGTGAAGAAAGAGTTCGCGCTGCCCGAGGGCGTGACCGCGGAGGAGATGGACGCGGCGACGGGCGAGGGCGAGGTGATGGTGATCATGGACATCGTCGTGGACCAGGGCTTGCTCGACTCGGGGAGCGCGCGCGAGTTTGTGAACCGCCTGCAGAAGCTGCGCAAGAGCTCCGGGTTGCAGGCGACGGACGCCGTCGAGGTGTTCTTCGAGGTGAAGGCTGCCGGCGAGAAAGACGCCGCGGAGGGCATGATGCGCATGCTGGAGAGCGAGAAGGCGTACCTGCGCGAGAGCCTGGGGTGTGACCCGAAGCCGATCGCCGCCATGGCGGGCGACGCGCGGGTCGTGGCGACGGGCGAGTGCTCGCTCTCCACAGGCGCCGAGTTCGTCGCGACGTTAGCCGCGCTCAAGATTTAATACGATGACACGCACCGAGGGCGATGACCGCGTTCGACGGACGCGCTCTCTCTGCGTTCGCGAAGACAGGAGTGCCTCGCGGCGCGCCGGAGCGAATAACGTCGCGACGCTCGCGTTGTTACTTTTTTGGACTTCTCTTCGGGCTCGCGTGTCGTCGATACGGCAGACGAAAAAAAGGGACTGCCAGTCTGTCGAGGCCGTATCGGAAGATGGCGCCCTTTCGCGACGCGATCGCCCCTTCTCCACAGCGGGGCGCGATGCGCACGTGCGCGGCGCGCGCGACGCCCTCCCGCGGGGATGCCGTCTCCCGCCGCGCGCCCGCCCGCCGCGACGAAAGGCCCGTCGCCGGCACTCGGTGCGCGTCGCTCTCGTCCCGGGGTTTCTTAGGGAAGCGCCTTGCTGGCCCCGGGAACGGGTCCCGAACCTTCGCCATGGCGGGTTGGGTGGATAACCGGGCGGATGTGACCGTGCCCGTTTCCTTGCCGGTGGTGTGGGAGCTGTGGCAGGACAAGTCGCGGATACCCAACTGGATGCCCTGGATCGACTCCGTCGTGCCGGACGCCGCCGACCCCGCGTGCTCGCGCTGGATCCTGCGCACGAACCAGTTCGGGCAGGATTTCGAGTTTTCCTGGGTCGCGCGCGACTTGCCTCCGGAGGAGAAGAAAAAGATCGCGTGGGAATCCACGGAGGGGCTGAACAACAAAGGCGCGGTGCGTTTCGCGGAGGTACCGACGGTGGCGGGCGATGCCACGAAGGTGTCCATCGAGATCTCGTACGAAGTGCCCGATCCGCTCGTGCCGTTCGGCGCCGCCGTGTCGCCGCTGGTGGAATCCATCCTCGCCGCCGACTTGGCGCGCTTCTCCGCCTTCGCCGAGAAAGTCGTCGCCGCGCTCGGGAAGAGGAAGACCAAGGCCAAGAAGAAGACGTGACGCGAGAACGACTGGAAACGCCGCCGAAGATGACGCGAGAACCACGTTCAGAACGCGACCGACGATAGAATGCGCTCACGTTGTATTACGCTATCTTTCGTCTTTGTACGTAAAAGTATTACATTCGCCGCGCGAAAAAGAAAACGCCGCGCTCCTTTTTGTCGCTCAAAAGTCCCCGAGCCCGGGCGGCTCCTCGAAGGCGTCCTCGCCGATCCCCCCCGGGACGAACATGTCGCTCAGGCCGAACGCCTTTGCTTCGTCCGAGAACCAGTAGTCCGGGTCGCACGAGGGTGGCAAGATGCGCATCACGCCGCCCGGCGCGCCCGGGTTCGAGTCCCGGCCGTCGCCGCCATCCAGCCTACTCGGCGCGCCTCGCGCGTGCGCGTCGAGGTCCCACGCCGACGGCTTCGCGTCGCGGCTTTCGTTTTTGACCTCCGCGGCGGGGAGCGCGTCGGCGTCCGCGAGCGCTGAGGTGGGCATTTCGTGTCCCACACCCGGTGAGGTTTTGGCGGTCGGCCGCTCTTCCAGGTCGTCGTGCAGGGACACGAGGAACACCTCCACCGGTCCGGAGGCTGATTTCAGGAAAATCTGGTACCGCTTCTCGTCGCCGTCGCCGCCCTCGTCGGGGTCGGGCACTTCCAAAGTGGTGCCGTGCGGCGCGCGCACGGCGACGAGCGTCTCCGAGGCGAAGCACGGGATTTCTTTGATGTCGTCCTCCGCGATGTACAGGTTTCCTTTGTGCGCGGGGTCCTCGAGCAGAACCTGCATGCTCTTGCGCATGTTCTCGATGTGACGATCGAGGTTGCGCTCCTCCTCGTGCATCACGCGAAGATCCTCCTGCAAACAGTGATTTTTCGCCACCCGTTTTTGTGTCCGCGTTTCGTCGCGATCGATCGGGAGAGGAACGGGTGTCAGTCGCGGCCGGGTGCGCGGTCGGAGGGGGCATGTGCGATCGGAACGGGTCCGGAACGGGAAACGATTTTCGCGCGTTTCGGGGGGTAGTGCCGCCATAGTGAACGCACCCTGAGTCCGGTGAGGTCCGCGTTCGCGTCCTCCCCATCCTTGGTGGAGGAGGAGCCGAGCGCTTTCCACTGGATGTTGTTTTTGGACTTTTTCTCGATCAAGCCGATGCCCTCGAGGACGTTGGTGATGTCGTATATCCGTCGCTTCTGCACCTGCAGGGACTCCGCCGCGCGGTTCAAATCGATCGTGCCCTCATCCGCCTGCTCGATCAGGGTCACGAACTTCTTCGTGAGCAAACTCAGCGAGCTGAACGCCGGGCCGGAAAGTGGGGGAAGAAAAGGCGACGAAAGGTCAGCGGCCGGAAGGTTTCGGCGGGAATTTCTCGTGAATCGCGGAAGCGGGAACGGCGCGTCGCGCACCTGTCGTATCGACACGTCGAGCCTCCGGGAGTCTGCATATCGCCCGCACGAGCCCGTCGTCGACGCGACGCCCGCTGCGTTCGGCGCAGTGGCGCGCGTGCCGCGGCGAGGGGTCGCGACGAGACGACAGATATTATTACAGACACTCGCGTTCCGATTTCCGAAACGACGAAATGCGCGCGAATGTGTATGGCAAACCAGTCTCCTCGTTTTTGGGGGCTCGCCGACAGGCTGTCCGAGCGCGCAGTCAGCATCCAGGCCTCGTGTCGTGCTTTTTCCGAAAAGCTCATCGCGATTCGGCAAGCAGAAGGCGCGGCGCTCGGGCGCAGGCGTGGGAGGCGTCGGGATGTCGCGCGTGGTGTGGCGTAGGCTGGCGGGGACCGTCCCGCAGTTTCCGGACGCCCCACGTGCGCGCGCTGGGGTCGGATGGGTGGGGTTCCGCGCGAGCTACTGGACGGGCCCCGCGCGCCTGCTGGACGGCCGCCTGCACGCGACGCGCTGGAAGCGCGAGATCGCGGATGCCGTCGCGCGGCGCGGCGCGGCGCTTGGCGTCCCCCCCCCCGGCCTCGCCGCGGTGGTCGTGGGCGACCGCGCGGACTCGCTGCTGTACGTGCGGCGCAAGGGCGAGGCGTGCGAGGCGGCGGGCATGCGGTTCTTCCACGAGCACCTCCCAAAGGATGTCGACCAGGAGACGGTGCGCGCGGTGCTGCGCCGGCTCAACGAGGACGACGACGTGCACGGCGTTTTGCTGCAGCTCCCCGTCCCGGGCCACCTCAGCGAGAGCCGGCTTCTGGAGTGCATAAACCCCCGAAAAGACGTGGACGGGCTGCACCCCAACAACGTCGGGAGGCTGGCCATGCGCGGCGTCTGGCGCCCGGCGTTCATGCCGTGCGCGCCGCTGGGGTGCGCCGAGCTGCTTCGCAGAGAGGGCGTGGACGTGCGCGGCAAGGCGGTGGCGGTGGTGGGCGACAGCAACGTCGTGGGCATGCCCATGTCGTGGCTGATGCGCGACGCGGGCGCGGCGTCCACCACGCTGCTGCACACGCAGGCGGTGAACTTTCTGAAGAAATACCAAAGCCTTTCCCCGCGCGAAAAAGAGCGCGCCGAGACAAAAAGAGCGCGCGACGACGCTCTGCGCGCGGTGCGCGACGCCGACGTCGTCGTCGTCGGCGTCGGAGCTCCCGAGATCGTCACCAGAGACTGGGTCAAGCCCGGCGCGGTGGTGGTGGACATAGGCATAAACGCCGTGCCGCTAAGAGAGAGCGAAGACGAAAAAAAAAAAGTTGAAAAACTCCCCGGACGCGCCGCGTTTAGCGTCGTCGGCGACGTGCACGCCGAGGACGTCTCGCACGTCGCCGGCGCGATGACCTGCGTGCCCGGGGGCGCGGGGCCCATGACCATCGCGGCGCTGCTCAGCAACACGTTCCTGGGCGCGTCCAGGCGGGACAGGCAGGCGGCGTGAAAAGAGCCGACAAGGAGCGACGCGATTGAGACGATAGAGACGATAGTCGCGATAGCTTTATGATTACCTTCGTAGACATAGATACGACACACTAAAAGAGACCCGAAGCTCCTCCTCAGACGCCTACCCCCTGAGTTTCCCGAGCAGCGCGTCCTGCTCTTCCCGTCCCACAGGCAGGTTCGCGCTGAGCACCTTCACTTCGCCTGTTTCCGGGTCCACCGCCAGGTTATCCTCTATGCGCACGCCCACGCCTCGTAGCCCCTTCGGCACCGCGTCGTCGTCCGCCGGGAAGTACAAGCCGGGCTCGACCGTGAACGCGCACCCGGGCGCGAGAGGCGTCGACGTCGAGACGCTCGGCGTGTCGTGCGTGTCCATGCCCAGCCAGTGCCCCACGGAGTGCGGGTAGTACTTGGCGTATTTTTCAACCTCCAACTTGACCCCCAAATCGCGCATGCTCGCCGTCAAGAGCCGCACCGATAACGCATGCAGATCGGAAAGGCTCGTCCCGACTCGCGCGGCGGCGACGCATTTTCGGTTGCAGTCGAGCACGGCGTCGTACACATCCGCCTGCGCGTTCGTGAACGTTCCAACCACGGGCCACGTGCGCGTGATGTCGCTGACGTACCCCGAACGCTCGCACCCGGCGTCCATCAATAACACGTCCCCTTGCCGCATCAAAGCGTCCATCGCGGCGTAGTGGATGATGAGCGCGCCCTTCCCGCTCCCGACCACGGAAGGGTACGCGACGCGGTCGGCGCCGAAACGCTTCACCGCGCGTTCGTGCTCCGCCGCCGCGTCGCGCTCGATGACGCCCGGCGCGGAGACGCGCATGGCGGCGTGGAAGCCCTGTATATCCGCCTCGACGCTCGCGCGCATCGCGTCCATCTCCGCGCGAGACTTGCGCCACCGCAGCGCGTGCACCAGCGGCCGGAGCGGCCTGATCGCGGCGACGCCGCCGGCGACGCCGGCGGTGCCGAGCGCGGCGGCGACGAATCGGTTTTGGTCGCGTCGCAAAAGCTCTCCGTCGGCGAACACGTTCTCGGCGTCGGCGAGTCGTTTCAGAATCTCGCGTGAAGTTCCGGGGCCTAAATCGAAAGCCTCGTCCGCGCCGAAGTACGTCGTCGCGGCGTTCACGCACACGCGCGCGCCGTTCCACGTCTCCTCGCGCGCGCTTTTTGGCGGGACGAAGAGCAAAAACGTCGCGTCGGAGGCGTCCGATCCTTTTATAACCATCGCCACGCAGCCCGGCTGAAGTATACCCGTGAGGTACGCGAAGTCGGCGTCCTGCCTGTACGCGGGGTAGGGGATGATCGTGTTCGGCAGGTGCGCGGGCGAGGCAGCCGCGAGGAGCGCCACGGAGCGCGGCGGGAGCTTCTCGGCGAGGCGCCCGCGGCGTTCCGCGTACTCGCGCGCCGAGAAACCGGGGGTGAGCTCGCCGACGCCCATCAGGTGCGGATGGGTCGAAGGACTGGGCTGCCCGACGGACATGGAAGAGAACCACCGTCCCGACGAAGGCCCGAGCCGGCGCGCGAGCGCGCTCGCCGACGCGAGCGCGACGCGACGCATCGCCATCCGCCGTCCGCGGCGCGCGCCGTTCTTCGCGAGCGCGACGTTTGAAGCCAGCAAGCCACGACTGGTCGATCGAAAAAGCGCAGTCGTATGCGAAAAAAAAGTTCGCGGGTGACCGAAAAAGCGCGTAATCACTCTTGTGACGGCTCGAAGCGCCACTGAGGTTCGGCGCGATGACATGACGCGCTTTCCGGATGACCTCCAGGCGACCATCTCGGAGGTCGTCGCGTCCACGACGGGTCGCCGGTCCGAGGGCAAACCCAGCGTGGTGTGCGTCTCCGGCGGCCGGGGGTCGGGGAAAAACACGCACGCGCGGGTCGCGGCGAACGCGATCCTGTTCGCGCAGGGTCGCGTCGCGGTCCTGGACGGGGACTGCGCGAACCCCCTGTTCGGCGCGCCGGGTTTAATAACCCTGAGCGTCTTCGACGAGCCCATCCCCGCGGTCGGCTCAAACGCGTGTTTCTCCGAGCGGTGGCTTAAGAGACGCGCGCCGCTCGCGGCCGCCTTCGTGGGCCCCACCTGCGCGCGGGACAATCCCGCCGCGTACGCGGCGAGCATCGAGCGATTAACGCGCGCGTGGGCGCGGTTCCGCGCGCCGGACTCGGACGCCGCGGAATCCCCGACTTGTCTGGTGGTGAACTGCGCAGCGTGGTCCAAAGGGCTGGGCGCGGACCTGGTGATGAAGACAACACAGCTGGCGGCGGCGACGCACGTGTTGCGGTTCGGCGCCGCGCGGAGCCTCGACGCGCAAAAAAACGATTCGGAGGGTGGGGAGAAAAACGTCGTCGCTCGGGCGCCGGCGGACGCCGGCGCCGGCGTCCTGCAGTGGATGGTCTGGGGTCTGGAGTGCGTCCTCGCGCACGATCGACACGCGTTCATTGAACGGGAACGGGAACGGGAACGGGAACCCGCCGGTCCCGAGACCGGCGTCTCGGAGACGGATCAACGCCTCTGGACGTTCTTGGCCGATCGGTTCGCGGCGCTAAAGCCGTGGAGAGTGCGCGTCGCGGATGTTTTCGTGCTCGTGGACGACGGGTCCGGCGCGCTCGCGCTTTCGTCTTCGCCGCCAGACACCATAGTGGGCTCCGTCGTGGGTCTGTGCAAAGTCGATACCGGTATCTCCGGCGACGAAAAAGAAACCTCCGGCGAAACCTCCGAAAAAGAATTAGAAAAAGAAGACGCGTTTTTTTTCCCGGCGTGTCTCGGTTTGGGTTTGATCCGAAGCGTCTCGTCAGACGCGTCCGGCGCGACGGACGCGGTGTACCTCTTGACCCCCCTGCCCGCGAACGCGCTGGCGACGGTGAACGCGCTCGTCTGCAGGCACGCGTTTCCGCCCTCAAAGCTGTGCCGCACGAGCGGCGCGGCGTCGGTGTCGTCGCCGCCGTTCTGGACCGCCGCGTCGCTCGCCGGCGAGGGCACGGGCGCGGGCGTCATCCGAAGCAGGAACAACATCCTGCGCAAAGGAGGCGCCGCGAAGACGCGGTGAGATATCGTCGTCCGCGGTGATAACGTCGTAGAAGGTATTAGTAAACGAGCCCACATTTATGTGTTTCTACGTCTTCACCTGTGTGATGACGCCTGTGCATCTCGCACCCCTCACACCGAAAGAAACACTCCAAGGTCACTGGAACATGAAGCTGTTGCTGGCGTACTGCATGGGCCTGGACGGCGGGTGCGGCACCGCCTCGAAGGACGTGAAGTGCGGCACCATGTCCGATTCGAACCGGATGAACGCGCCTTTGTTCCCCATCTGGTCGCAGTAGTTGGGCGCGCTGAACACCGTGATCAGACACCCGTCGTGGTCCACCTCGAACCCCTCGTCCTTCACCTCGTGCGACCGAACAACGAGTTCTAAGTCGTTGTCTTTCAAAAATCGTTTCGTGACGTCGGCGCCGAACGCCACGCCGACGCCTCGTTTGCTCGGGTGCCGCCCCGGCATGGGCCCGGGATCGCTCCACAGCATCTCGCACATCGGCCCGCTCTCGGGGGGCTCGCGGACGCGGTCGATCTTCCGCAGCTCGTCCAGCGTGACGCCGTCGCGCGAGAACAGTCCGCCGTGCGTGATGAACACCTTCTCCCCGAGCACCGCGCCGAGAGGCAGATACTGGAAGATCTCCTGGAACAAGTCCGCGAGCTTCGCCGAGTACTTAGCGCGGACTTCGCCGTCGAATCCGTACATCTTGTTCATCGCCGCCGTCTCGTGGTTGCCGCGCGTGAGATTGATGCACGTCGGGTCCATGACTTTATACGCCAGCAGCGTGAGGATCACCTCCACGCTGAACGACCCGCGGTCCACGAAGTCGCCGTTGAACAGGTACGGGTTCTCGGCGCTCGGCGCGCCGTTCAAATCGAAGATGTTGCACAGGTCGAAGAACTGGCCGTGCACGTCGCCGCACACGGTGAAGTGCGCGCCCTCCGCTACGGCCAAGTCCACCACCGAGGGAAGCGGCTGTAACGCATCCTTGGCCTGCATGAGAATCTCGAACGCGTACTTCGACGCGATGGTCTTCTGCTCCTTGAACCGCGCGATCATATCCTCGATGAACGGTTTCGTGATTTTCCCGTCCTCAGCGAGCCGCGCGCCGTCGTACGCCGAGTCCACCACCATCTCGCTCGTGTCCACCGTCGACGAAACCTTGACGATCTCCTCCTCCGGCGCGGCGATGGCTTCTTCGAACCTCTTCTTTCGTAACGCGTTCTCGCACTCCTTGAGCTTCATGCGCCCGTCCCGGTCCTGCGGGTGCATCCGGCACACCGTCTTGAAGTCCTTGAGCGCCTCGGCGAGATGCCCGAGCGCGTACTGCGCCGCGCCGCGGCGGTAGTACGCCTTGATGTACTCGGGGTCGGACTGTATGGCGTTCGACGCATCTTCGATGGCGCTGCCGTAGTTCTCCAGGCGGAGGTGCGCGAACGCGCGGTTGGAGAGGAGAATAGCGTTGTCCGGAGACACCTCTAGCGCTCGGCTGTACGCCACGACCGCCTTGGCGTACTTGCCCTCTGCGGGTATTGGGGGGGCGGTCAGGATGGAACCCGCAGGTGGAAAGACCTTCTTCCGCCGAACTTCGGATCGGGGCACTGCGGACGTGAGAACACCGAGAGACGCGTACCTTTGAACAGAGCGTTCGCCGCAGCCTTGAGGCTTTCCGGGGTTTCCGCCATGCCGGCCGACCGATCCGATCTCCCGAACGCCGGAAAGGCCGCGGTGGGCGCCGCGAAGTGTGCGACACGGGGTATCGGGTCCGAGGGCTTGCGATCGACGGAAGCTTCATCGACGTTTTCGAGGCCGGGGAGGCCCACAGACTCACACTCTCTTTCGGGCTCGTCCGTATCGTGCCGGAAAATTCACAAGTCACGGCACCCCCGGCGAGGGGCGCACTTGGGTCCGCCGCGATGGCATGCGCGGCGGCGTCGGTCGGGTTCGCGGGCATGTCCCCGGGGTGTCGCCTCCGGGGCCGCGCGCGTCCCCGGAGCCGCGCGCCGAGACGATGGACGCGCGCCTCGATCGAGGCGGACGGGGAGGCGAACGTCACGATCGAGGATGACGCCTCCGAACGCGCGCCGGATTCGGAGGAGGCCTCGAGCTCTGCGGAGGACTCGGCGGGCGTGTTCGTGTCGAGCGGCCGGTTCAACGCCTCGCCGAAAGCGCTGTGGCGCGCGCTGACGGAGTACGAGAGCCTCCAGAACGCCAGCGGCGCGATCGGGCGTTGTCGACGCATGTGGATATCTTCTCGCGTCGGCCGAGCGTGTTTGCGCCTGCAGAGCCGCGACGCGGCGTACCTGTGGGGCAGCATGCGCGCGGACGCCACGGTGGAGATCCAGGAGGACCCGGAAAGAGGTGAGATCAGGTACAAAGTCGTCGCAGGTTCGAGCGCGTCCGGTATCGGTGACGCCGCGACCGAAACAGGCGCGGCCAAGCCGTTTGCTAACGAGTTCGACGTCTCCGGGACGTGGCGACTTTCGCCGGTGAAGGGCGCTTCCTACTTGTGCGACGTCGAGTTGGAGACGCGCATCGCCCCGCGGAGGTACCCGGTGTCCGTCGCTGCGCTGCGCAAGTGGACGGAGATGCAGCTCGCGGACACCGTCAAGGATATAGTGAAGCGCGCCATCGAGATTGACCAGATCCGGCTGCGCGCGCCGCGATTCTTGCCCGCGCTCGAGACGAGTTTCGGGAACTTGGACCTGTCATACCGCGGCGCCGGCGAAGGCGCCAGGGAACAGCCGGCGGGTCAAGCCAGGGACACGCCGCTCGCGCCCGCGGGGTACCTCGGCCTGAGCGACGTGCCGCTCGCGGCGGTGCTGGGGGAGGAGGCGGGGGATGGGAATCGCGGCGCGAAGAATGCGAATGAAAACGCCGCCGCCGCCGCCGGAAGCGCCGACGGCGGCGACGACGACGGCGCTTACGACGCGGCGTCACCGGGAAAGAAAGATTCCTGGTTCGCCGACGGCGACGCTCACTTGTCGACGGTCGGCTCGAGCGAAGTGCACATGCGCCGCTTCGACAGCGACTCGGCGTTCCACAGGCGCGCCATCGGCGCGGTGCGCATCGAAGCGAAGCCGAGTGTGGTGTACGGGATACTCACGGACTACGAGTCGTACCCGGAGTTCATTCCCGACCTCGCGTTTCTCGAGCTCGTGCGCGTTCCACAGGCGCGCGCCGCGTCGAGAGCCGAAAGAGCGCGCGCGGTTGCGGCGTTTGCGCGCGCCGCGCTGTACCACAGCCTGGAGGACGCCGTGACCTTCGACCTGGTGCGAAAGGACGACCAGCGGGAGGTGCGTTTCCGCGTCGTCGAGGCGTTCGCGGGCGCGTCCGCGCCCGCGCCCGGCGACCGCATCAACCGCATCACGCAGGGAAAGTGGCTGGTGCTCCCGTGTCCGGACACGGAAGACGCGACCATCTTGAAGTTTGCCGTCGAGGGCCGCGCGCCGCGCCGCCGCGCGACGAGAGCGGTGGGTTTCTGGCAGAACTACGCGTCCTTTTCGTACTGGGACGCGAGCCTGGACGCGGGCGAGCCGCTGTCGGAGCGCGCGGTGTTCGACGGCGTGCTGCGCATGCTGCTCTCCGTGCGCGAGCACAGCGAGACCGTCGCCGCGCTTTTGAGCGCGTCGGAGCGGGATACGCGTTTGGACCGAAACGCGCGTTTAGCGCCGAGCGACTCAAAGACAATGTCTCGTTTGTCCGCGTCGGACCCGATGCGTTCCATCGAGTCTCAGCTGCGCGAGCTGGGGTACGGCGGCGATTCTCCTTCGATGCCGCGGCGCGTCGAGCTGCGCGCGCGCGGCGCGCTGGCGCTCGAGCGCGAGATCGTGGAGAACGGCGGGTTCGCGGCGGTGGCGGCGAAGCTCGGCCGGATCGGCGTTCGGCGGAAACCGCGCGGGTACTGGAACGAAATCGCAAACGTCGAAAATGAGGTTCTTAGTTGCATCGCCGAGCGCGGACTCGAGCCGGGCGTGATGCCGAGCCGCCCGCAGCTCGAGGAGCTCGGCCGGTTCGACATCGCGCGCGCGCTGGAGAAGCACGGCGGCGCGGCGGGGATCGCGAGGAAAATAGGACTCGAGGAGCCCAGGTACCGCGCGCGGCGCAAAGCCAAGGCCAAGAGGTGACGCGTTTTGTTTTAGCTCTCGAAAGGAGGAAATTTCGTTTTCACAGAACGTTCATGAAGTAACGAACGCTCCTCACTCGACCGCGTCGCCAGTCTTCCCCGCGCGCGGCGTGCGATGCTCGCGCGCTGATCTCGAGCGCGCATCACGACGAGCGCCATGGAGAGTCAGAGCGCCAGGCCGGAGGGTAGGCTACGGAGTTTCTTCGGGAGGGACTCCTTCGACCCTTTGCTGACCATCGGGCAGGTACGTGGAGTGGCGCGTTTTCACGCGCGGCGCGACGCGCGAGTGGTCCCCGTCAAGAGTACCGGCCGCTCACCCCCGAGCCTCTCTCGTTCGCAGATGATCACGATGCAGTGCTTGTTTTATCTGTCCCTGGCCTTGACGCTGGAGGTGCTCGTCGGTGCGTCGGCGCGTCCCCGAGATCCCGGGTCCCCGACTCAGCGCGCGAAAGCGCCAGATTTCGGTAACACATCTCCTCCCGCGCGCTCCTTTTTTTTTTGACGCCGAACCGCTCTCCCCGCGCAGGTTCGGAGAGGCTCACCGTTCGAAGCTTCTTCGATTCGTCGTTGATCACGACGTCGACGACCGAGGGATGGTGCGTGCGCTTTCACGAAACGAAACCACGGAAACGAAACCACGGAAACGCGAGTCCCTCCCTCCTTTTCTTTCGCGCGAGACGTCGGTGTTCGCCGTCGGCGTCAACCGACGCGACGACGAAATACCGAAAAAAAAGCACTCACGACGCCGTACGTCTCTCGTCTCTCTTATGTCAGGCGGTTCATCTCGGCGTTCGCGTGCGCTGCGGTCCTGGACGCCTGCTTCCTGTGCGTGGTGGTCGGGCGCGCGAAGAAGTGCCTGGACTTCGCCGCGACGACGTACCTGGTGCACTTCGCCAGCTGCTGCGCGGTGGCGGGCGTCCCGAAAGGCGCCGGCTGGTGGGTCACCACCGGCGTCGCCCTCTCCGTGACCGCCATATTAGGGGAGTACTTGTGCGTGTCGAGGGAGTTGCGCGACATCCCCGTGGCCGGCGGGAGGTGAGACGCGTATCGCGTGCAGGGTATACATACCGGACCGTGTATTACTACCGCAGTAGAGCTAAAGCGTGTTACATTTTTTAAAGGGACACCGAGATATGTACGACGCGCTGTCGTAACTCTCGTCTACCGCCGGCTTTAAAAAACCGCGCCTAAAAAAAACGCGACGAGCGTGCCGAGAAACGCTCTGAGAAGCGTCGCCGTCGCGACGACGAGAACGACGACGACGACGTTTTCCGTTCGCCGCGCGTTTATCACTCGTTTCTCACGCGCCTCGGCGAGAAGCCCCGGCATCAAACCGAGCATGGTGTTTCCGAACGCCTTCCTGCTGAACTTCCACTCCACGCGCTGCCGCGCCAAGACGCCCATCCTGCGTGCCTTTGATCCAAAGTCGCCGTCTCCGGAGTCCGCCGCGATTTTCGCCATCGCGTCCGCGAAAGACGCCGGCGTCGCGTCGCACAAAAAACCGGTCACACCGTTCACTACGCTCTCTTTCGGTCCGCCGCTGTCGCACGCGATCACGGGCTTTCCAAACGCCATCGCCTCTAAAGGCACGATCCCGAAGTGCTCGTTCGAGGGCGTGTACAACACGCACGTGCACCGCTCCAGTAAAAAACGCTTCTCGTCGTTACTCACCGACGTTCTAAACTCGACGTCGTGAAAAACGCGTAGCGCCTTCGCCTCCGCCTCGAGTTCAGAGCGGTACTCGACGCACTCGCGAAGACGCGCGTCGTACCCGCCGGCGAGAATCAGCTTTGACGGAAGGTGTTCCCGGTCTTCTCGAAACTTCGCGAACGCGCGCAGAGCCAGCTCCAGGTTCTTCTTGCGCTCGAACCGGTTCACGGATAAAAACGTCATTTCGTTATTTTGAGTCAAGTTTTTAGTGAAGTTCGGCGCGTTTTCCAACGCCACCGCCGGGTACACCACCGCGGGGTGCGCGCCTTTCCTGTAGAGCGACTGGAACGTCTTCGCGAACACCTCCGCGGTGAACTTGGAGTTGACCACCACCTTGTGCGCCAGGCCGGTGGAGAACTCCTCGAAGGCGTTCACGGGCGCGCGGTACAGCCGGCGCAGGAAGGACTTGCGCGTCGCGAGGAGCATGTCGGGGAAGTGGCAGTAGAAGAGGACCGCGGCGTTGGACGCGAGGCGCAGGAGCACGATCGGCGAGCTCACCTGGTCCACGACCACCACCTGGCAGTCCGGGTCGTGCAAGAGCAACGCGCACGTCGCCCAGAGGCACCGCACGCTCGCCAGCAGCGCGTGGAAGATCCCGAAGAAGTGGCGAGGCACCCAGCTGCCGTGCACGCGCACCCAACCGGCGCGTTCGCCGCGTTCGGTGAGAGTTTCTTCGAAGCACCGCGTGACATCGTGGTAGCCGGTGTACATCACCACCTCGTGGCCGGCGTCCATGAACTCCAGAGCGGCATCGATGACCAGCCGCTCAGCGCCCCCGATGCCGAGGTCGGGGTGTATGAAGGCAACCTTCATAGCGCCCCTCGTGCGGTCTCGTTGTGCTGGCGGACACGGGCATCGACGCGTTTTTCGGGAGATCCCGAAACTGCGTGTATTTTTGGCGTTCCTACGATCGAAATCTGGCGAGCGTTGCCCCAGTTCGCGTGGCGCCACCGCACGCGTTCGCGAGCCGACATGCCCCCCAAGATCAAGCTCGTGGCGAAGTCCGATGCGGAGATCGCGCTCGAGAAGAAGTACGAGCTGCTGCGGAAGCAGAGGGCGGGCGTCGCCGCGGGGCCGGCCCCGCCGGGCGCGAAGCGAGTCGGCGATCCGGGCAGGACCGCCGCTGTGGCTTCGTCCTCCGCCGCGGGCGCGGGCGCGTCCAAGGACGCGCCGGGCGGGGATGACGAGAAGCCCATGACCGCGTTCGAGCGCGCGAAGCTGATGCTCGCGCGTGACGCGGAGAAGAAACGCCTGGAGGCGGAGAAGAGGAAGGCCAGGCAGGCGTCGAGCCAACCGAGCTCGGACGATCCGTTCGCCGCGCACAGGCGACGCGAGGAAGACGAGTCGGCGTCGACGCTCCCGAATCCGCTTCCCAAAAAGAAGACGCCCTCGCTGAAACGCCCGGCGGCGAGACTCAGCGGCGCGGCGGCGCACAAGAGACCTAGGGACGATACGCCTTCGCGCGCTTCGGGGGACGCGGGAGCCCACGAGACGCCTGTTGGGTACGAGTCGACGAACCTCGCGCCTTCGAAGCCGCCGCCTTCGTCCGCGGACCCATCCGCGCCGCGCGTGGTGTTCGTGTCCGACCTGCCCGAGGCGTGCGTCGCCGAATCGCTCGCGTCGGCGCTGTACCGCTTCGGGAACGTAGACGATGCGCGCGTCGTCGAGGGCCGGCGGTTCGGGTTCGTCACCTTCGCCGAGCCGGACGGCGCGGCGAAGGCGGTGCGCGCCTCGCAGGCGGCGGCGGCGGGCGAGGGGAACAGCGTGGTCGTCGCGAACCAGACGGTGACTATATCCTTCGCGCGCGGGAAGAGCAAAGACGGCGACCCCGACGCGAACGCGGCGTTGTACGCGCTGGAAATCAAAAACAAAGCCGCGTCGATGGCGACGGAGGAGAAAGCCGCGCTCCGCGCTCCGGAGCCCGAGAAACAGAGGGAGATGGTGACGTACGACGACATTTAATCGACGCGCGCGAAACACCGACCCTACGCGTCTCGTGTATTACAATAGGACTAGTATTACCCTCATCGGTCCTCCTTTTCCGGAAAAGGGGTCGTTTTAAAAGGCGCGACGTGGGTGTCGAAGCGCACAAAAACACGCGCGATACATAGATATCATACTTCGAAAGGAGCGGCGGTTCGTCATCGCGAAGCGTACCAGAAGCCGACGCGACGTCGCGCGTCCGTCCCGCGGTTTTCGCGGAGACATTTTGGGCATTTTGAGGCGAAAAAAGCTCCGTCTCACCGCAGCGACTGGGCGTGCCTCTGCACCTCGAGCATCTGCGCCTTCGCGCCCGCGCGCATGGTGCGCATCTGCCCCACCTGCTCGAGCTGCTCGGGGGTGAGCTTATCGCCCATCGCCGCGTAGTCGCGCTCGAACTCCGCGTCCTGCGTCTCGATGGCCACCAGGAACTCGGCGACGGCTTCGAGGAATTTCTCGAGGTTGATCTCGGCGTCCTCGGCGAGGAGCGCGGCGCGCATGGCGGCGAGCACCTTCTCCTCGTCGTCCAGCAGCTGCACGAACTGGTCCACCAGCACGAGCGCGGGCGGCGCCGCCATACGCTGGTACATCTCCAGCAGGTACTGGCACAGGCCGGTCAGGGTCGGGATGACCTTCTCGTCCCCGCGCGCCGTCGCCTGCTCCAGCACCGCGAATCCGGCTTTCAGCACGCCCTCCGTGAGCTCGCCCGCCTGAATCATCTCGAGGCACTTCTTCTCCACCTCGGCGACGTCCGCGCACTGCAGCAGGCCGTAGAACCGCGCGAACTCGTCGGGGGAGACGTCCTCGGGCGCGGGGGTGGAGGCACCGACGGCCTCTTTCAGCGGGTCCGAGCCCTCCGCCGAGGCGCGGACGAGCACACGCCGACCGGAGGAGGCGGGCGACGCCGAGGCGACATGTCGCGGTTTCTCGTATTTTAGGGTTGGACGAGGCGCGATACTGACGCGTTGCGTGGTGAGCGAGAGCGTCGCCATCGCGATTCAATGCGTGCGAGCGGTGCGTGCGTGCGGCGACGTGAACGTCGCGCGAGGCGAAGAGGGGCGTCGGCTGGACGCCGTCAGGCTCTTGGCTCTTGGGTTCGGCGTATGGATAAACGTGCGACCGATGGACGACGAAATCGTCGCGTTCGAGCAGTTTCGGCATCCTAGAAAATAACCGTTACGCCGCGTGAACCGTCAGCGTCACATCCGAGCGCACAGCCAGGAAGGGGTGTCACGATGGTGACGACCCAGAGCGACGGCGTCGGCAACTTAGTCGACGCGCTATGCGGCAGGCTCCCCGCCTCCGTTCCGGTCCAGCTCCCGGGCGCGCAGCCCCTGCGCCGGCCGGGCATCCTGACCGAAATCGGTCGCGACCGCGGCGATTTCGAGGAGGACACGCGCGAGACCGCGCGGTTGACGGAGGCGCTCATGAACCTGCTCCCCTCGGAAGGCACGGACGCTTCCTCGTCGCGTCGCGAGACTTCCGCGAGCGCGCACTTCAAGGACTCCATGGCGCTCGTGGCGCCGCTCATCCTGGAGTACGACGACGTCACGGCGAGGCAGTACGAGCGCATCGTGGAGCAGGATGCCGAGCTCGACGCGATGCGCGCGGCGCTCGAGACGGCGCGCGGCGAGATGGACGCCTTGTTGGAAGCGGAGCGCACGCGCGACGCCGAGATCGGCCTTCTATCCAACAGAAACGCCGACTACGCCGAACTCTCCGCGCGCGTGCTGGAGTTTGACAAGGAGAACGGGCTGTTGAGAGAGCAGACGGGCGTGATGGCGAATGAGATGCGCGTTTTGAACGTCGAGCTCAAGGCGCGCGCGGCGCGTTGCGCCGAGCTCGAACGCGAACTCTCGAACGCCACGATCGTTACAACCCTCGTTGGCGGCGGTGACGCTCCGGGAACGTCGACGCGTGATCCTCTTTACCGAGATCGAGACGGAAGAGGAGGCGAAAAGGGTCTTTTCGACGGCGACGCGTCGCGCGCCAAGCGCGAGCTCGCGCGTTTGGAGAGCCGCTTCGCCGACTTGAAACGCCGCGCGCACTCGACGACGACGGAGCTGAGCGACTCGAAGGAGTACATATTCGCCATGGAGGGATGCTTGCGTTCGTACCAGGCGCAGAGCCTGGACGTGTACAAGCAGGTGAAAGCCGCGATGCACGCCGCGGAGCGCGCGACCATCCAGAGGGACCAGTCGCTCGCGCGCGAAAAAGCGGCGGTCGCGGAGGCGGCGGACCTGCGCGGAAGACTCGAGCGCGTCACGGCGGCGGCGGGCGAGGGCGCGGCGCGACTCGCCGAGAAGCGCAACGCGCGTCTGACCGACGGCCTGAAATCCGCGAAGCGCGCCATAGAGTCGCTGCGCGGAGACAACGCGCGGCTGCGCGCGTCGCTGGCGAGCGCCAAGGAGGAGGCGGACAGGATGCGGCAGGAGCGGCGCGGCGCGGCGACGACGACGAAGGAGTCGGCGCCTCTTCCGGAGGCGTCGCAAACGTTTGCGTCGTTGACCAACGTCGCGACGTCGCGCGAGATGGACGAGGCGCGGTTCGCGCTGCGTCAGAAGGCGACGGACGAATCCGTGAAGCAGCGGCTGCGGCACGCGGAGGAGTCGCTGATGAAACAGCAGGAGGTTGCGGCGGAGATGGAGTTATCGGCGGGCCGAACGATCCAGATCCTGCGCGAGAAGTTGCGGCGGTCGCGGAAAGACGCGTTACGAGCGGCCAAATAGAATCGTTAGTCTACGTACTGATGAACGCGCGAGCGTCGTCCAACGCGCGTCTCGTCTACCCTCGGAAACATCCGTCTTCGCGCGTCCCCCCCGTTCGCCGCGCTACTGCGTGGCCTTCATCAGGTCCGTGAGGAACCCCGCGGAGTTGAGTATGCCGGTCCCGCCGAGCGCGATCTGCGTCCCCGGGTTGGACTCGTTCATCTGCGCCACGAACCGCGCCTCTTCGTACGTGATCCCGCCGACGATGAACACGAAAATCTCCGTCGGCCTCTGGTCCTTCTGCGCGGACCCGGCGTTCGCGGCCGGCCCCACGAGCGGGTAGTCGCTCTCCTTCGCCTTACCCTTGGAGATGTTCTCCAGCGTCTGCACTAACAAAGGCTGGTGCTGCGTGTACACGTTGTCCGCGCCCTTCAGACCGCTCACCGCTTTTTGCGCGCGCGAGAAAAACGTGCGGTTGCCGAACAAGTCGCCGACGCGTTTAGCTTCGCCGGCGATCCTCGTCACGTCCCGCACGAGCCGCACGAAACTCGGCTCCACGGCGCGTTTCGCGAGCGCGTTCTGCAACTCGAGAATTTGCCGCTCGCCCTCCTTCTCGTACCGCAGCGCGAACAGCAGCACTAACTTCAAACACGCCGTCGACGTTACCGCCGGGTCCCCGAGCTTTTCGAGCGTCGACGAAAACGCGTACGCGCGGTCGGCGCCGCAGACGATTTCCTGCTCCACCTGGCTCACCGCCATCAGCGCTCTTTCGCCGATCAGCCGGCTGAGCTCGGACATCAGCGAGACGTGCTTGGAGACGTTCCCGGACTGCTGCCTGAACTCGGGGAAGGACTCCACGAACCTCTGCATGTCCTCGATGGAGTCGATCTGCTTGTTCATCTTCGACACGGCTTGGAAATCATCCACCAGCCGCTTCACCGACGTCCCCAAATCGCCGTAGTTGGCGTACATGTTATCCTTAAAGAACCCGTCGCCGCTGCCGGAAACCACGATGTCCTGCGCCTTGCCCTTCTCGTGAATGCGCACGCGGTTGTTCTTGATCCCGATGAGCTCGTGGATCATCGCCTGGTACGTCCACTGGCTCAGCAGCGGCGTGACCGGGTCGTCCAGGCGGTCCAGGATCACGAGCTGGCTCGCGCCCTCGGCGCGCCGGAAGTCGAACAAGCCCTGCTCCTGCTCGTACGCGAGCCGCGCGACGTCCGAGGCGACGCGCTTGGCGATCTCCGAGTTGCTCTGCGCGCGGATCGCCGGTCGGCGCTTCACGCTGAGCAAAAACGACGCGATGCCCTCCACGATCGGGTCGATCACCGTCGACCGCGTGCTGGGCGCTAGGCTCGCGTACCGCAGCAGGTGGTCGTTCCGGGGCAGGTCAAGCGTGAACACCGTGGGGTCCACGGCGAGGAAACTCGCGTACATCTCCTGCACCTGGCGCACGGCCTCGTTCTCGTCCGACTCGGCGAGCGCCTGCAGGTGCGTCTCCGCCAGCACGGACGAGAAAAACACGAAAAACTCGCCGTACGTCCCGGCGCGAAGCAAATCGCACAGCACGCGCACGCTCTCCTCGGTCGGCCGCACGAAGCACACCGCCTTGAGGTGCTGCATCTTCTTGTTCGAGTCCACGTGGAGCTTCTCGACCAAGAACACCTGCGCGAGCGCACGGGAAAGGCGGTGGAAAGGCGCGGAAAGGCGTCAGGCGCGTCGCGGAGAAAATCGAAAAGACGCCCTGAAAAAAACACCACCTGGAGGTTTTCCGTCTCCTCCCGCTTCGGTCGCTTCGCGCCGGGCTTCGGCGGTCGTCTCGCGCGGACGCGGAGGCGCGCGCGCGCACCTCTTTCTGTAGCAGCTCAGTCTGCGTGAACGCGGAGCTCACGATGTTCAGCTGCGCGGACGGGAGTTTCGAGGTCAGTACGCGTCGCGTTCGAGAACCGTGGGCACCGCCCGAGGCGAGATGGTTCGTGGCGCACCGTGAAGTCATCGACCACGAGACATTTCATGCCGACGCCAGCCTCGTTCAGCATCTTGATGATGTACTCCTTGATCACCAGCTGAAGGTTGAGCGCGTTGACAGCCATCGCGCCGTCGTGCGCGGCGGCCGCCGCTCTGCGCCCAAGACCGGGGGGGTGCGCGCGCACGCGAGTGACGCGACTCGTGGTTTTTGCCGTTCGTCTTCGAGGCACGACGCTCGATTGTGAAAACGCGCCAAAAGGCGGTCGAGATGTTTGATGAGACAGTTGGTGGTTGCGTCCTCACAACCGCCGCGCGCACAGACCGAGAACCGACTCCGCCCTCCGCCCGCGCTTCCGTACTCGTGCCCGCCCTCATGTCGCTCTCCATCGATGCCGGCACCGTGAAGGAGTACGCCGTGCTGTTCGGCGCGCTGCTCTCCGCGATCGTCTTCGGCACGTACTGGGTGCCGAAACTGATCGTGTCGCTGCTGCCGACGCAGAACCTGAAGAAGAAGTACGACGCCGAGTGGGCGCTCGTGACCGGCTCTTCCAGCGGGATCGGCAAGTCCATCGCGTTCGCGCTGGCGAAGCAGGGCGTGAACGTCGTGCTCGTGGCGCTCCAGGAGCCGCTGCTGGACGAGACCTTCGAGGAGCTCAAGGCGTCGTTCGGTGACCGCAAGTTCCTTAAGATCGGCGTCAACCTCGGCGCGCCCGGATACGTGGACAAGATCGCGGACGCCACCAAGGACATCGACGTGCAGCTGGTGTTCAACAACGCGGGATACATGCTCACCGGGTTCTTCGACAAGACCCCGCTCGCGCGCCTGATGATGAACCACGAGTGCAACGCCACCTCGGCGATGCAGATCACGCACGTGTTCGTCACCCGCATGCTCGAGAAGAACTTGAGAGGGTGCGTCGTGTTCACGTCGTCGGCGGCGGCGTGCCAGCCCACGCCCTTCTCCGCGCTCTACGGAGCCACCAAGGCTTACATCTCCAGCTTCGCGGCGAACATCGCGGTGGAGCTGCACAGCCGGAATATCGACGTGCTGGCGTTCCACCCGAGCCCGGTCGCGACCAACTTCTACGACAAGGCGCACAAGCTCGACGCGCTGGCGTTTTTCATGAACTTCGCCGTCAAGCCGGATGCGCTCCCGCGCGAGATGTTCAAGGTGGTCGGTCGCGCGGTGTGGTGGGACTCCGGATCCGTCGCCGTGGGGTTCCGCATGCTCCTCAAGGTGTTCGACTACGGATTCTTCGCCGCGCTCATCAGCAGGTTCGCGCACACCATGTCCGACTACAAGAAGAACGTCTGAATGGATGATGAGACGAGGGCGACGAGAGCGACGAGAGCGAAGATGTGATGAAGACGGCTTTTCCTGAAACTTGCTCTGTCGCCTCTCGCCTGCTTGCGAAAAACCAAACGATTTTTGCCGTTTGAAGAAATGTGCCGTTGCCGACGAATGTCACCTTTTTCATTCGTCAGCGCGCGTCCGTCGTCGGAACACTCGACGCACGTCGTCCCCGGGTTCGACGCCAGGGCGCACGCGATGTCGCGCGCGGGCGAGCACGCCGCCGCGGGCGGCGATGTGGCCGTGATCCAGGAGGTCCGCGGCCTCGCCGAGGAGCTCACGAACCTTCGCCAGGAAAACACAATCTTGCAAGGAAACTTCGACGAGGTGCGTTTTCGCGCCGCGTTCGCTCACCTCCGCCCGGCCCGACCTTCGACCCGCCGGGACTGACCTCCGCCGCTTTCCTCTTTCGTCGCGCAGCTCAAGGCGCACCACACGAAAATCCAGACCGCGTACGACAGCCTCGCGTCCCAGTACCACGACCTGACGAACGAGAAGAACGACATGGAGCGCTTTTACAAGGAGCAGGTGGAGACGTGGCGCGCGGATCTGGAGGTGAAACACGCGCAGTTCGAGGAGGCGCGCGCGCAGATCATGCAGCCGCGCGAGCTGGACACGCTCCGTAAGCAGCTCATGGAGGAAATCGAGACCCCCACGCGCGCGAAGCTGCACGCGTACGAGGCGGAGATCGAGGAGCAGACCGAGCGGTACACGCAAGCCGTGCGCGACCTGGAGACGCTGCGCACGGCGCACGACGTCGAGGTGGCGCGTCTGCTCAAGGACAACGAGTACGCGCGCATGGAACACGCGCAGAGAGCTTCGATGTGGAAGAAAGAAACGCAGGCTTTAGAGGAGGCGCTGGACGCGAAAGGAAAGGACTGCGAAGCGCTGGAGGCGGAGGTTCGAGAGACGGCGGAGCTCAAAGCGCGATGCGCGTCGTTGGCGACGGAAGCCGAGACGTCGCGGCGCGCGCGCGACGACGCCGACGCCGAAACCGAAAAAGCGCGACAGAGTCTGAAAATGCACGCGGGGGTCACGGAGAAGCTCGAGCGGCGCATCCACGTGCTGCAGGGGGACGTCGAGGCGCGCGACGCGGAGATGACGCGTCTGAACGATAAAATAGCCGAGCGCGAGGCGGAGGCGGTGACCCTCCAGACGCGCCTGGACGAGCTCGCCTTCAAACACCGCGCCGACCTCAAGCTGGCGCACGCGCAAGCCGCCAAGGATCGCGCCGAGCTCGAGTCCGAGTTTGCCATCGAGCGCGAGGAGGCGGAGGAGAAGGAGCAGGCCATCTTGGCGCGGCTCGCGACGCACGACGCGTCCATCAAGAAGGTGCAGGACGCGTGCGACGCCAAGGTGTACGCGGCGGAGGACGCGGCGCGCGACGCGCGGCGCGCCGCCGAGGCTGGCAAGATTGACGCCGAGGTGAAGCTCGACGCGTCGCTCACCGAGCTCGCCGCGTGCAAGTCGGACATGCTCCGTGCCGTGGGCGAGGCGGAGGGTCTGCGCGCGGCGCTCTCGGTGATGGAGCGCGAGTACGCGAACGAGGTCCCCGCGCTGCGCAAGGACCTGGAGCAGTGCAAGAAGGACCTCGAGCACGCCGGCGTCCGCGTCGGCGACTTGAAGGAGACGCTCGAGCGCGAGCGCGTGGAGCGCGTCGAAGTCGGCGCGTCGCTCATCGAGCGCGACCGCGAAGTGCGCCGGTTGCTCTCCGAGCTCGAGCGCAAGGACCTGGCGCACGCGAACGAGTTGTCGAAGAGCAAAGCGGCGTGGCAGAAGGAGAAGCTGTCGCTCATCGCGCGCGCGAAGGAGATCGCGGCGACGATGGAGGAGAGGCACCGCGAGTCGATGCGCAAGGCGAAGCGCAAGATCGACGGCGCCAACCGCAAGGTGGCGGCGCTCTCGATGGACAAGGTGACGCTGCTGGAGAGCACCGCGGCCGGGCACGCCGAGGCGGAGCGCAGGGAGGAGGCCGCGGGCGGGTCGTCCATGTCGGTCTTCGAGCAGGAGCTGGCGGCGCTCAGGGGAAGGCAGGACGAGTACGACAAGTCGGTGGCGAGCGCGTCGGGCGGGGCGTGACGAGCGACTTAGAGTCATTTTAAACTCGTCATCACAAAAAGCGGCTCGCGCGTCGTCTGAACCCGCGCCTCTAGGGCTCACCGTCCTTTTTGTCGTCGCGCCTCTAGGGCTCGACGGTGTGCGCCTTCATGCCCTTGATCGCCTTGAGCGGCGACTGCACGAACCCTCCCGGCGCGGCGACGCGCATGTTGATGGCGTCGGGCGTGAGGTACTGGTCGAGTTGCTTCGACGCCGCGAGCACTAAACCCATGAACGGCGGCGACGGGCGTCCCGGACGCGACTTGTACTCCGGGTGGTACTGCGTGGCGACGAAGAACGGGTGCTCGGGAAGCTCGAGGATCTCCATGCGCTTGTTCGTCTCGTCCTTGCCCACGAACGCGCACCCCGCAGCCTCGAGCTGGTCCACTAAATCGGGGTTCACCTCGTACCTGTGCCTGTGCCGCTCGTCGATGAACGGCTGAGAGTTGTACAGCTTGGCGGCTTTGCAGTCCTGCGTCTGGAAGATGGTGCGGCGCGACCCGAGCCGCATCGTGCCGCCCATGTGCGTGGTGGAGCCCTCGGGCATGAACACCACCGCGGGGTCGGGGCAGTTGGGGACCATCTCCGTGGAGTGCGCGTGCTTGATCCCGAGCACGTTGCGCGCGTACTCGATCACCGCCGCCTGCATGCCGAGGCAGATGCCCAAAAACGGAATCCCGTTCTCGCGCGCGTACTTAGCGGTGAGAATCTTCCCCTCCGTGCCGCGCTCGCCGAAGCCGCCCGGCACGAGGACGCCGTCCGCGGAGCGCACCTTCGCCCAGGCGTCCGCGTGCGCGGCGGGGTCCTCCGCCTGCGTCGCGTCCTCCAGCATGCCCGCCTCGACCCACACGATTGTTAACTTGCGGTCGCTCGCGATGGCGCTGTGCATGAGCGCCTTGGTGACGGACAGGTACGAGTCGCCGAGGCCGGTGTACTTGCCGACGATGGCGATGGTCACCGGCTCCGTCACCGTGTCCCACTTGTTGGCTCTGTGCGCCCAGTCCTCCAGGTCGAGCTTGCGGAAGTCCAGGCGGAGCTGGCGCATGATCGCGAGGTGCCCGCCCTGCTCCTGCATCACGAGCGGGACGTGCCAGATGTTGGACACGTCGCACAGGTTCAAGATGCAGTCGGGCGTGACGTGGCAAAACAGCGCGAGCTTGTCCAGCACGGCTTGCTCGAGGGGCTCCTTGCTTCTGCACGCGAGCATGTGCGGGGAGAGGCCCGCGCTTCTCAGCGCCTGCACGGAGTGCTGCGTGGGTTTCGTTTTCTGCTCGCCCACGGCGCCCACGACGGGCACGAGCGAGACGTGGATGAGGCAGAAGTTCTCAGACCCCACGCGCCACTGGAACTGGCGCAGCGCCTCGATGAACGGCATCGACTCGATGTCGCCGACGGTGCCGCCGAGCTCGATGATGCACACGTCCGGCTGGTCGGGCTGGCCGTCCACCGGAATCTGCGCCACGCGCTCGATCCACTCCTGGATCTCGTCCGTGACGTGCGGGATGACCTGCACGGTTTTGCCCAGGTACTCGCCCTTGCGCTCCTTCGCGATGACGCTCTGGTAAATCTTGCCGGTGGTGATGTTGTGGTCCCGAGTCAACGTGGAATCCACAAAGCGCTCGTAGTTGCCCAGGTCCAGGTCAGCCTCGCCGCCGTCGTCCAGCACGAACACCTCGCCGTGCTCGAACGGGGACATCGTGCCGGCGTCGATGTTGATGTACGGGTCGATCTTGATGGACGTCACGCGCCAACCCCCGGCGCGCAAAAGCACGCCGATGCTGCTCGCGGTGACGCCTTTGCCGAGGCCGGAGACCACGCCTGCGCGAAAGTTTGGAAAAAGCGAGAAAAAGATGAGCGACGAGCGCGTGCAGGTTTCGAGATCGGGGTCGCGGGGAGGGCGTGCACGCGGGAACGCTCGCGCGGGACGCCGCGAGACCGACGCCGCGTTCGAAGGATGTCGTCCTCGAGTCCTGCGCCATCGTACCTCCGGTCACCACGATGTACTTCATGGGCGCTTTGGAGTTCATCTCGCGCGGTGCGTCTGGACTTTCGGCGCACAGGCTTTTTCGGCGGCGGGCGCTTTTCGCTGTCGGTGACACGCGGTTCGGCGACGCCGGGGGAGGAGCTGCCGAGAGAGTCGCGGGGACACGCGAGCGTCGACTTGGATCGTCCTGCACGTGAGGCGCGTCCGAAGGGCGCGGCGCCGAGTGGCCGTCGTGGCAGTTGTCGGCGGATCGGAGTTTTTTGAACTTTGGAGTGCCGGCTGCTTCCAGGACTGACGACTCACTGCAAGTTCGAAAATCAACGTGACGAACGGCCGGCGAGCGCTCGTCGACGAGACGCTCGTCGCGTCTCGGAGAGTCGAGGCGCCAGACGGAGGCGCGCCGCGCTCGCTCGGCTCGCCGTCGCCGCGGTGGACGATGGCGGTCGACCCGATCGAGGAGTGGCTGGGGACCCGCCTGAAGGCGGCGTACCCGGTGGATGACTGGGTGCTGGAGGGCGTGACCAGCGCTCTGCTGCTGATGGAGGACAGGGCGGACGCCGTCGACACCATCGCCAACTTCCTCGGGACCGCGGACGCGCCGGGGACGAACGAGCAGATCGTGGACGAGCTGTTTCGCAGGAAGCGGGGTGACGCGACGGGCGCGGGCGCTGGAGGGAACCAGAGCCGCGCGTCCGAGCCGGCTCCGTCGAGCGCGGGACCGAGCCGCGACGCGTCCTCGGCGCGAGCGCGCGCGACGTCGTCGTCCGACGCGCACGAAGCGCGGGTCGACGTCGCCGAAAGAAAAAAGAAAAGCGGCGGCGAGCGTCGCGACGGCGTCTCCGCGAAAACGACGCCGAGTTCTCCTCCGACCACGAAAAAAAAGGACACGCCTCGTCGCCCCGTGCGACCCGAGGAGCTGGCGAAAAAAGATATCAACTGCCTGGGCTGCGGTAAGATCTACCGGTGCGCGCCTAGAGACGGCGCGCTCTCCGCGGACGCGCGCGCGTTTCTCGAACGCGGATGCGTTTGCGTGTTTTGCGGCGACGCCGTCGTCGTCGCGCTCGCCGACGGCGCGGAGATGGCGCTCCCTCCGGACGAAACACCGAGAAACGAAACCGACGCCTCGGCGTCTTCTCGTTCGCTTTCGCGGAAGACGTCCGTTTCGGGCTCGCGGCCCGCGGAAGTCTTCCGCGACGCCGACGCGGCGGCGCGCGACGCGAAGGACCGGCTGGTGGAGTTTGACCGCACCGCCGCGGCGCGCACGACGGTGATCGACGACCAGAGCGACTGGTTCGAGATCGAGAGCAACGCGTGGCTGGACGAGGACGAGCGCGAGGAGGCGAAGGCGCAGGCGAGGGAGCTGGAGGAGGCGCGCGAGGCGGCGAAGCGCGACCGATCGACGCGAGTCACGCTCGATTTGCTCGGGCGCCGCGTCGAGACACTCGCCGAGACGCGCGGCGCGTCTGAAAACGCGGGAAGCGGGTTCGCGCTCAGGACGAACAGCGTCGAGGATAACATGGACACCATGGTCGGTACGCGCGCGACGAAACATCGTCCTCTTTCGCACGAGTCGTCGAACGCGCGCGCGGTGGGGGGCGCCGGCGCGGCGGCGGTTTTAACCGAGCGCGGGTCGACCGCGACGCGCGACGTTTCTCTTTTCCGAGTCGGCGCCAACCCGACGTCTTGGTTCGCGCCTTTGTTCTCCGGAAAGGACAAGAGCGTTTCGAAGAAGAAGGGGAAGAAGGGTCCCTTCACGGACGCGGAGAGAGAAACAAACAACGCGGCGTCTGTCTCCGTCGCAGAGCGCGGCGCGAGAAACAAACGCGTGCAGGATGAGTCGCCCTTCGACGTCGTCGCGCGCGAAACGGAGAAAGCGCGACGCGACGAAAACTGAAAATCGGAAAACCGTCTCACACGTTGACGCCTTCGTTCCGATGCGACGGCGTCGCGTTTTTGTACGAAAGCCGCCCCATAGACTTGTAGACACTTAGCTTTTAGTCTTGAAAAACGCGAAAATTATTTCTCATTTATGGCGAACCCTAGCGGCGGCGCCCGCACAAAGAGCCCGCGCGCGATCGTCGCGATCGACGCCCTCTGATACTCGTCGCGATGGCGGACTCCACCCCCGACTTCTCGGCGAAGCACCCCCTGGAGCACACGTGGACGCTCTGGTTCGACAACCCCAACGGCCGCCAGAAGCAGGCGACGTGGGGCCAGACCCTGCGCAGCGTGTACACCTTCAACACCGTGGAGGATTTCTGGTGCCTGTACAACAACATCCTGGCGCCGAGCCGCTTGATCATGGGGACGGACTTCCACCTGTTCAAGGAGGGCATCGAGCCCAAGTGGGAGGACGCGACGTGCGCGAAGGGCGGGAAGTGGACGTTCTTCTTCCCCAAGTCCAAGGAGCCCGCGCACCTGGACGACTGCTGGCTCAACCTGCTCCTCGCCATGATCGGCGAGCAATTTTGCGAGCCGAGCGAGATCTGCGGCGCCGTCATCTCCGTGCGCCAGAAGCAGCACAGGATCGCGCTCTGGACGAAGACGGCGTCCAACGAGGCGGACCAGATCGCCATCGGGCGCCACTTCAAAACCGTGCTGGAGATGCCCGAGAACGAGAAAATCGGATACATGGTGCACGACGACGCGATTCGCCTCGAGAGGAGAGCGAAGGATCGGTACAGCGTATGATCTTTTAGTGACAACTTTCTTCTGCAAATGCAAGTTGGACCGTTTTCTTCGTCTTTACAACGAGCGTCGTCTGTCGTCTCGGTCGTTTCGTCTCGGTCGTCTCGGTCGTCTCGCCACGTTCTCCGCGCGTTCACCGCACCGCAGTGCTCGGCGTCTACGACACGACCTCACACGTGTGAAAACGCCGTTCGTTCGCTTCTCAGTTGTCGTCGCAAAAAAGCGCAATGGTCTTGTCCGCGCCCGCGGAGAAGAGCCACGGCTGCGTCGGGTGGAACACGCAGTCGATGACCCCCTCCACGTCGCGCGCCGTGTGCGCGCGCAAAATCTTCAGCGGCACGATGAGCGCGTTCTGGTTCAAATCTGCGCTCACCGCGCCGTGGAGCACGTGCACGGTGGCGTCGTCCGAGGCGGTGGCGAACAGCGGGTACTTTTTGTGGAACGCCACGGCGCGAACGCCGTTGGCGTGGCTCGCCATCACCTTGTACGGCATGTTGGAGAGGTCCATGTCGAACCACTGCAGCTTACCGTCGCTCCCGCCGACGATGACGTTGTCGCCGCCGGCGTGCGCGGCGAGGCAGGTCACGCTGTTCCCGCCCGCCACCAGCTTCTTCACCAGGCACTGCCTCTGCAGGTCGTACAGGTACACGTACGCCGCCGTGCAGATGAACATCACCGGCCGGTTCGGGTGGAACGTCGCGGCGCGGATCGGCGTCTTTTGTTGTCGGAAGATGCGCTGCGACGAGCGCTTGGAGACGCGGTGGATCATCACGTTCGAGCCGCCCTTCACGAGTGAAACGAAGTAGTCCCCCTTGTGGTGCCAGTTGATCTTGGACACCACGCCCGCGTGCTTCACGAACACCAAACCCGCGCGCTCGTCCCAGGGCGGCGGCGCGTCGTTTTCCGCGACGCCCTCCGCGACGGCGGCGTTCGCGTGGCGCGACAGGTCCGCGCTCGGCTGCGCGTGCGGATCGAGCAGCACCACCGCCGCGCCCACGCACGCGCTCGCCAGCCGACTCCCGCCGTTTCCGGGACACCACGCGACGTTCAGCACGGGATCCTGGAAGGACCACTTCCGCACGCACCGCGCGGAGGACACCTCCCACATGCGCATCGTTTTGTCCGTCGACCCGGAGAGCAACCACTTTCCCGTCGCGTCCACCGCGACGCTCACCACCTTGTCTTCGTGGCCGAGGTACCGCAGGCACCGCGTGTTGGGGTACGGCTTGAGCTCCTTGGGCGAAGGCAAAGGCGGGAGCATGTCCTTCGGGTTTATGTTCAGGCGCGCCTTCGAGACGCGCGGGCAGAGGTAGAGGTCCAGGCACCGCTGGAAGCGCTCTAACACAAACGGCGCGTACGAAGGTACGCGGCGAAGCGCGTCGTAAAACCGCCGCGGCGTTTTGATCTCGTCTCCGTTCTCGTCCACCTGCGTGTCCGCCCTGTATTCGAACGGGGGATTGTACGAGTCCCCGTGCGTGGGTAACTTCGCGCGCGGCGCGGGTAAATACGCCAGGCCGTTGTGTTTCGTCGCGGGGTCCTCGTCGCCCTCCCACAGAAGTTTGGGACCGTCAAACTCGTTTCGCGTCGGTTTCACTCGCGCGTCCGGGTTTTTCCGCAGCGACCGGATGATGCGCAGCACCGCCTTCGCCTCCCACTTGGACGGCACGAACCGACGCTTGGGCTCGCGCGCCTGCGGCAGCACCAGGTTCGGTTCCGCCAAGTTGGTCTGGTACTCGTCCCCGAAGAAGTTGTTCGGCAAGATGCCGCCGCGAAGCTTGCGAATCAGCTCGAGCTGCGCGGACGCGAGCCGGACGAGACGAGCGAGGAGGCGCGGAGACGGTCAGCGACGGCGCGAGGGAACGAGGACGCGGAGCGGGGGATGGGCGAACGATCGTCGCCGCGCGGCACGCACCTGTTCTCTCGAGATTGAGATTTCCTTGTCCTCGCGCTCGTCGAAAACCTTCCGCCAGTACGTGGGGTCGTCCACCATCTGCAGCAGGTGGTCGAGGTGGTCGACGCGCGCGCGCTTCAGAATCTTACGACCGTCCGCATCGTAGCCGATGTGCTCTTCGTCGCGGAACCATTGGATGGGCACGTCGCCGATGGTGTTCTCCATCGCGACCGACCGCCGACGCTCGGCTGGCCTGCGTGTGCGTGCGCGAGCGAACGCGCTGCCGTTCCCGTGCGCCTCGGGGAGTGCGCAAAGGAAATAGCGGCGGGCGGTGTCGGCGGCGCCGCTTGACGGCGAGTTTTCCTCGGGTGCCGCGATTGGGAAAAATCGTCGAGTCGTGACTCGACGAAGAAAACGCACTGCTCGTATGGGCATTCAGTCTGGGAGTCTGCCCGCATTCCGACGATCCTCCCGCGAAGAGCGCCTTTGCCATCCGGCCGTGTTCCTCGTCGACAAAGCGAACGACGCGCGGGTGAGGTGTTGGGGAACCGACCATGCGGAGGGCTCTTCTCCTGCTGGTCGCCCTCGGGACCCTGTGGTCCGTCGAGTGCGCGCCTCGAGGCTCCGAGTACGGCGCTTCCTACGGGTACCAAGGTGCGCGCCTCGCTCGTTTTTCTTCGTTCCAAGGCAACAACGGCACGATTTCGCGCGTGACGACTGACGCGAGCCACCCCCTTCCCGACGCAGCCCCCCCCGTTCTGAGGGCGATCGCGCCCGCGGCCGGGCCAAAAGAGGGAGGCACCACGCTGACGATCACCGGCAGCGGTTTCCGTCGCTCGAAGAACTTGAAGGTGCGCTCCCGCAAACGAAGGGCGTTTTGAATCGAGCTGACGAAGCGAACAATGACCATCGTCAAAAGGGATCGCGTTTCCTCCGACAAGCTCGAAACACGCGCGCGCCCGTCCACGCGTCCTCGCTTTCACGCGTCCTCGAACCGACCGCGATGTCCGAACGAAAACGAAAACAAAAACAAAAACGCTCACGACGCGAACGACGTCTCGTACGACTCAAACAGGTGAAGTTCTCCGCCGTCTCGCCCAAAACGGAGGTGCAAATAGTGGCGGCGACGTACGTCGACGCGTCCACCGTTTTAGTCGTCGCGCCGCGCCGCGCGTCGGCGCACGTCGCGCACGTCGCCGTGAGCAACGACGGCGTCACGTTTACCTCTCTCCCCGCGGTGCGCGCGGGCGGCGCCGGGACGTACCTGGACTTCGAGTTCGTGGGCTCCGCGCCGTGGGGCCCGTGGCGGCTGGACAACGCGACCGTGTCCGGAAATGGAAACGCGCTGATTGAGATTCGGCGAACGGGCGGGCGACTCGCGGACGGCGTGACGGAAGGCTCCGACTTTCACGCCAGCGATTTTCTGTTCTGCGCGTCCGGGACGTCGCTGCGGCGCGTGCACTCGCACTTCTCGCCCGTCGCGTTCCTCGGCGCGGGAGACGGCGCCGCGGACACGGACAAGACCATGTCCGTTTTGGCGGGCGTGAGCGACGCGTACGCCGAGTTTGTTCAGTCGGACACGACGTACGAAGTCGCCGCGGCGGACGACGCCGGCGTGGTGAAGTGGAAGTGGCGCAAGTGGGCCAAGGGCATGTTCCCCGGCGGAACTTTTTCCGAACTCAACGCCTTCACCACCTCCGCGGTCGAGCTGGAGTACGGCGTGCGCGTGACGTTCGCGTCCACCGCGGGAAAAGCCGCGACGGATGTCTGGCGATTCGACGCCGTCACCAAGAACCCGCGCGCGGCGAGGGGCGAGTACCTCTCGCCGCAGCGCGTTTCGTGCCCTCTCCCGCCCCCCGACCCGAGCGGAAACGACCTGGACGCTTCGAAGGCGGGAACGCAGGTTGAGCTCAAGGTTTCGTACCGCGGCGAGCACTCGTTTTCGGCGGTGACGTTCGTAGACGCCGCCGGTGTGAAGACGGTGACGGGCGACCCGGCGCCGCTCGGCGAAATCACCGAGGCGCTCGATTTCGACGACGACGTCAAGCTGTACGCGGAGGGGTACTTCGACGGCCCGGAGGAGTACACGTTCGAGCTCGAGATGACCAGCGCCTCGGCGTTCAAGTGGCGCAAGTACCGCGTCGGCGACGCGGCGTGCAAAACAACAACCACCGCGCCCTGGTGCGCGTGGGGCGGCTCCGGGACGGTGAGCGTCGTCCACCGCGTGCACCTCGCGCACGGCGTGTACGTGCGCTTCGCGTCTCTGACTGGCAAAGCCGCCGGCGACCGCTGGCGGTTCGACGCGTACACGTTCTGGTCGACGACTCTGTCGCCGGTGACGGTCGCGACGCAGGCGGCGACGACGTCGGACGACGACGCGCTGATGTACGCGGAGGGGGCGTTTTTCGGGGACGTCGACGAAACCTTCGAGGTTGAGATTATGTCGGACACCGGGACGTTTCGTTGGCGCGCCTTTTTCGCGACGACGGACGGGTCGGGCGTCGCGTGGACCGAGGACGTCCCGGTGGCGTCGAGCGCGACGCTCCTGCGCGACGGCGTCTCCGTGCACTGGCTCACGGCGCTGGGCAAGACCTTCGGGGACAAGTGGACGTTCACCGCGTTCGCGGGGCACGTCGTGACGGCGCTCTCCAAGTCGCGCGTCGGCGACGCCGTTCCTTCTCCCTCCAACGCCGCCGGCGACGCGCGCGTGCCCACTGTCACCGGCGTCTACCTCGGCGCCGAGCGCGCGCGGATCCGCATCGAGATCGGCGGCACGTGCACGACGTCCTGCTCGGAGTTCAAGTGGATCAAGGAGACGCCCTCCGTGGCCTCCCCCCAGAACGCGCACGAGGCGGCGGCGACGACGTGGTCCGGCGGGACGTTCACGGCGCTGATTCCGATGCAGAGCCTCGAGCAGCCGCTCGTCGACGGCGTGAACGTGACTTGGGGACCCACGAGCGGGTACAAAGTGGGAAACACGTACACGATCGACCTGGCGCCGATGCCGACGTCCGTGCTGCCGGCGCGCCCGACCCCCGACCCGTTCTTCGACCCGATCGGCGCGCGGTCGACGTACCACGACGGCGCCGGCGCGGCGCCCGCGCGCGACGCGGTTTTGACGGTGGAGTTCACGAGCGGCGCCGCGTTCAAGTGGCGCAAGGACACGGGGCCGTACTCTTCTTCCGTCGACGTCGACGCCGACGAGCCGGTGACGCTCGGCGACACGGGCGTCAACCTGACGTTCTCGGCGGCGAGCGGCTACGTCGCCGGAACAAAGTTCCTCGTGCCCCTCAGAACGCACATCCCGCACGTGCACAACGTGACCACCACGCACGGCGGCTCAAAGTCTGCGTCGTTCATTTCGCGCCCCGTCGCGGCGGCGGCGAACTACGCCAACCTCCCCAACCAGGGCTCGACTTTAAGCGACGTGCTTCCGATGCCCGGGAACGTCGGCTCGCACGCCATCCACGCGTACCCCGCGGCGGGCTCTCTGTCCGGCGGGGGATCCGCCGTGCCCGCGGTGGGCTACGCCAACCAGGGCGGCGTTGGTTTGTCCAACATCATCAACGCCGTGCCCACGCACGGGTACCTCGCCGCCGTCTACCCGACGGCGTACGTGAAAATCGTCGGCGCCGCGGCGGTGAGCGCCGTCTCCGGCGTGCTGGCGGATGAGCTGACGGTGAGCGGGACCTACACCGGCGATTCCTCGTACGTGTACCAGCTCGAGCCGCACGGCACGACCAGTCAGTTCCGCTGGCGCAAGTACGCGCTGGGCTCGAGCGAGGCGGATGCCGGCTCGTGGACGACGGCGAACGCCGTCGTCACCGGGTCGTCGTCGACGACGATCGACGCGGGTTTGTCGGCGACGTTCGCGTCCTCGACGTACGCCGTCGGCTCGGTGAACCGCTGGACGTTCACCGCGAACAAGGGCCACACGTTCGTGTACCGCGACAGCGGGCGGGCGCTGTGGTCGGACGAGGTGGTGATCACCGGCGGCGTCCAGCCGTTGTCCTCGGGCGTTTCCGTGCGTTTCTCGAAAGTCTCCGGGTACGCGCCGGGCGATCAGTTCGCGATTCGCAACCGCACCGTGGACTCGTTCGGGACGTACCTGGGCGCCGCCGACGCGACGTTCGAGCTGGACGTGCTCGACCGCGCCGAGTTCGACCCGCCCGTGTTCCACCGCGCCAGCGGGAGCACCACCGCCGGGCTGCAGGCGGACATGACCGTCACCGGCGCGTACGCCGGACGGAGCACGTACGTGTACGAAATCAAGATTGACTCGGCGTCTTCCGGCGCGCAGTCGACGTTCAAGTGGCGCAAGTACCTTCGCGGGCGCTCAGACGGCGGCGGCCCGTTCGGCTCGGCGGCGCTCCCCGTGAGCCTCTCCCCGACGCTCCTGGACGACGGCACGTACGTGCAGTGGGCGGCTATCTCCGGGCACGCCGTGAACGACCGCTGGACGGTCATCGCGCACGCGGGCGACGCGTTCCGGTGGCGCAAAGACGGCGGGGACTGGACGGCGCCGCAGTCGATGACGAGCGTCGGTTTGGTGGAGCGCGACTTTTCCAACGTCGGGACGAGTAAGACGGTGAACGTCGATGTAAGAGCGACGGGCGAGTACTCTGGAGCGGCGGACGCCACGATCGCACTAGAGGTTTTACCCGGGGGCGCCACGTTCAGGTGGAAGAAGCACGCGTACATGCCACGAGCTGGTTCTTTAAACCAAACGAGCACGGCGGGCGCGTACTGCTGCGGCACCGAGGACGTGATGCTGGACTCTTTAACTGACGCGGCGCGCGGCGTCGGAACTTGGAGCCCGGAGATGAACATGGTGCCCGAGTCCACTCTTTTAACCGAGGGCGTGTACGTGGCGTTCGTCTCGAGTTCCGGGTACACCGCGGGTGACCTGTACTACGTCCCGGTTAAGAAAACGGCGCACCACCGTTTATCGGACGGCGTCGTCGTCGCGTTCGGCGCCGACTCGGGGTACTCGCCGAACGACCGCTGGAACGTCAGCGCCGCCGCGGGTGTATACGCGCGCGGACCGCTTTCAGGCGACACCGAGCTTTCCATCATGGGAAGTGGTTTCTTACCCTCGGAGTCGTTAAAGTGCCGGCTCAGCGACGAGCGGACGTTGGTGTCGGAAATCGTCGACGCGCGGTACGTCAGCCCTAATCACGTCGTCTGCGCCACCCCTCCGCACCCGCCGGATACCGTCGCGGATCCCGTGTTCGTCGGCGCGGGGTCGTCTGCGATGGAAACAAAAGGCGCGTACGCGTGGTCGTATTCGGTGACGTTTTCGGTGCGCATGGCCAGCGCGACGACGTTCCAGTGGCGCGCGGACCCGCTTTTGGAGACCACAGGGTCGTGGTCCGGGAGCGCGGCGATCGAGGTGGGTACGTTGCGGCCGCTGGGCGACTCGGGCGTCTTCGTGGTTTTCACCTCAGGCGAGACGTACGGCGTCGGGGACGAGTGGAGTTTCGCGGCGTACTCGAGGGACGACGCTATTAACAACGTGGAGTTGACGGATATTCAGCTCGGTTCGATCCGGCCGGGTGTGATGAAACACGTCGCGGTGAGCAACGACGGGGGCGTGAGCTGGTCCGCGGATAAGCACGGCGCGACGCGCTTCCTGTACTCGGACATCTACGTCTCGCCCTCGGGCGACGACGTCACCGGCGACGGCACGAGCGCGACGCCCTACCGCACGATCCAGCGCGGCATCCACGCCGCGCTCAGCCCCGGCGGTGGGTACGTGAAAAACGCCACGAACCGGGACGACATCGTGGTGTCCCCCGGCCGGTACACCGGCGCGGGGAACACGGGGCTGTTCACGATGGGCAAGAGCGTGATGGTGCGCGCGGCGCGCAGCGGCGAAGTCGTCATCGACTGCGCGGTGCGCGTCGCGGGCGCGGCGCACTTTGGCGAGACGATGGCATCCGCGGAGGGCGCGGGGAAGGTGAGCCTCGTGGGCGTGAACGTGGAGAACTGCGGGATGTGACGTTTCGCTCGGGAGGTTTCGCGAGCATTGTCGAGCGGTGTTCGAGTGTTCGCGCGTGCGGCGGCGGTCCGTCGTGGGCGCGTGTAATGTATACAGTACCGTCGCATCGTATTCGACGAGACGACGCTTCGGGAGCGCGCGAACGAGACCCCGCGTGATGAAGCGCCCGCGCGCGCCTCGAAGCACCGATCCTCGATTTTCTACATTTTCAACATTTTCTACGTTTTGCGTGTCGAACAGGAGAAGCGCCGGCTGGCCAGCCCAGTGATCGGCGCGCGGTTTCGGGAGCGAGGGTTCCGCGCTGGAGGACACGCGCGGCTCGCGGGTGTTCCGGTGACCCGCGATGGCGTCGTGCGCGCTGGGATGGGCGACGCAGGCGGTGGTGTCCCGCGTCCGCCGGCCTGGACGTGGACGGACGAGACATCTCGGAACAGATAAGCGCTCGGGAAGGCGTGTCGGAAGGGCGTCGACGTGTCGCGCGTCCATCGCCGCGCACGAGCACGCGCACGCGCGCGATGAGTCATCCGTGCGCGCGTTTCTCAGCGAGCGCACGGTGTTGCTCACCGGCTCGACCGGCTTCCTGGCGAAGGTGTTCCTGGAGAAGCTGCTGTGGGAGCAGCCCGACGTGCGCAAGGTGTTCCTCGTCATCGCGCCGCGAGGCGCGCAGACCGCGGAGGACAGGCTGGCCAAGGAGATCATCGCCGCGCCTCTGTTCGATCGGCTCCGCGCGCGTCACGGCGCTGACTTCGAAGCCTTCGCGTTTGCCAAGCTGGTGCCGGTGGCGGGCGATCTGGGCGTCGACGGGCTGGGCTTATCTCCCGAGGCACAATCCGCCATCGAGAAAGAGACGGATGTCGTCGTGCACTCGGCGGCGACGACGACGTTCGACGAGCGCTTCGACGTCGCCGTGAACATCAACACGCTCGGCCCGAGACGCGTGTTGGCCTTGGCGAAGCGGTGCGAAAACCTGAAGGTGATGTGTCACGTCTCCACGGCGTTCGTCAACGGGCTGCGCGTCGGGCCCGCCGCGGAGCGCGCGTTCCGCGTGGGGGACAGCGTCGCAAACGAGCTCGCCGAACGTAAAAAAAATCGAGATTCGTTCTCCGCGCGGGGCGCTTCGCTCGACGCGCCTAAACCTCCCGCCGCGGCGGCGAAGGAAAAGGGCGTGGACCCGTACGAGGAGATCGCGTTGGCGTTCGCCGAGGCGGAGGCGTGCGACCGCGCCGAGTCCGGCGAGGGCGCGTCGGAGCGCATGACCAGGCTGGGCTCGAAACGCGCGTTGGCCAACGGGTGGCAAGACACGTACGTGTTCACGAAAGCCATGGGCGAACAGATTTTGTCCGCGGAGCGCGACGACGTGCCTTTGGTGATCGTGCGGCCGAGCATAGTGGAGGGCGCTTTGAGTGAGCCTTTTCCGGGGTGGATCGAGGGCGTGCGCATGGCGGATCCCCTGATTTTAGCGTACGGCAAGGGGCTGATCCGGGGGTTCGTGGGGGACAAACAGGGCGTCCTGGACATCGTCCCGGTGGACGCCGTCGTGAACGTCATGCTTGCGGCGCTGGCGAGAAAAGCCGGCGAAGCTCGACCTTCGCGCGAGGCTCGACCTTCGGACGAACTCGAGCCTCTCTCGGGTGACGTCGACGACATCGCCGTGTACCACGTGGCGACGAGCACTCTGAACCCCCTGAACTTCGAGAAGTTCCTGCGCATCGTCTCCGGGCACTTCGCGGAGCACCCGCTGGCGGACAAGCGGAGCGGCGATGCCATCGTCCCCGACGCCAACATCGAAGTTTTCTCCTCGCGGCTCGCCTTCGAGGTGGACACGTGGCTGCGGCAGGACGGCGTGCGGTTCGCGGGCGTGTCTCTGCTGGAGAAGCTCAAACCGGGCACGATGTCCCGCGCGGACAGGCGAAAAAAGGTGGTGGCCCAGAAAACCTGGGAGCAGCTCAAGGGGATGGGAGAGCTGTACGCTCCGTACACTTCGTACGCCGCGCGGTTTTCGTCGACAAACGTTCAAACGTTGCGAAAGAGTTTGTCTCCCTCCGACGCGCGTTTGTTTCCGTTCGAGCTCGAGTCGCTGGACTGGCGCGAGTACCTCTCGGCGGTGCACATCCCCGGCTTACTGAAACACGCGCTACGGATCGAGCCGAGGGGCGAGAAAAAGGAAGGGAAGGAGAAACAGAACAAAAGCTCTGAGACGGCGGCGATTGCGAACGAGCGCGCGTCGTGAGCGACGTTTGACGTTTATGGAAAAAATTGCTACTACGTCCGTCTCTCTTGTCGCTCGCGTCACTTCTTCTTGGCGTAGAGCCGCTGCAGCACTTGCAACGCCTCGCACGCCGGGAAGTTGCTGAGGTCGAAATAATGCGGCGCGATCTCGATGAGCCACGCCCCCTCCACCGTCGTGCACGTCCGAATGTAGTTCTTCGTCGTCAGCACAAACTCGTTGTACACCACCCACTGCGGCTTGTTGTCCAGGCACGTCGACGGGTGCAGGGACACCTCCTGGTTATCCTTCACGGTGAGGTAGCTCCCCTTGCGCTCCAGGTGCGCCACCTGCATGAAGTACCCCGAGAGAATCGCCTTGCGGATGTTCAGGTAGTAGTCCCGGCTGGTGAACTCCGTGCTCCGCAGGTTCATGTCGTAACGGTTCGCGATGCGCATGAGCTGCGAGCGGACGTTGTCCGCGGATTTCATCGCCCGAAAGTTCAGGTAGTTGTTCCAGGCCCACTGGCTGTCCTCGCCGTTCTGCTTGAACGCGTGGTACGCGTTCAGCAACGTCAGGTGGTCCCCCTCCACGTGCGAGAACTGCGCCTTCGCGTCGTCCGCCTCCTTCTGCTGGTCGCGCGGCCGGATGAACGGGTTGGGCACCGAGAGCATCGCGGTGATGGTGAGGATCTCGTTGGCGCAAGTGAACTGCGGCGAGACGCACACCATCTTCGCCAGTTGCGGGTCCAGCGGGAACTCGGACATCACCTTGCCCACCTGGGTGAGGTTCCCGTCGTCGTCCAGCGCGCCCAGGTAGTTGAGCAGCTCCAGCGCGCGCATCAGCGTCTCGGGCGCGGGCGGGTCCATGAAGTCGAAGTGCACCAAGTCGTCGATGCCGAGCTTCTTCAGCTGGAGCACCACCGATCCCAGGTTCGAGCGGAGAATCTCCGGGTACGTCTGCTCCTGCAGGTCCTTCTTGAACGACGCCTCCGTGTACAGGCGGAAGCACTTCCCCGGCCGTGTGCGCCCCGCGCGACCGGCGCGCTGGTGCGCGGAGGCGCGCGAGATGGGCGACACCAACAGCGATTCGACGCGGATACGCGGGTTATACACCTTCTGCTTGGAAAACCCGGGATCGAGCACGTACACGATGCCGTCGATGGTGAGCGACGTCTCGGCAATGTTCGTGGAGACGACAATCTTGCGCCCGGCGATGCCGTTGCGCGGCGGAGGCGCCTCGTCGAAGATCTTCTGCTGCTGCTGCGGGGGCAGAGACGCGTACAGAGGCACAACCTTGGCATCCCCGACCTTGTCCCCCGCGTTGCCGATCTCGCGCCGGATCTTCATGCACGCATCCTCAATCTCCTCCTCGCCGGTGAGGAAAATCAGGATGTCGCCCGGCGGCTCGCACGCGTGGATCTGCACGGCGGTGCGGATGGCCGCCTCCAGGTAGTCACGCTCGGGGTCCTGCGTGTAGAAGATCTCCACGGGGTGCAGGCGCCCGGGCACGCGCATGAGCGGCGCCTCCAGGAAGTACCCCTGGAACTTTTCCGCCTCGAGCGTCGCCGACATCACGACAACCTTGAGGTCCTCTCGTTTCAGCAGCACCTCCTTGAGGAGGCCGAAGAGCACGTCCGTGGCGAGCGTGCGCTCGTGCGCCTCGTCGATGACGATGACGCTGTATCGCGACAGGAGCGGGTCGGTCATGGCCTCGCGCAGGAGCATACCGTCGGTGGAGTACTTCATGAACGTCTTCGGGCCGGTGGCCTCCTCGAAACGGATGGAGTAGCCAACCTCTTCGCCGATGGTCACATCCATCTCGTCCGCGACGCGCCTCGCCACGGACATCGCGGCGACGCGGCGGGGCTGCGTGCAGACGCACATCTTGCCGTCCTTGGTGTACCCCGCCTCAACCACGAACTGCGGGACCTGCGTGGTCTTGCCGGAACCCGTCTCGCCGACCAGGATCAACGTCTGGTTCTTCGCCAGCGTCTCCGTGAATTCCTCCTGCTGCTGCCACACGGGCAGGTCCTTTCGTTTCTTCAGAATCTCGTAGTACTTGGGCGTGTACGGACGCCCGGTCCACGGATTGACGCCCCCCGCGCCGTCATCCCCGCCCTCGGACGTCTTCTGTTTCTTCTTCTTCGATTCCGACATCGCCAGACACGGTCTCCCAGAGACGTATCTGCCGCGCCGCGTCGAGTGAGGACGGCACGTGCAAACACGACCGACCTTTTTCGGACCCGCCGCCGCCGCCGCCAAAAATCAACGCGAGTCTTTTCTCGCGTCGACGGCAATCGTGCCACCACTCCTCGACTCGGACTGGACACCGTCGGGCCACAGAGCGGCGCGCGTCGGACGTCTTTCCGCACGCCCACCGAGGGTATCGGACCGCCACGCTCGTGATAGCGTCGACGCCAGTCTGGGCGTTCGCATTCGCGCGGTCATCTCCGGGCACGAGCGGGTCGCGCGAGACGACGACCCGTCCGAAAACGCGCGTGTTCGATTTCGGTCGGCGCGATGAGCGCCGAGCCTGAGCCGAGCGCCCCCACCAAGGAACAGGAGGAGGAGCTTTTGCCGGCTCTGTTCTGGGACGGATCCGAGGACTGGATCAACGAGGACAACTGCGCGGACTTCGCGGCGTTGCAGAGCCTGAAGTACGACGACTCCACCCCCGAGGAGCGCGCGGAGGAACTCAAGAGGAAAGGCAACGACGCGCTCAAGTACAAGCAAAACAAGTTGTACGTGCGCAAAGCCGTGCAGCAGTACACGCTCGCGCTCCTCGAGACGTTCGAGGACGCCAAACTGCGAGCCGTGATTCACGGGAACAGAGCGCACGCCGCGCTGCTTCTGGGGAACGACGGTAAGGCTTTGGAGGATGCCAAAAAGTGCGTCGCGCTCGACCCAAAGAACGTCAAGGGGTGGTTCCGCGCCGCCAAGGCGTCGCTCGGCTTGGCGCGCCTCGACGAGTGCGTCGGACACTGCGAAAACGGTTTGGCGCTCGAGCCCGATAACGCAGACATAAAAGCCATCTTAAAATCGGCGAAACGAGCGTCGGTGAGACAAGAAGAGAGAGAGGCGCGCTTAACGCGCGTAAGGGCGGAGACCAAAGCGTACCTGGCGCGCGTTCGCGCGCGTCGCGTCAAGCTCGGCCCACCCGTCGTGGGCGCGGGCGAGCACTTCCCGAAAATCGAAGAGACGGATGAAGCGGCGACGTACTGGACGCTCTTCGTGTACCCGGAGAGCATGCAGACGGACGTCATCGAGTGTTTCGACGAGCGCGCGACGTTTCGCGAGCAGGCGGACGAGATGTTCGGCGCTGAAGCGCCGCCGTTGCCGTGGGACGACTCCGGGCGTTACTCGCGCGACCGCGTGGAGTTGTACTACCAGTCCAACGCGGCGCCGATGTACCCGCCCGAAGTGTTGGAGGCGCGCGTGATGCGCGGATACGGCGGCGACGCGAACGAAGACGACGCGAACGAAAAAGAAAAAGCCGAGCCCTGGCAGAAGCCCGTGATCGACCCGAGGGACCAGAAGATGATCTTAATCGACGAGAGCAAGACCCTAGGGGAGGTGCTCGCGGAGGACGAGTGCGTCGTGCCCGGCCATCCCATCGTGTACGTCGTCGCAAAGGGAACCGAGTTCAGGGAGAAGTTCCTCGCGGGAGAGTGGGAGTTGTGAGAGTTTGTTCCTTCATACATGCGCGCATCACGGCCGTCGTCGTCCGTGCAGTCTACCGGTAGTGTACCTTCGTGCCTCGATTCCGTTCGAACGGCGTTAGGAAGCGTCGCGGTATCACGCGCGCCGGCGGACGTCGCGAGAGACGTAGTGTCCGAAACGCCTCTCGCGACAGCGGCGCCGTTTCGGTGCGCGTTTTTCTGAATCGGACATCGATCCGACGCGGACGAACTCGTCGTCCCGTTCCGACGTGTCGGGATAACGCGTCCCGAAAAACCTCGAGCGCCCCGCACAACATCATGCACGCCCTCACGTTCACCCCGGCCGTCCCGAGCGTCTTCCGCGCTCGCGTCCAGCGCCGCGAGCGGTGCGTGGCGCCCCGCGCGCAGCGCTCGTTCGTGGTGCGCGCGGATGGCGAGGAGATTGACCCCGACGAGGTGATGATGGACATGGAGGAGCGCATGGAGAAGTCCATCGACTCGATCCGCACCAACTTCAACACCGTGCGCACGGGCCGCGCGAACGCGGCGATCCTCGATCGCGTCGAGGTGGAGTACTACGGTGCGATGACCCCGCTGAAGACGATCGCCAACGCCACCACCCCCGACGCGCAGACCATCCTGATCCAGCCCTTCGACAAGGGCGCCATCAACGACATCGAGCGCGCGCTGATGATGTCCGATCTCGGCCTGACCCCCGGTAACGACGGAAACGCGATTCGCCTCAACATCCCCCCCCTGACCGCGGAGCGGAGGAAGGAACTCGGGAAGCTGGTCTCGAAGCTGGGCGAGGACGGCAAGGTGGCCATCCGGAACGTCCGCCGGGACGCGCTGAAGTCCATCGGGAAGCTGGAGGGCGTCGGCGAGGACGAAATCAAATCCTTTGAGGACCAGATCGAAAAGCTCACGGGCGAGTACGTCAAGCAAGTCGACGTCCTCATCAAGACCAAGGAGGAGGAGCTGTCCAAGGTTTGAGGTAGGGGTCGAGACGAGGTTGTGCGCGGGTGGTATCGGTGGTATCAAACGCGGGTTTCTGAGGAGGTATTCATTAACGGCTACTACGATTTATTATCAGTCTAATGGTACCTACTCATCCACGCCTCTTCGTCGGCGCCCGAACACATTTGAGGCGCTTTTTTTCGCTCGCCGAAAATCGTCATCCCCTCCGTTTCCGTCAAACTCGAAGACGCCGTAGTCCACCCCCACGACCGCAGCGTTCTCCACGAGGCGCACCAGGAAAATCGCGAGCAGCGCGTACCACACGCCGATGAGCCCGAAGCCCCCCCCCGAGGCGCGCGCGAGAAACGCCGCCGCCAGCGGCGTGTTCGCGATACCGGCGCCGGCGGCGAACACCATTCGCCCCGACGCGAAGATCAGCCCGTCCATCACGCACACCAGCGCGTATACGAATACCGCGACGCACACGATGGGCGCCATCGCGGCAACCGCAGCCGCCACGTGCACGTCCGCGGAGAAGACGTGCGGGAAGTACACCAGCGCGAGGTAACAAAAACTCGCCACTAAACCGCCCAGCGCGCCGCCGCACAAAAGCAAAAGCCGCGCGCTTTTTTTGGCGAAGCGTTTTTCGGCGCGCGTCAAATGATCGCGGTGCTCCGTGTGTTTTCGCCGCGCGATTTTGGCGGCGATTGTCGCGAGCTCGCTCTGCGCGCACGCGGAGAGGGGCTCGGGGCAGAACTGCGCGACGGTGACGACGCCCACCAGCACCTGGTGCGCGGCGACCGTGAGCGTGCCCATGGAGCTCGCCGCCGCGGTGGCCAGCGAGTACGCGGACATGACGCACACCGACCGCGTGGTGAGCACGGCGCCGGATGATAAAAAAGGCTTGGCTCGTTTCCACGTCGGGGCTCGTATTTGGAGACTCAGGTCGGTCTTTTTCGAACACATGTGCGACACGAATAAAAACGCGCCCACGTACTGGGACACGCACGTCCCGACGGCGCTTCCCACGATGCCCAGCTTCGGAGGGCCCAGCACGAGGTACAGGTTCAGAGTACAGTTTAACGTCGACGTGAGCGACGCGACTCGGAGCGGCACTCTCGAGTCGCGCGCGCCGAGGCTCGCCGCCGTGCCGACGAGCGTGACGAGCGTCGCCGGCACCGCGGCGGCTCTTATGGTGAGGTACGCGTACGCGGGGACCATCAGCTCGTTCGGGGTATACATCAGACGCAGTATGTCCTTCCCGAACGCCGTGAGAATGAACGCCATGAGCGCGCCGCACAGCGCCGCGAGGCTCAGCGCGTCCGAGACGTTTTGTGACTTTTTCGCGACGTTTCGGTCGTCGTGCGCGCGGCTCACCATGGCGGTGGTGGAGACGGTGAAGAACTGGAACACCATGGAGACGAACCCGAAGACCGCGGTGTTGGGCCCGAGCGCGGCGAGGCCGATCGCGCTCACCTGCCCGACGCAGGCGGTGTCCACCAGGCTCATCAGCGGGTCCGCCAGCACGGCGCCCAGCGCGGGGAGCGAGAAGGCGAGCACGCGAGAGAGCGTCAGATTTGTGAGCGCGTGATGCGACGAGGACGGCTCCGCGTCGGGAAAGGGGGCGGACACGGCGCTTCGCGTCCGGCCCGTCCGGATCTCGGCCTTCATGGCGGACGTGGTGTGCGCTCGAGACCACTCTAAGCGTGCATCCTCGCTCCGCCACCGAGCGCGTGAAGTGACCTCGTGCCGAGGGTGCCAAGAACAATGGCTGGACGTCGGCCCAGACGAGAGACGACCCGCGTTTTGAAAACGACAGTCTGGGCGAAGATACGGAGCCGGAGCCCTCGACCCGCGCCAGTTCCCTTCGCGCGCGGCCCTTCACCGGACGAATCGCGCGCGATGGCGGGACCGCGCCGCCTTAATCGAACGCTCATGCTCGCGGTGTTGCTGCTGACCCCCGCGTGCGTCGCCGTCGTCGCCGGAGACGGGTTCGACGCCGAGGACCGCCCGGTGCGTGCCACCCCGTCGTCGCCTTCGGCACGCGTTCCCTCATCGAGACGACCGCGGTCGTTCGAGTCCTCTGACCCTCTTCTCCGTTCCGTTCGTCGCACGCCGTCGCAGGATGCGGATTTCGCCGGCGTCGCAGAGCGGGGCGACGACCTCCTCGACGCCTCGCGCGCGGAGGACGGCCCGCCCGCGTCGTCCTCGGCGTCGGACGCGCACTTCGAGAAGACGCTCGCGGCGCAGATCGAAAAAGCGCTGGACAAGGAGTTCGACCGGGCGGACGAGGAGCAGAGCGGCGTCCTAGGCGAGGGCGCGGGCCGGTCGTTCAACGAGACGAAAGCCGCCGGCCAGTTGGAGACTGTCGTGCGCGTCAGCCGGACGGGCGGGGGTGTCGCGCGCGAGGTGGTGGAGGGAGACGACGATCTCGGCGTCGGCGTCGGAGGGCGCGGGAACCTCACGAAGACGGACGAAGACCGCCGCTCCGACGCGCACCACCACTCGGAGTCGATTTTCGAGCGCCTGGAGTCGACGGCGAAGGACATCGACCGCGCGCTGGGTGGCAAGGAATCCGACGGAGACGTCGAGCGTTTGGTGGACTCGCGTGACAACGAGTTTGTCATCTCCAACCCCAAGTCTGGCACGATGGAGTTGCAACAAGACCTGCGTCTGATCAGCGACTTGGTGATCATCCTGGTGGCGTCCGCGGCGGGCGCGATGGTGTTCACGTTACTAGGCCAGCCTTTAATCACCGGGTACCTCATCGCGGGCTCTCTCGTCGGGCCGGGCGGGTTCGGCCTCGTCGTGGAGCTCGTGCAGGTGGAGACGTTAGCGCAGTTTGGGATCATCTTCTTGCTCTTCGCGCTCGGCGTCGAGTTTTCCTTCGCGCAGCTGCGGCACGTGCAGTCCGTGGCGGTGTTCGGCGGCGCGATGCAGATCGCGCTGATGATGTTAGTGTGCGGCGTCATCTCGGACTTCACCGGCGCGCCCAGCAAGGAGGGCGTCTTCGTGGGCGCGTTCCTCTCGATGTCGAGCACGGCGGTGGTCATAAAGTGCCTCGCCGAACGCGGGGGAAATCAAACCACGCACGGCCAGATCACCATCGGCACGCTCATCTTACAGGACTGCACGGTGGGGCTTTTATTCGCGCTTTTACCCGTGCTCGGGGGCACGAACGGTGTGGGCGAGGGCGTGGTGGCGATGCTGCGCGTCGGCGTGTTCATGTGCCTCTTCTTCGCCGCCGCCGTCGGTTTGAGTAAATCGCTCGTCCCTAAGTTGTTCCGCGCGGTGTCCGCGCGGGGCGTCGAGCCCGAGCTGTACCAGATGGTCGCGATCGCGTTTTGTTTGCTCGTGGCGTGGAGCAGCGAAACGCTGGGGTTATCCATCGAGCTCGGCGCGTTCGTGGCGGGCGTGATGGTGAGCGCGACGCCGTTCGCGGAGCAGACGTTGCGGCACGTCGAGCCGGTGAGGAACGTCTTCGCCGCGCTCTTCGTCGCGTCCATCGGCATGATCATGAACCCGTTTTTCCTGTGGGTGCACCTCGACGTGCTTGTCGCGACGCTGCTCATCGTGATCGTGTTCAAGTGCTCGCTCATCACCCTGGTCGTGCGCGCGTTCGGGTACAGCACACGCACGTCCTTCACCGTGGGCGTTTCGTTAGCGCAAGTCGGCGAGTTCTCCTTCGTTTTGCTCTCACGCGCGTCTAACCTCGGGTTAGTGCAACGGAAACTGTATTTGCTTTTATTGGGAACAACCGCGCTTTCCCTGGTCGCGACGCCGGTGATGTTCCGGTGCACGCCGTACTTGTTGCGGTTCGCGTTTTTGGCGAGATGGATCAAGCGCGAGGAAGAAGACGCGGTGGAGCTGCAGGGCAGGGCACCGCCTGTGTCGCCGAAAGTCTGAGACTCTCGGGATCCCTTTTAGAGCGGACGGGAACGACTGCGCGAGTCGTCCTCGCGTTGTTAACAAAACGTAGTCTTATTCGAACGTCACGTCGATCATCATGTCTCGTCACACAGAGCGCGCGCCCCCCGGGGCCCGGCACCGTCCTTCGGGCGCTCACGTCTTTTGTTCGCCGCGTCACGTCATCACCGCTCAGCGCGCTCCGGACCATGTTTTGAGGGGACATGGCCTGCGTCGTAAGACAGGCGCTCGTTCGAGCGCGTCCTCGTGCGTCTCTCGGACGGGCCCGCGCATCGCGTCGCGCGCCCGCGCGAGAGTCTCGTCTCCGCGCGCGGAGCGCGGCGACGAAGGAGGCGGAACCGCCGGGCCTCGCGCCGAAGGTGCATTTCCTCGGCATCGGGGGCGCGGGGATGTCCGCGCTGGCGATCATCGCGCTGTCGCAGGGCTACCGCGTGTCCGGCTCCGACGCGAGGGCCAGCGCGCAGCTCGATGCCGTCCGCGAGGCTGGAGCCACGTGCTTCGTCGGGCACGACGCGAGACACGTCGGCGGGAGCGACGCGCGCGAGACCTCCACTCTTGACGACCCTTCGCGCGAACCCATAGTCGACCCGCCGGACGCGGTCGTGGTGTCCAGCGCCGTCCCCGGGGACAACGTCGAGGTGGCGTTCGCCAGAGAAACCGGCATCCCCGTGTTTTCGCGCGCGCAGTGGCTCGCGCGCGTCACGCGCGGTCGCTCCGTGGCGGCGGTCGCGGGGACGCACGGCAAGACCTCGACGTCCGCCGCGCTGGCGGTGGCGCTGCGGTCGGCCGGGCTGGACGTGAGCGCGATCGTCGGGGGCAACGTCCCGCAGTTCCCGAACGGGCGCAACGCCGTCGGCGGCGGCGACGACGTCTTCGTCGTCGAGGCGGACGAGTACGACGGAGCGTTCCTCGGGCTCGAACCTACGACCGCGGTGTTGCTGAACGTGGAACACGACCACCCGGACATGTTCGAGGACGAACGCGCGGTGGTAGAGATGTTCGCGCGGTTCCTAAAACGCGTCAAACCCGGCGGGACGGTCGTGGCGTGCGGGGACGACGCGAACGTCCGTGAACTCGTCGCCGGGCTCCCCGAAAAGGTTTGGGACGAACGCGACGACGACGACGAGACCTCCGACGCGGACGACGACTCGGTACCGCGTCGCGCGATTCGTTGCGTGACCTTCGGCTTCGGCGCAAACAACGCGTGGCGCGCGGTGGACGTGCGTTTTGACAAAGACACGGGTGGGTGTTCGTTCAAAATCGAGCACGAAGGGGCGTTCGTTTCTGAATTATCCGTCCCGGGTATAGGCGCGTACGCCGCGCTCAACGCGCTCGCGGCGTTTGTCGCCGCCGCCGTCGTCGCTCAAAGACGATTTAAAGACGACACCGACTCTTTTTACCGAACGCTGTGTGTTTCCTTGGCGACGCACGAGGGCGTTAAACGGCGCATGCAGTGCGTGGGCGAGACGACCGACGTTTACGTGTACGACGATTACGCGCACCACCCGACGGCGGTGCGTTTGTCCATCGCGGCGATGAGGGAGTCGCACAAAGACGCTTTCTTGGCGGTGGCGTTCCAGCCGCACACGTTTTCGCGCACGGAAACGATGTTCGACGCGTTCGTGGACGCGCTTGTTGGATCACGCGCGGATCACATCGTCGTGACCTCGGTGTTCGACGCGCGGCCGGAAAAGGAGAGAAACACACAGAAGGAAAGAGGTTGCGCGAGCCTTCGCGGCGGAAACGTCGCGGTCGACGTCGCGGCGCGCGCCGGCGGGAAGTTCGCGGCGACGGAGGACGAAGCCGTCGACTCGGTCGTCGCGGCGGTTCGAGTCGCGCTCCAGAGCGCGACTCGAACCGACGGCGGCACCAACAGCCACCCGCGCGGTGGGAACAAGAAGGTCGTGGTGCTTTGTCTCGGCGCGGGCGCCGGTTTCGACGTCGCGCGCCAGGTTTTCGCGAGGCTCGAAAACGCGTGACTCGTTTCGGTTTTCGGTTTTCGCCGAGCCGAGCGCAGCGGCCGTCGGAGTCGCAGTCTCCGCGTCGGGGTAAACGACGAGCTAGAAACATGTCATGTGAGTAACCCTAGGGGATTTCGGCGTATCACAACGTCGCGCTCGCGCTCGCTCTCGCGCTCGCTCTCGCGCTCGCGGCGACCTTAGCGCAGGCGGCGCGCCTCGCGCTCAGACTCCATGAGAGTGAGGATGTCACCCTCCCGGACCGGGCCCTTCACGTTACGCATGATCTGGCGGTTCTGGTCGTCGAGGAACTTGACGCGAACCTGGGTGACCTGTGGTGCGAAGAGTGAGGGGGAAGAGGGTCAGCCACAGCGCCGTCGCGAAGACTCGTGTCGATGGGATGGGGGGGCCCCAAACATGTCACGTTGCACACGCGAGGGCGAAACACCGCGGGCAAAGATTTGTCGTGCGCGAGTGCCCGGCGCGACGCGTGCGGCGGCCGCGAGACGATGCGCGCGCGCGGTACGTACCTGACCGCGGGAGCCGGTGCGGCCGATCACTTTCATGACGATGGCACTGCGGGAGGAGGGGGGTGAGGGCGCTGGTCAGCCGATGTCCGGGGCGGTGAAACCCTAAAATACACGCGTCTGGAGCTTTTGGCCGCGATGCGCGTGCGCCCGGTAAACCCGGGGCGACGCGCGTCGACGCGGTACCGAGCCCGGCGAAGAGAGGCACGCGCGAGGAGGGATCACTCACAGCTTGATTTGGTCCATTTTGAATTCGACGAGTCACACGCGTGTGGACTGCGCTGGCGAAAGAGGGCGCGCCGGATCCTCCGCTCGGACTTTGGAATGTTTCGTCGCGAGAAAAAACGAGCGACGGTCTCTACATGGTATCGGAGCTCTTCCGTGCTTGGTATCGACGGAATCCTCGGCGGAATAAAATCTCCGCGCGAGACAGCGAATCGTCTCGAGCGTTCCTGGCTCGTCTGGGAACAGGGGCGAACAGGGGCGGTGTGCCAACGAACTCGCACCATCTGTAACGGCGATCCGCACAATCGCCCCGCGCGCCTTCGCACGCCGGTGGACGGAACAGCCGAGACCGCGAGGTGCTCGAGACGTGCGCGTCGCACTCGAATCGCGTCCGGCGTCGGTCGCGCCGCGCGAGGTCCCCGCAGGCGACTCAAAATCACCGCGTGAGGCTGCGCTGGATAAGATCCCACCATGCAGGCGATCTCGACTCCGTCGAGCTTTGCCTTGGCCGGAGGCTCGAGCCTGGGCCGAAACCGAAAACACGCGGCGCGGCGCGGCGCGAAGGCTGGTGCCGCTTCGCGCGCCGCGCTTCGCGCGCCTCTCGCCGGTCCCCGGGAGGACGCGGGCGTTCCCGCCTGGGCGCATCGCCCGCATCCGCGCGGGCAGCTTTTTTCTCGTGACCCGACGAACGAGCGCGGACCGCGACCGGAAGACGCGAACGCGGTGGACGCGGTTTTCCGCGCGTTGGCGCGAACGCGCGCTTCGACGCGCGCCGCGCTCGCGGCGTGCCGCGCGGCGTTCGACGCGAAGAGTTCCGAGACTCGTGACTCGTCGACGACTCGCCGAAACTCCGTCGGCGAGCGCTCTTCGCGTTTGGACGCGGCGGGCGCGTGCGCGTGCGCGGCGGGCCTCATCGGCCCCGCTCTGGGCGAACTCGCCGGCAACCCCGTGTTCATGAGCGCGTTCTGGGCGTGGCTCACCGCGCAGCTCATGAAGTACGTCACGACGTTCTACCGGGAGGGCAAGTGGGACTGGCGCGTGATGTTCGACTCGGGCGGCATGCCGTCGTCGCACTCCAGTCTGGTCGTCGGGCTCACGACGGCCATCGCGTACGGCTACGGTTTGAGCTCGACTCTGTTCCCGCTGTCGTTAGCGTTTTCGCTGATCGTGATGTACGACGCCGCGGGCGTGCGCAGGCACGCGGGGAAGCAGGCGGAGGTCCTGAACCGCATCCTCGAGGGCATGGTCAAGGGCGACGTGAGCGAGAAGAAGCTCAAGGAGGTGCTCGGGCACTCGCCGCTGCAGGTGTTTGCGGGATCGTTCCTGGGCGTGCTCATCGGGATCATGTACATGTACAGGTATAGCGGAGGGTACGGGTGCTTAGCGTGATGTGTAGACGCGTCGTGAAGGACGCGCGTGAAGGACGCGCGTCCCGGGTTGGCTCGGTCCGTACGGTCCGTACGAGGCTACTAGGTTTGTAACACTGTTTTCGCGAACAAACACTGGCTTTCAGAAAATATCCGGCTCGCGCCAAATACTGTCGATGCCTTTCGATGCGCGACGCATCTCGCGAACCGCGACGCACTCTCCCCCGCGGCGGGAGGCGCGCGACGGGGGTGGCATGTCGTCCGAAGGCGATGCGCTCGGCGCCTCGTACTCGCTCGGCGAGCGGGACTACGACGTGGACGCCTCGAGTCTGGCGGACCCATACGTTCAAGAGGAGGGGACGGGACGACCCGGCATCTCGTTGCTTTCGGTCTCGGCGTGGGCCATCGCGCTGGTCTCTTTGTGGGTGTACCGCCGCGCGGTGATTCGCGCGCTGCAGGCTGCGCGCGGGGGGACGCGAGTCTCGCCACGCGCCGCGCTCGTGCACGTCCGGAGCGCGCTCAAGTCGTGCTCGGCCGCCTCGCGGCGACGCTTCGCGGCGACGTGGTCGGCGTTTCGCGGGAAACCGTCGCGCGACGCATCGGCGTTTCCGGAGGAGGCGTCCGAGCCGCCCTCGTCGAGCTCCGCGCCGCGGCGAGTGGAAGTGACCGTCGACCCGCCCGGCGTCGAGGACGGCCGCTGGACGCAGCACTGGGACGTCTCGCCTCGTCCGTCGATGAGCAAAGACGAAGGTCCTCAGACGACGAAGGCTGAAGACGACGGGAAGACGACGACGACGACGGAGGTCACGAAGGAGCGCGACGACACCTCCGACGAAACCTCCGACGACGACGCGACGTTCCCCGGCGTCGCGACAAAAGCTCACTCTTCGCGCGTCGCGCGCTCCGCGGCGGATGTTCGTTTCCTGTGCGACGCGCTTCCTCGCGCGCACAGGCACGACGGGTGGCGTCTTCTGTACTGCGCCAATAGAGACGGGTTCTCCCTGAGGACGCTTTTTCGCAAATGCGCGGGATCCGGCGCGTGCGTGACGCTCGTCGAGGATGACAACGGCGGCGCGTTCGGCGCCTTCACGAGCGAGCCGTGGAAAATCGACCCAAAGCCGTACGGCGACGGTCGGTGTTTCGTGTTCACGCTTCGTAAAAGCAGTTCGTCCGTGATTAATGGTACGTCGCGTTTGGAGAGAGACAGCGGACGTGAGAGAGATGTCGAGGGAGGAAAAAACAACGACGATGTCGAACGCGTCGCGTACCGCTGGGATCCAAAACGCGAGTCGAGCAACTACTCGTTTCAAGCCGGCCGCGTCGACGCTCTGTCGCTCGGCGGCGGAAACGGGTTCGCGCTGTGGCTGGACGGCGACCTGCTCAACGGCGCGAGCGCCGCGTGCGACACGTTCGGGACGACCGGGCCGTTGTCGTTCGAGGAGGCGTTCAAGGTGCGCGCCGTGCAGGTCTGGGGGTTTGAGCCCCTCAGGAGGGTCAGCGTCGACGGCGCGGCGAGCCCGAGGAAAGTGTAGCGTGTAAAGGTTCGCTCACGCGTCATCGATTAGAATCCGCTTTCGTTGACTACAATGCCGCGCGCGGCAATTCGTCCTCGATCGGGCACAGGCGCAGGCAGGCGTGTCCCGCTCGCACCCAGGCCCGGGCGGTCTCCGCGATGAACTGCAACCTCGAGAGCGGGCGCGTCCTCGCGGCCGTGGACGACACCTACGACGAGCTCCTGTTCCTGTCTCGGCTGGCGGGAGGATCGGGCGGTGACGTGACGGAAATCGCGAGCGACGAGCTCGACGCGCACTTGGACGCGTACCGCGACGGGGACACGCACGCGCTCCACGAGACCACCTCAGCGCTGTGTCGGTGGCTGAAACGCAACCCCGAGTCGTTCGAGCGCGTCACTCGAAAACGCGACGGGGACGAGGACGGGGACGAGGACGACGCGGATCCGAACGAGTTCGCCGAGCTGGTGCGCTCGTTCGACGACGTTCGCCGACGGTTGACCGCGCGCCTGACGCGCACCGCCGAGCACGCCGCCAGGCAGCGCGACGCGTACGACCAGGTTTTGTACCGAGAGAAGACCGCGAACGAGCAGAAGGTGGCGCTGCAGAACCAGCTCGCGCTGGAGACGGTGGAGCGCGAGAAGCGGGTGAAGACGGCGAACGAGAGCGAGGCGAAGGTGCGGCGCGAATTGGCGACGCTCGAGTCCAACGCCGCCGCCGACGTCGACGCGTTCGCCGCGGACGCGCGCGAGACGGACGCGGCGGAGTTTGATGTTTTCACGAGCAACGTCGCGGAGCTGAAGAGTGCGGTCGCGAAAGCCTCCGAGGGTTTGGCGAAGCTTCGCGAGAAGCACGCGTCGCGAGAAGCGGCGCTGCGCAAGAAGGTTTCGGACACAGAGAAGAAACTCGCCGCGAAGCTCGGCGACTACGACGACGAGGTGTTGACGATTCAGAACGAGCTCAAGCGCGAGAGCGCTTTGTACGAGAAGAGCAGTCGCGTGGTGGCGGACTACGTCAAGGACGCGGACGCCATGCGCGCCGAGCGCGAGCGCGAGGAGGCGCTGAAGAAACGCGTGGAGGCGGCTTCCGAGACCCGCCGGGAGAAGATACTCGATAAGGCGGCGGCGGTGATCCAATTAGCTTGGGCGAAGCACCGCGAGAGCTTTCCCGCGGCGGCGAAGCCCGAGCCCGTGGCCAAGGGGAAGAAGGGGAAGAAGGGGAAGAAGGGGAAATAGTGTGTCGCCGTCCGATGAGCGTGACGTGTATAAAGCGTAGTTTACCGAAAGCGCCGTTTCGCGCTTCCGAGAGAAGCGTCCGCGCGGCGTCTGAAGCGACTCCGCCGTCCTCCGCGCCTCACAGGTCATCCTCTTCCTTGGCCTCCTCGGCATCCTCCTTGTTCGCCTTGTCGCACGCGTCGATCCAGTCGCTGTACACGTCGATGGGCTCGCTGAGGTGCGTGATGTTGCACGTGTACTTCTGCCCGCACACCGTGCACTCCACCAGGCCCTTCTCGGTCAGGTGGTCCATCTTCGCGGTCACCGCCTTGTCGTGGTTGCAGAACGGACACGTGAACATGGTGTCCACCTTGGGCGCCACCTTCTTGGGAGGCGGTTTGCTGGACTTACGTTTGCCCTGCGCGTGCGAGGCGAAGGGGGAGCGCGAAGGGAGAGCGCGGAGGTCAGATGAAGGCCCGCGTCGTGTGAACGAAGCGAAGGCAAAGCGCGTCGAAACGCGAGACGCACCATGTTTCGCGCGTGCGATCGCGCGGCTGCGTTTCAGCCGGGGTCGGAGCGAGACACGGCTCGAGCGAACTCCAGAGATGCGCGCGGTGGCGTTCTCGTCGCCGAGCGTCGAAACGCCTCGTGCGCGGGCGAACGATCGGTAGTGCCCCACCCGCGGTGCGCGCTCACGTTTGAAGTGCGAGCCAATCGAAGTTTTAACTTCACGCCCGGCGCGCGGAAATGCGCCCGGTCAAGTTTCGTCGGCGGCTGCAAGGCGGCGGGGGTGATTTTCCGAGACGAAGAAGAGCCCTCGAGAGCCCTCCCTCGCGAGCACTCCCGAGCCCGCGCACGGGAACGAGTCGGCCGAGAGCGCCCTTCCGCTAACGGCCCCGGGCTTCGTCCACCATGCAGTCCGATGAGGTGGTCTGGCAGGTGCGCAGACCCCGCGCGTTTCTTCGTTCCCCAGATTTTCTCGTCTCGCGGGTCTTCGCGGACGCTTTTCCGTCCTCGCTCGCCTCGTCGGTGCGCACCGCCGACGAGACCCGCGCTCCCCCTCCGCGACGCGGCGTCGCGGAGCGACTGCGCCGCCCCACTCGAGGCGACGTCGCGCGGTGCGACGCGATTTCTCCACGCTTTCTCGCGCTGACCCGACCCCTTCCCTCACGCTCCGCGACGCGAAACCAGATCATCAACCAGGGCCACTGCAGCTACAAGATGAAGACCACGACGGAGACGTTCTGCAAGAACAAGTACAGCGTCACGGGTCTGTGTAACCGCCAGTCGTGTCCGTTGGCGAACAGCAAGTACGCCACCGTTGTCGAGGAGGCGGGTGTGGCGTACCTTTGCATGAAAACCGCGGAGCGCGCGCATAAACCCGCCACGATGTGGCACCGCGTGCCTCTTGATAAAAACTACGCCAAGGCTCTGAAACAAGTCGACGGGTTGTTGCAGCACTGGTCCAAGTTCCTGGTGCACAAGAGCAAGCAGCGTTTGACGAAGATCACGCAGTTCTTCATGCGCACACGGAAACTCCTCAAGGAGAAGAGGCCGAAGATCGTCACGCTGCCCGCGCGGCAGGTGCAGCGCGAGGCGCGCCGGGAGAGCAAGGCGCACGTCGCGGCGCAGCTGGAGAACTCCATCGAGAAAGAGCTCCTGGAGCGGCTCAAAGCGGGCACGTACGACTCGCACCACTCGCACTCGCTCGGGAAGTACGACGGGCTCATCGAGCCCGCCAGGGAGTCGAAGAAAAAGGCCGCCAAGCGGCAGCACATCGAGGTGGAGTACGAGGCGGAGGACGGGACCACCGCGCGGCGGAAGACGAGCGCCTAGGAGCGGATATAGACTTCCTTGCTAAAAAGTATTCCGACGGGATCGGCGCGCGCGCGCTACTCGTACCATCTTCGCGCGCCTCGCACGCATTCGCCCTCGTCCGTTCGACGCAGACCCACGCGTTTGAGCACGCACTTCTCGTCGCGGTAGAATCACGCCTTCGTCCGCCTTCGTCCGCCGCTACAGCAAGTCCGCGGACAACTTCAACAGACGCTCAACCTCGCTCTCTTTCAGGCGCTTTTCGCAATCCTCGACGAGCAGGTGAATCTCCACGTCCGTGGTGGGCTTGGAGTTTATCAGGTTCAGGCACTCCGCGGGCGTCAGGTTGAGCGGCTCGACAGCCTTGATGAACTTCGCCAGGTTCTCCTTCGTCTGCGCGCCGGCGGGGGTTTTCTTCAACGTGTCCGAGCACTGCATCTCCGTGGGGAACGGGTCGTGCACGTGGGGTAAAAGCGCGACGGGCGTCTCCCTCGTGCGTTGCCGCAACACCTCCAGCAACTCGAAATTGGACATCAGACCTTCGTTCGCGCACAGGACCTTCATGGCGACGAACGCGCTCCGCCCGCGACCGAACGCTACGCACGCGTCAGCGACTCGCGTCCATGTGAAGCCCGCGCCGGCGGGACTGCCACCACCGCCGCTTTTTTCCGAGGCTTCGACTTTTTCGTTTTTTCGCCCTTTCTTCGGGACAAACTGGCGAGATTCATCACTCGTCCGGCGCGCGTTCCGCGCGTTGACCGCCGAGAGCGGAGTGAGCCAGGAGAAGTCGCGGCGACGCCGTCTCATCTCCCTGCGCGTTTCGCGGAAGGCCCGATCCCGTCGAGAACGCGCGGCGGGTGCTGTCGCGAGTGACGCGCACGCGGCGAGCTTTGTTGCCATCGTTTGGCGCACAGACGACATGACGGACCCCATCAAGCTCTGGGCGAACAAGAAGGAGAGGCAACAGTACGGTACGTCTTTTGCGTCTTCGCTCCACGCGAGGCGATCGTCGCGAGCGCTCTCGAACAACTCTCCGAACAACAGCGCTTCATCACGTGGCTCGCGCGACTGACCTCGACCCTCATCGTTTCAAACGTCTCACGAAAAAAGATGATTTCGCCAACCTGTTCGCGTTGATAAAGACGGTGGAGAAGCTGGAGAAGGCGTACGTGAACAGCGCCGTGCCGAGCGCGGAGTACGAGAGCGCGTGCGGCGAGCTCATCACGAAATACAAAACCCTGCGGAACACCTTGTCGGACACCGTGCCCGACGTGTCGCACTTCATGGCCACCTACGCCATGCACTGCGCGTCGGCGCGGCACCGGCTGCAGGTGGGCTTGCCCGCGACGATCGAGCACAGGGTCAACAACCCCGCGGATCGCTCGTCGTCCTCCGCGGTGAGCGTCGCGGAGTGCGTGCACCATTACATCGGCGCGATGGACACCATCAAGCTGAACATGGTGGCCAAGGACCAGGTCGCGCCGTGTCTGTCAGACCTGCTCGTCAGCCTGTACAAGGTGCCCCAGCTCCCCGCGGATTTCAAGGGCAAAGCCGTGGCGCAGCAGTGGCTGGAGCGGCTGGAGAAGATGCGCGCCAGCGATGAGCTCGGGGACGACGAGGTGCGGCAGTTGCTGTTCGACGTGGAGAACTCGTACAACGCGTTCATGCAGCTGCTGGGGGGAAAAGACGGGGGGGGATGAGCCTTTTTTTTTCGCGCGCGCGTTCACAAAAAAATCAGTTTTCACAAAATCGCGCTCCGCGTCGTCCAACTCTCGCGCGCGGAGCCACGCGGCTCCGCTCACTTCGCCTGAATCCTCTCCAACACGGTCTTGAGCGCCTCTTCGTCGAGCCCCGCGAGGCTCTCGAGGGCGTCCTCGACGGCGGCTTCGCGCCCGAGCGACGCCACCTCCGCCTTGACGGCGTCGAAGTTGTCCTCGATCCACTTTTTCACGTCGGCGTCGGCGTCCCACGCGATGCCCGCCGCCTCCGCCACCGTCTGCAGGCGCGCCTCCACGTCGGCGGCGTCCGCGCCGGCTTCCATGGCGAGCTCGTCCGTGGCGAGGCGGCGAGTGAGGCGCGCGTGGAAGTACGCGCGCGCGTCCTCCCAGCTCACCACGTCGCGGATCACGCCCTTCGCCTTCATGCGCCCCGAGCGATCGTGCAGGTCGGCGAACTCCTGCGCCACCTGCGTGTACATCGGGAGCAGCTGCGCCTCCCTGGTGGAGATGTCCTCCTCGTTCTCCTCCGGGTCCTGGTCCAGCTCGAGCAGCACGGGGTCCAGCCTGTGCATCGCCGCCTTCTGGTCCTTGTCCCTGAACTTCACCTCGCAGATGCCCGGCGGCTCGAGGATCCCGCCGCGGCTCTCCACGTCCGCGTACATCTCCATGCGCGCCTCGTTGATGGTGGGGTCCACCACCACCCACGCGCCGCCTCTTAACTCGCCGTTCGGCGGGATGTACACAAACACGGGGTGGCGGTACACGCGCAGCTCGTCCACGATCATCGCGCCAAACTTGAGAATCTCGCCGTACATGTCGCGCGTCCCTCCCGAGAACCCGCGCCAGTTGGCGAAGATAATAAGCGGTAAGTTCTCCGCGTTGTTGAAGTCGCGAATCGCGGTAGCGGTTTTGTGCGCGCTGTCGGGGAACCAAACTTGGCCGGCTTGCGCTAAAACCGTCTCGCGCGATTCCGGGTTGGCGGGATCCGCCGGGATGCGCTGCTCCATCAGGCGCGTCTCCACGGCGATCACGCCCATGGGCACGCCGCCTAAACGAGCGCGACCGCACACGACGGACTTGCCCCAGTCCGCGAGCGTTTCGGTCCACGAGCCTTTGTCGAAAAACCCGGCGGTCCACTCGCCGTCCGCGCCGTCGACGCCGGCGATCATGTGCCGCGGGTCGTACGGCGTCTTGGTGGGCTTGAACTCGATCTTGCGGTCGATCGGGTCGGCGCTGGGCAGCGCGGGCGAGCGCGTGAAGCAGTCCTTGGGGACGTAGGAGAGCCAGCGCAGGATGGCCATGACACCCTGCTGGTCATCCTCCACCTGCATGTGCGACACGCCGTTGGGCATCATCACCTGCGGTCCGCCGAGCTGATCCTGCGACGTGTACACGTCGCGCCCGAGAAGCTTGTTCAGCGCGAGGTAGCCGGTGAGGATGAGCGGCCCGTTGGTCATCTGGATGTTCCTCTGCCCGAGGCGGCAGAGGTACGCGCCGATGCCCACGGAGCGCCCGGAGATGTACGACAGCGTGAACGCGTCCGCGTACGCCGCGGACTGCTCGCCGGCGATCATCCCTGAACCGCGAAGGTTCTCGACGCCGATGCCGTGAATCTGGCCGATGATGTCGTCCAGCTGCATGCGCGTCTCGCCGTTTTCCGTAACCTCCCGCGCGTTCACCGTCCCCTCGGGGAAGTTGGCGTAGTCCTCGGGGGTGAGGTACAGGTACTTGAACCCCAGGCTGGGGTTGGACGCGTCGTTCCACGCCACCTTGAAGTACGGCTTGAGCTCCTCCACCAAACCGATGCGCGCGCCGGAGTTGGACGCGATGTACACGCGAGGCAAACCCTTTTCGCGCGCGTACTTGGAGACGGCGTAGTAAAAGTCATCCTCCTTCACTCCGAACGACCCAGACATGAACGTGCAGTCGTTGCCCACGAGCACGACTTGCCTGCCGGCGGGGTACTCGGGCGTCTTCATGAAGCACTCCCACGCCACCATGCCGATGTCGTTCGAGCCCGCGATGCGGCTCGCCTCGGCGCGGTTCAAGGTTCCGTTGCCGTCCAGCACGAGCTCCTCGGCGCGGAACATGTCACCCGGCACCTCGCCGGCGCCGCCGACGTTCGAAATATGCGCGCGCCACTCTAAAATCATCGCCTTCTCGATGAGCCCGAGGAAATCGTAGATGTACGTCGTGCCGATGGCGCGCGCGATCGAGCGCTTCTGCTGCAGCGTGCCGGGCATGGGGTAGGGCTCCAGGAAGCACGCCTCCTCCTGGCCGTCCTTGCCGAGCATGCAGAACTGCGTCGCCTTCCCCGTGAGCGGGTCGAGGTACTCGCGGTACACGTCAACCTTCAGCCACTGGCCGGACATGGAGGTGGCCATGATGCGCACGGGAACCTGCACGGGCGAGTCGGGCGCTTCGGCGATGCGGAAGCGGATTTCCATCTCGTCCACCTGCCTGGCGAGCAGCTCCGTGGAGTTGCGCGAGATGAACTCCAAAACCTTCGCCTTGAGCGACGACACGGCTTGGTCGAAAGGGCCGTCCGTCTGCACCGGGAGGAAGTTGATGTAGATGCGCCCGGAAGACGCGCCTTTGGTGCGCGGGTCGAGGCTGGCGAGGTCCAGCGCCTCCACCGCCTTGGCGAGCACGCGCTCGATCCCGCCCTCCGCGGCGTCGCGCGAGTGGCTGATGCGGCGCAGCAGCATGTGCTTCTGCAGCCCGCGCTTGCCGAAGCCCTGCTTGCTCTCGCCCACGTACACGTGCAAGTCGCGGTTCACCGTGGGCAGGCGCGTGAGGTTGTAGTTCTCCAGGCGCGCGAGCTCGAGGAGGTGCGCCACCGTGGGGCGCTCGCCGCGGTACAGCGGGTCCTCCTGGTACCCGGACGCCGCGGTGAAGGTGTAGTACGAAGGCAAGTTAGGGGGCTGGTACGCGATCACGTTCACGAACTTCACGCCCAGCTCCGCCATGCGCCCGCGGTGCTCGCTCAGCGCCGCCGCGCAGCGCTCCGCGAGCGCCGAATCCTCACCCTGCGCGCTGAGCGCGATGTGCAGCACGTGCACGGGCGTGTCCGCCGGCGCGTCGCCGACGTGCGCGGCGAGGCGGTCGAGGATGGCGGGCATCGAAGCTTTCGCCGCGTCCAGCGTCGTGGAGAGCGCGAGCACGCCCGATCGCAACGGCGACTCCTCGGGGTACGTGTTGAACTGGAACTTGAAGTTCATCGACGTCAAGTCGTCGGCGCGCACGATTTCCGTCGAAATCACGTTGTGCGCGCGGTACACGCGCTTGGTGTACACCTCCAGCGCGGCGTCCGCCACCGACTCGTCGGCGTCCACGAACAGCGACGGGAGCAGGTCCACCGCCAGCGTCGGGGACTCGCTCAGGCACTTCAGGTCACCCGCCTCGGCGGTGCCCCAGGAGCGCTTCAGACCGGCGTCGCCCTTGAGCAACGTCTTGAGCTCCGCCAAACGCTTGTCGATACTCGGCAGGCGCTTCTCGAGCAGGATGTTGGACGCGGCGAGCGCGAGCTCGCCGTAGTCCGCGCCGCGCAGGTTGGAAAGGCTCTTGATGGACGCGCGGAAATCGTCCGAGATGGGCGCGTGGTCGTCCGCCCAGCCCACGGGGCCGCCCATCACGCGCTGCGGCAGCGTGGGCGCCTGCTTCAGGAGCGAAAGAACCATGCGCGTGCTCTGCTTGATGTTGGCGTGCGCGAGGACAATCTTGAGCAAGTCGTCCAGCTTGGAACCGTTCTTGCGCGCCAAGTCGCCGACGACCGAATCCGCCTTCTTGCCCGCGAACTGCTTCTCGACGGCGAGGTAACGGTCGACGACGCCGTTGAGGATGGAGCACGCGCGCACCCAGCGCCCGCCCTCCGAGTCAGGCAGCTCGGGGTCGCACAGCTTCTCGATCAGGTTGTTCACCGTCTCGTCCACGGGCAGCTTGTACCCGTCCAGCAGCAGGTTGGTCTGCGCGATAGCCTCCTCCAGCGCCTCGGCGGCGCTGGGGGGCGCCTCCGAGCCCTCGTCCGCGGCGACGCGGAACTCGCCGCCGAAGGGAAGGATCTTCTTCACCTTCGTCGGGTCCTTGAGCGTGAGCGTGCCGAGCAGGTCGCCCGCCTCGATCACCGCGCCGCCGGCTTTGGCGTGCGAGATGGAGCCCGTCTCCGTGGCGATGAGCGGCATCACCATCTTCATCGCCTCAACCTCGGCGAAGGGCTTGCCCGCGACAACCTCGCCGCCGTCGTCCTGCAGGTAGCGGATGAGCTTGCCGGTGACGTCCGTGCGAAGCTCCGAGGGGTCGAACTGGTTGGGCAGCAGCCAGGTCTGGCCGTCGAGCACCATGCGCAGACCCAAAGGCTCCTCGAGGCCGTCAATCTCGTGCGTGCGCCCGCCCCAGATGCCCAGCAGCACGCCGTCCGAGCGCTCGCGGATGCGCGCGTCGATGAGGTCCTCGCCCTTCAGGCGCAGCACCAGCGAGTCCGGGCCGCGGCGCTGCACGGTGAACGAGTACTTCACGTCCTGGTACGTGATCTCCATGGGGAACTCGATGACGCGCTCGATGCCCTGCGTCGCCGTCTGGCCCTTCTGCCAAAACTCCTTGAACGCCGCCTCCTCCGCCTGCACCATGCGGAACGCGCGGTACATCACCGCCGACGCGACGATGGTGTGCGGGTCCTCCTTCATGGCGATGGACTTCTCCTTGATGATCCCGTCCAGCCACGACGTGTCGATGCTGTTGTTCTTAAAGTCCTCCGTCTCCAGGAGCTGCACGAGGTACTCCACCGCGGTGCGAATCTCGCCGCGCACCACCATGCCCTTGAGCGCAATCACGAGCGACTTGCGCGCCTGCTCGCGCGTCTTGCCGGTGGCGAAGATGTGCCCAAACTGCGAGTCCGCAAACTCGTGCACGCCGCCGTTGGCGCCGACGGAGAAGTACCCCCAGACGTCGGGGGTGCTCTGGAACGACACGCGCTCGATCCCGCCGGAGGTGGGCTTGAACCCCTCATCCGGGTTCTCGGCGGTGATGCGCGCGGCGATGAGGTGACGCTCGGGTAACTCGTAATCCTCCTCCATGAAGTCGATGTCGGAGTCGCCGTCGGGGTCCCGCCCGTAGAAGCGGCGGATGTCCGGGATGCGGCTCAGCGGGATGCCCATCGCCACCTGCAGCTGCGTGGCGGGCAGGTTCACGTTGGTGATGCCCTCCGTCACGGGGTGCTCCACCTGGAGGCGCGGGTTGAGCTCGAGGAAGAAAAAGTTGCCCGTCTCGGCGTTGTACAGGTACTCCACCGTGCCCGCCCCGATGTACCCGATGTTCTGCGTCAGGCGCTGCGCCGCCTTCTCCATCTCGCGGAAAATCGCGGGTTCCGCGATCGTGGGAGGGCCCTCCTCGAAGATCTTCTGGAAGCGGCGCTGCGTCGAGCAGTCGCGCCCGCTGAGCGCGACGGCGTTGCCAAACTCGTCGCCCACGATTTGCACCTCGAGGTGCCTCGCCTGCGTGCAGAGCTGCATCATGAACATGGGCGACCCAGGCACCTCCGCCTTGACCATCTCGAAGTTCACCTTGAGCTCCTCGTCGTTGTTGCTCATGCGGATGCCCTTGCCGCCGCCGCCCTCGGACGCCTTGAGCATCACCGGGTACCCGATGCGGTTCGCCGCGGCGAGCGACTCCTCCACGGTGGTCACCATGGCTTTGTTGAAAATCTCATCCGGGATAGTGCCCTCCTCGTTGAGCACCGCCTCCAGGCCGTCGCCGGACCACGGGATGGAGGGCACCTTCGCGGTCTGCGCCAGGATGTTAGCAGCGATCTTGTCACCCAGCACCGACATCACCGGCGCGGTGGGGCCGATGAACTGGATGCCCTTCTCCTTGAGCGCCGTCGGTAACTTGGGGTTCTCCGACGCGTGCCCCCACCCGGGCCAAACCGCGTCCACGCCCTCGCGCTCGGCGATGTCCACGATCAAGTTGACGTTGGCGTAGTTGTTTTTGTTGGAACCACCGGGCACTTCCACGAAATCATCCGCGAAACGAATGAACTCGGCGTTGGCGTTGAGATCCTCGGGCGTCGCCATGGCGAGAAACTCGATGGCGTTTTCGTCACCCAGCTCGTTGTACGCCCAGCGACGCATGGAGATGATGGACTTCGTCGCCGCCATGCCGTTGTTCGCGATGAGCACCTTACGGATCACGCGCTTGCCGCCGTGCGCGGCGACGTACTTCGCGATCGCCTCCGTCGCCGAGCTCGCCTCCGCGCTCGAGGAGGACTCCGCGGGCGCCGAGACGGCGGCTTTTAACGAAACGTCGCGCCCGTCGGGAAGCGCGGCGACGCGCGGGAGGGGCCTACGCGCGACGGCGGGCGCCGCCGCGTGGTGGCCGACGGAGCTCCGCTCGCCGAGGACTGCGTTTCCGAAACGTGAAGGCGGGTTTGGTTTTCGTTTGTGTTCGAAAAGACGACGAAAGGATACGCGTAGGGTCAGCTTTTTTGTCGCGTCGCGTCGCGAGAGTCTAGAGGACGTTTTCCGTTTCGTCTTTCACGCGCGCGCTGCGTGTTAACACCGATTGGGTTAATAACCCGTGGTGTCCGGTTCGCGACCGCCGCGTTGGCGGGACCGACGAAATGGACGTGCCGACGGCCGGAAGGCCCCGGAAAACGCGCGGTTCGATGCGACGCGGGGGGGTACGCACATCCAGAGCGGCGGAGCGTGCTGCGTCGGGCGGTGTTCGCCGAGACGTGCGCTCGGCGGGGCTGGGCCCACGACGGGGCAGCACTCAGCGCTTGCATGCTGACGCTTTGAGCGCTGCGGCTGTTGCCAATAATAATCGAGGATGAGAGGAGTGTGTGTCAGCGCCGAGCTCTTGAGTGTGACGCGATGCACGGCGTCGCTCGAGGTGAATCGGGACTGCCGTTGACTTCGCCGCCGACACTGCACCGTTCGTCCCTCGTCTCGCGCGGACGATCACGCGCGCGCGCGTCCCCGGACAACCGCGACGGTCGCGTTTTACGGGAAAAGATTTGAGTGGCTTCGGAGCAAACCCGATAAGCGCGCGTCGGAAAACGCACGGTTCCGGCGATGCGATCGAGCGGACGCACCGGTTGTAACAGCTTTAGGTCCGCACGATGTGACTTCGGACGGTGAGAGCCAATGCACGCTGTTCTCTTCCGGCGTGCGCTTCGCCGCGACGCACCGCGCTGTGGCGAACGCGATCGAACCGTCTATCCACTTTATCTGACGGGGACTCGTCCGCTGTTTCAGTCGCAGGCAAAAGGGGCGTAAGGCGCGTAACTCATTGGCTGCTGAGATGAATCCTCCCGGCGCCGCTGATTGGCCGAGAAGCTTCACGGAAAAAGAAGATTTCGTAAGATCCCGAGTTAGCTGCTTTTCCGGGACTCGTGAGTGCGATGTTATCTGCGCCGCTGCGTGCGCGCGCGCCACCGCACTCACGCACGCGCGGAAGCGTACCTACACGGAAGCGTACTCTAAGCGGCTTTCAGAGATGTCGGCTCTCACCTCCTCGTTCGTCGGCGTCGCGCCCAAGGTGGCCGCGATGAAGCCCAAGAAGGCGCAGCGCGTCGCGGTCACCGCCAAGGCGGTCGACGTCGACAGCCTCGCGCCTCCCACCACGCGCGTCGCCCCCAGGGTCCCCGAAGGTGCGCGTTTTTCCGGATCGCGCGGAGTCCTCCGCGACTGCGCGTTCGCGGCTTGGCGAAACACTGTATGCGCGTCGACGAGCGGTTTCGCTAAGGGCCACGCGCGAGAACGGCGCCAAAGGCGCGATGGCGCGATCGGCGAACCGGCGGTTATGCGCTTTCAGAGCGAAAGAACGTTCCCCGATTGACCCCGATCGATCCTCCCTCCCGCTCTCGTCTCTCGTCTCAACCCGAAGGCGCCCCCGTGGTCCCCCCCCAGGACCTGGCGAGCCGCCCCCGCCGCAACCGCCGCAGCGCGACCGTGCGCGAGGCGTTCCGCGAGACCATCCTGACGCCCAGCAACTTCATCTACCCGATCTTCGTGCACGACGGCGAGGAGGACATCCCCATCGACTCGATGCCCGGGCAGTCGCGCCTGGGCTGGAAGACCGGCATGATCGACAAGGTGCGCGAGGCGCGCGCCGCGGGCGTGAACCAGGTGGTGGTCTTCCCCAAGACCCCCGACAACCTCAAGACTGAGACCGCGGAGGAGTGCTTCAACCCCAACGGCCTCGCGCAGCGCTCCATCTCGCTGCTCAAGGACACCTTCCCGGACCTCGAGGTGTACACGGATGTCGCGCTCGACCCCTACAACACCATGGGCCACGACGGCATGGTGCGCTCCGACGGCGTCGTGATGAACGACGAGACCGTGTACTACCTGTGCAAGCAGGCGGTCTCGCAGGCGCGCGCGGGCGCGGACGTCATCTCGCCCTCCGACATGATGGACGGGCGCGTCGGCGCCATTCGCGAAGCGCTCGACGCCGAGGGCTTCACCAACGTCGCCATCATGTCCTACACCGCGAAGTACAACTCGGCGTACTACGGCCCTTTCCGCGACGCGCTCGCTTCGGCGCCGCGCCCCGGCAGCGAAGACTGGAAGATCCCCAAGGACAAGGCTGAGTACCAGATGGACCCCGCGAACTACCGCGAGTGCCTGCGCGAGGCTGCGCTGGACGAGGCGGAGGGCGCGGACATCATGATGGTCAAGCCCGCCGGCGCGTACCTCGACATCATCCGCGCGCTCAAGGACTCCACCACGCTCCCCATCTCGGCGTACCAGGTGTCCGGCGAGTACTCCATGCTCAAGGCGGCCTCCGCCGCCGGCTACCTCAACGAGAAGGACGCCGTGCTCGAGTCGCTCATCGCCATCAAGCGCGCGGGAGCGGACCTCACGCTCTCCTACTACGCCGTCGACGCCGCCAAGTGGCTCGACGAGATGTGATGATGCGTGTTAGTCGCGTATTAGTCGCGTTTGATTGAAAGCGTTGACGAGTATTATTTTTTTCGCAATCGCGCGCGTTCGAGCAAAAAACCGCAGACGACGCGCTCGACGCGAGAGTAGCGTGCGAATGTCGACATCCGATTACACTCTCCTCATTCACCCAAAGCTACCGCGCGCGAGTGTCAGACAGAACGACGTTTCGCTGTGTCCTCCGACGAACCCTTAGTAGAAGAAACCGAGCACCTTGCCACCGACCTTCTTGCGCCTCGCCTCCTCGTGATCCACGATACCGTTCGCGGTGGTGAGCACAATCACGCCGAAGAGACGCGAGGGGAGGAGACGGCCGACCCAGTCCTCGACGTCCGTGTGGGAGATATCGTAACGGGGGCTGTGATGAGAGGGGGGAGGAGAGCATGTCAGCCTTCCGCGGCGAACGGAGAGCGCCCGCGATTTTTCTCCGCACAGACGCGCCACAACACTGGAAAGGAAAAGCACGGTTTGCGAGAAACGGTCTGGACCGCGCGGGGGACGCACCTGATGACACCGCACTTGTTGATGCGCCCGTTGAGCTCCACGACAATCTTGCCAGCCCTGTGGTCGTCAATGTATTCGAACTCGTTGATGTAACCTGTGGTGAGAGAGGAGAGGCTCGTGTCAGCGATTGGTTCACCCGAAAACGCGAGAGCCGCCCTACGACGCTGGATCGGGGAGGGGAGTTTCAGTGCCCGAGACGTACCGTGCTTCTGCATGACCTGGAGGAACTTGATCACGACCTTGGACACCGGGCGGACGAGGACCTGGCGCTTGCCACGCTTCTCCGCGTTGTACATCGCCTGCGGATGGGGAGGAGATGGGATGGAAGGAAGGTCAGCCATGCTCTTCCCAAACCCTAGAAAATATAAATGCCGCGCGGAGATGGCGCTCGGACATGGCCGGCTCACGCCGACCGCGAGTCCGTGCACGACTTCGCGACGCCGCGACACGCACCTTGAGGGTGTCATTGAGAACGCTGATGCGAACCATGGTGGGCTATTTGTCGACTTGCGTGTTCTGCGCGAGCGAAAGAGGGCGGCCGAACGCGCGGGATCGAAAACTCGTTCTCGCCGAAAAAACCCAGGAAAAGAAAAGGCCTCGCGCGTGATTCCCGAAAACGAAAACGAAAACGCCGCGGTAGTCACGCGTTGGGAAAACGCGCGACGAAAACGAGGCGCTCTTTTACTCAGAGTCTATGGGGAAAATCAATTTAAAAAATGAAAAAAAGACGCTTAGACAGACTACTTTTGCGCAGCCGCTGCCGCCTCCGCCTCCTTCTTCGCCTTGGCAGCCGCGCGTTTCTTCGCGTTTTTCGCCGCGCTCTTGCTTTGTCCCGCGGGGTCCACGAAGGACGCGCCGGGCGGGCCCGAGGGCTGCTTCGCGCCCGCGCTGGCTACAGACACCGCGCCGGGGGGACGGTACTTGCCCGGGCCGGCGTCCTCCGGCGCCGCCTTCGCCAAAGAGAAGTTCCCCGATCCGCTCGTCGCGTGCGGCGGTCTGTACGGCGCTGCTTTTTTTGGCGCGCCATTGCCCGTCGCTCCCGGCGCGTCGGCGTCCGTCTCCTTGCGTACGCTCCCCGGGGAGATGGGCCGGTCGGCGTGGACACCCGCGGGCGCGGGAACCCAGCGTGCTTCGTACAGCTTCTCTCTTTGTTCGTGGTGCAGAAGCTCGCCGTTGTACCTCCAGATCTTGAACCCGTTGTCCACGTTGAGCCTCGGCGCGACGGTGGCGGTGAGCAGTCGGCGGCCATCCGGCGACCACTCGGCGGTCACCGAGCACGCCGCGCGCGTGGCGCCCACGAGCTTGTACTTGCCGTCCGCCTTGCGGTCGAAGAACTTCATGTCCCCGGGCAGGTTCCCGAACCCCGCCAGCAGCACGAAGCGCCCGAACGGGTTCCAGCGCACGGTGTTGTGCGGCCCCGCGCCGAGCTGGTACTTGGGCTCGCACTTAGCGGCGTCGAACACCGTCGCCTTCGCGGGCATGAACCCGTACACCACCACGAACTCCTTGCTCGTGGGCGACCACGCGGCTTCGTGCACCGGGCCTTCCTTGTCCAGAGGCACCTTGCAGTCCAGCGCGCCGTCCGCGCGCATGAACGATAACGACGTCTCGCCGTAGTAGCTCTGGTTCGTGACGTCCACGTCGCACGACCCGAGCACTAACACCGCGCTCCCGTCCGGAGCCCACTGGAAATCCACCTCGTTCACGCGGAAGAACGCCTTTCTCGCGCTCGGCGTAACCTCCACGACGCCTTGGCTGTCCGCGGGGGGGGGAGGGAACACGCTGACGCTCCCGGGGATGCCCTTCTTCTCGGGGACGAACGTCGCCACCGCGGGGTTGGGGCCGGGCGAGAGCTTTCCCAGCGCAATCTGCGGCACGCGCAGGCGCGTGGCGCGCGTCTCGAAATCGTCCGTCCGGAAGAAGTGCACCTCGTTGGTCACCGCGCGGCACGCCACGGCGTCGTCGTCGCTGAACTGCAGGTACGGCCAGAACGCGGACTGGAACGACTTCTGGAAACACGCGTATACCTTCTCGCCCGTCGCGACGCGCCACACCGAGAGGTTCTTCTCGTCCCCCGCGCCCGAGGCGTTGGCCTTCTGGTACGTGCTCAGGAACGTCGCGCCGGGGGAGAAGTGCGTCGCGATCGTGCCGGGGCACGCGATCGTGCGCAAGACCGCGTTGCTCCTGGTGTCGTAGATGGTGACGTTCTCAGCCCCGACGCACGCCAGCAGCCGCCCGTCGGCGGAAAACAGCGTGGAAGACGTCTTCACATCGCCGAGCTCGTGGTCGCTGAGCATCTTCTCGGACGTGTGCACGTGCATCCTCGCGACGCCCGGCGTGCGCTCGAGGATGCCCATCGGGACAGAGGCTTCATTCGAGGTCATCGTGGCGCGCCCACGTCGCGGCGCCCGGATCAGTGGCGCGCGAAAAGGGTTTCGAACGATGCACGATCTTGCTTCCGACACCGCTAAAAATGTACGTATGAAAACTGCTTTGGTGTCTACTACTCTCGCGGTCGCCCGTGATGTTAATCGTACTCCGCGGTCGCCTTGGACGAAACCTTGACCTTGACTTTCGCCTTCTTCGCGACCTCCTCCCCGGGCTGGCGCGCGGTCGCGCCGGGCGCGCGGACGAGGTGAATCTGCTGTTCCAGCTCCCGCTTGTTCGCTTTCCTGTCCTCCGACTCCTTCCCTTTCATCCTGTTCTCGTAGAATCTCTCGGCGCGACGCACGCGCACTTCCTCCACCTTCTTCATCGCGCGCAAGGTGCTCTGCGTGACGTTGCGGTCGTAGCGCTCGGGGCGGTTACGCTTGCGCTCGAACTGGAACACCGAGTCCGTCGCCGCGTCCTTACCGTGCAGCACGCGGTACGCCTTGGTCCACTTCACCTTGCGGGGATTGCGTTTCATCTTGAAGTTCTTGTGGCACTTGCTCCTGCAGAACCGAAAGATCTTCGAGTCGTTGCGCACGAAGCATATCCCGTGGCCGGGATACACCGTGCTCGAGCAGAACCAGCACTTCTCGAGACGCATGGTGTGCCGCGGTCCGTCCGCGCCCTTCGCGCGTTCCCGACGGCTGCGCGGGCGAGAGTGCGAGAGAAAAAAGGGCGGCGGAGAAAAAGGACTCTGGCGGCGGCGCGCTTGCGATTTCGAGAAAAAGGCACGCGCGTCGGCGGGTCCGCCGTTTTCTTCACTCGGCATGGCGCTCCTTCACGCGCTCCCCCCCCCGCCTTGTCGGAGTCGGTTCGAGCGATTGCACCGGTCGATATGGCGCGCGCGGTACGTTCCGTACTCGCCCTCGCGGCTCGCGTGCGCCGCCGCCGGTAGCGACGTCGAGCGCGACGCGGCTCCCCTCCCCACGCCCCTGCGCGAACGAGACGCGTCGAGCACGTCGTCGTCTCTGCTCGTCTCCGAGTGGCGCGCGTGGGCGCGGGACCGCGCGAAGGCGACGAGCGAGGCGCTCCCCGCGACGAGCGACCTCCCGAGCGTGGAGAGCCTGTTCACCGAGATCGACTGGATCATCGAGGACGCGGTGGTGGGGCAGAGAAGGGGCTCCACCGACGAGCCACCCGCGCCGTGGTCCATCGCGGAGATCGCTCCGCGTCGGACGAAAACCGACGACGACGACGACGACGCGAGCGCTCGAGAGCTCGTCTTGCGCGAGAGCGTGGCTGGTTTGCGCGCGCTGTGGAACGCGCGCCTGGACGATCGTGTCCCGCTTCAGTACCTGACGTCCACCAGCCACTGGCGCGACCTGGTGCTGGTGGTGACGCCCGCGACGCTCATCCCGCGGCCGGAGACGGAGAGGATGGTGGATTTCGTCGCCGACGCGCTTCGCCGTTCGCCCGAACTCGCGCGCGCGCCGTGGGCGGACCTGGGCACGGGTTCCGGCGCGCTGGCCATCGCGGTCGCCAGGGAGCTGCGTGAGGTGGCGCGACGAGACGAAAACGTTTTCGGTGAAGACTCGAACGATGCGCCCGTGGTGCACGCCGTGGACGTCGACCCCGCGGCGATCGCGGTGGCGACGGAAAACGCCAGACGACACGGCTGTTTCCGAGACGGTTCAACGAACGCGTTCCACGTCGGCTCGTGGTTCGAGCCTTTAGACGCGCTCGGTGTTGACCGTTTCGGCGGGATCGTCTCCAACCCGCCGTACATCCCATCCGCGGACGTGCCGCATCTGCAGCCCGAGGTGGTGCGGCACGAACCAAATCTCGCGCTGGACGGCGGCGACGGCGCCGGGACGCGATGCGTCGACGCCGTCGTCGCCGGCGCCGCGACGCGGCTCAAACCGGGCGGGTTCCTGCTCTTGGAGACGAACGGGGGAACGCAGGCGGAGGCCATCGCGCGGAGCCTGCGCGAGTGGTGTGTCGGCGCGAACGCGGAGGGCTCTTCTGGAGTCTCTGGAGGCGTCTCCGCGACGAACGCGACGGATGGATCTTCGACAGCCGAAAAAGTCTTCGAGGACGTCGCCGTCCTCCGCGACTTTTGCGGCGTCGGGCGGTTCGTCTCGGCGAGGAGGAAACAGTGAGCAGTGAGAGGTTGACGCGGCGCGCGGCGCGACGCGCGCCGAGTACTCCGCACGCGGAGAGAAAAAGAGGGCTTCTCGGTATAAGCACGACGTTCTAACCAACTGAGCTACAGGGGCGTGAGTAAAGTCTTGCGACGACCGAAGTCGCCTAGAGCGGGTGATCGTGCGTTCGCACGAAGTAGAGGTGTTCGCGTTGAGCTTTCACTCGCGGCGCTGCCCCTGCTGGGGCTCGAACCCAGGACTTTCGCGTATCTCTCGTGTGCATTCTGACTGTTCACCAGTCATCATGTATGGATTAGCCTAAATTTTTAGCCGCCGCGGAAAATTGAGGCTACAAATAGTGACCAAAGACGTAGGCGCGTAGCGCGTCGAAGTTTCTGATCCTTTGGTTCGCGAACCCCCAAACGCCCTCGACCGCCGAGGCGTCCGCGCGTTCGCGTTTCCGTATGCGCGAACAGTCTGCGACGCGAACCTCATCCGCAACTGGCGAATCGAACGACGAAATCTTTCCCGCTGCCGACAAACCCCCCCAATCCCTCGCGTCAGCATCCTTCGCGAAGCACTCTACCGGGCGCGCGACACGGAACGCGCGAACCCCGTGGCCCGTATCGCACGATGGCCGGAGACAACAACGACGCGGCCGAAGAGGCTGCGCCCGACGTCGACGACGACGACGACGAGAAGGGCGGTAACGTTCGAGAACAAGACCGCTTCTTGCCAATTGCCAACATCAGTCGCATCATGAAGAAGGCGCTGCCCGCGAACGCGAAGATCGCCAAGGACGCCAAGGAGACGGTCCAGGAGTGCGTCTCGGAGTTCATCAGCTTCATCACCAGCGAGGCGAGCGATAAGTGCCAGCGCGAAAAGCGCAAGACCATCAACGGCGACGACCTGCTGTGGGCCATGAGCACGCTCGGATTCGAGGAGTACGTCGAGCCGCTCAAGGTGTACCTGCACAAGTACCGCGAGACCGAGGGCGAGAAGGCGACGAACGCGAAGCAAGGGGACACCCCGAAAAACGGGAAGAACGACTCGGGGGGCGACGCCCAGGGCACGCTCGGGGGTAACCAAAATAGCGCGGGGTACGGGCAGGTCTTCTGAGCTGAGTAAGGGCGCGGCGAGCGAACATAAGGCGAATCCCGCCAAATCAAATCCCGCGAGACTTGAGAAAACCACGCGACGTTTGAGACGAAGAACGAAACGCGAAACGCGAAACATTTCGGTTCGGTTTGGTTTGTGATCGAAACACATAAGGCCGAAGATGCGAACTCGACTCCGAACTCGACGCGCGCGCGAAGGATCCTTCGCGATTTCGACGCTCTCGAAAGCGAGAAGACGCTGAAGACGCCGACTCAGAAGTCCATCCGCGAAGACGCGACTATTTGTCGACGAAATTTCGCCGCGCACTTACGTACAGTATCGCGTTCGAAAGTACCGCACTCTAAGCCCTTTTCGCGCGCCTTTTTGTCCGTCTCCTAAACGCCCTGGAACGCCCAGTCTTTATTCACGGCGTCGAACGTCGCGATCTCGAATGTGTGCGCGACGTCCAGGAGCTCGGCCTCGCCGAACGGGCGCCCCACCATCTGCAAACCAACCGGGAGCGTCGCGCCGTTTTCGGTAACTGTCCCCGCTCTTACGACGACAGCGGGCAGACCCGCGAGGTTGACGTTCACCGTCATGACGTCTCCACTGAACATCGCCAGCGGGTCGTTCACCTTCCCCCCTATGTCGTACGCCGGCGTCGGCGCCGCGGGCGTGAGAAGCGCGTCGTACTCCGAAAGCTTCGAGTTCAAATCAATCTCCACCAAACGACGCGTCTCCTGCGCGCGCTTGTAGTAGGCGTCGCTGTGCCCCGCGCTGAGCGCGTACGTGCCCATCAGGATGCGCCGCTTGACCTCGGCGCCCAGCCCCTCGCTGCGCGTCGTGTTCGTTGCGCCGTAGCGGATGGCGTCGTAGCGCGCCAGGTTCGAGCTCGCCTCGGAGAGAGCGAGCACGTAGTACGCGGGCAAGCCGAGGCCGAACGTCGGGCACGACACGACGTCCACGACGGCGCCCAGTTTCTCCAGCTCGGCGGCGGCGGCGACGATTTTCCCAACCACGCCTTTGTCGACGCCCTCGCCGAGCGTCTCCTTGACGAGCGCGAACTTCTTCCCCAATAGCGGTTTCGAAACCAGCTGTTCCAGGCGTTTCAGGTGCGAGTGGTAGTCGCGGGGGGCCGGGCCCGTTTGTCGTTTGTCATTTTGGAACGTGGCGTCGGAGAAGTCGCTCGCGTCGCCGCGCGCGATGGCGCTCAGCACGATGGCGGCGTCCTCGACGCTCGACGCGAGAGGCCCGATGCAGTCGAACGACGAGGCGTACGCCACCAGGCCGTGCCTGGAGACGAGCCCGTAGGTGGGCTTCAAACCAACCACCCCGCAAAACGACGCGGGTTGTCGAATCGAGCCCCCGGTATCGCTGCCCAGCGCCACCACGCACTGTGCCGCGGCTACCGCCGCCGCGGAGCCGCCGGAGGAGCCGCCGGGCACTCGCGTTTGGTCCCAGGGGTTCGCCGTCGCGCCTTTCGCGGAGCTCTCGGTGGTGCTCCCCATGCCGAACTCGTCCATGTTGGTCTTGCCCACGACCACGGCATTCGCATTTCGAAGCGATTCGATGACGCGCGCGTCGTACGGAGACTTCAGACCACTCAAGATGTTCGAGCCCGCGCTCGTCTCGCCCGACGCCGTCGCGATGTTATCCTTCACGCCCAGAGGGATGCCCGCCAGCAAACCGAGCGGCTCGCCGGCGCGCAGCGCCGCGTCCACCGCCTTCGCCTGCGCGATGGCGTCGTCCGCAGTGACGGAGACGAACGCGCCGATGGTCGCGTTCGCGCCTTCGATCGCGGCGATGTACGAGCGCGTCACCTCCTCCGCGGACGTCTCGCCCTTGCGGATGCGGTCGCCGATGGAGCGCACGAGGCTCTGCGAGCACGACGCGACGTGCGCGACCCGTCGGCGGGACGCGCGTTTCCGGAGGAACACCGAGCGGTCCCGCCCGGAGCGCCCGCCCACACCCGAGGGGGCGAGACCGGTGGCGTGGACGGACATCTGCGCCGTGGTCGACATCAACGCGCGTCGAACCCCGCCGGCTGCCTGCTTGCGCGGCCGTGAAGTGCTGCACCAAAGCCCTTTCCCTCAACCACGACATTGGCGAGGACTCGACGGCGCTCGGAAAATGCGAGCGACCGCGCTCGGCCCAAAAAACCTCGTCAGACCAAATGCCCATACGACACTTCGCAATTTCTTTTGCGGCCGCACTTCGCGCGGGACGCCTATTTTCGTGCCCGAATGCGCTCCCGCGCGGCATAGGCGGACGGACACCCGGCGGTGCAGCGTCGGTTTCATCTCCCGATCACCCATGGCCAACGCTCTTGTGACGGGCGATCACGCCCTGGTGGGCGAAACCCCCGGCCGACCCGGCGCGGTCAAGCTGCGTTTCTGCCCCACCTCGAACGATCTGCTGTATCCCCGCGAAGATCGCGAGCGCAAGAAGCTGGTGTACGTGTGCAAGAACTGCAAGTACGAGGTGGACGCGGATGATCATTGCGTGTACCGGCACACCATTCACCACACCGCGGCGGAGACGACGACCGTGATTCAGGACGTGCGGACCGACCCGACGCTGCCCAGGTCCAACGACGTGCGTTGCCCGAGTTGCGAACACAACGAGGCGGTGTTCTTTTCGCTCACCACGTCGGAGGGGATGTCGCTGTTCTTCCAGTGCGTGTCTTGCGCGCACAAGTGGAAGGACGAGGGCAGTGCCATCTGAGCTCGCGCCTTCGGGACACGCCGGGAAATGTCGACCGCGACGTTTTAGTTAGAAGGGAGGAAGGAAGGGATCGAGAGCGAATCATCCCGAGAGAGCCGCGTAGATCAACGAAACACCTGTTGTACATTCGACAGATTAATCTTAGAAAGCGCGAAGGCTTCGTTCGTTCTCTTACAAACGCGACGACGTCAGCTCGCGTCTCGACCCAGCACACCTTCGCGACTCGTGACTACGTTCATCGCGCCTCGAATTGGACGACTGCGGAGGGAAAACCGGTGAAGGGACGGTCAGACTCGGGTCGCGAAGCGGTCGCGCCGGAAACACTCGCGCCCGGTGAGGGGGGCTCTCGAAGGAAAACAGAACACGTCGGGGATCCCGTGGACGTACTCTGTTTCGTGCGTTTCTTGTACAGGATGCGGTAGCCGCACTCGCGGCAGATGACGATGTCCCCGGGACGAAGCACGACCTCCGACCCGCAATCTGTTCGCGTGACACGAGGAGGGGACGAGGTCAGTCGGGGAATTCGCGAAACCCGCGTGAAGGGAGGCGGGCGAACCGGGGGAAGAGGGTCGGGATCTCACCTCCGCAGTTGTACGTCACGCCCGCGGCGCTCGCGTTCTGGTTATACACGTCACCCCCGTACATGATGCTTCACGCCGACGAGTTTCAGCGATTCGAAGCTCGCGTGGGTGCGCGAACGATGTGGTCGCTGCCGCCGCCTCCGGATCGATTTCTGCGACGGCGCCGAAAAAAAATTTTGGCCAAAACTGCGCGAGTCGAAATTTGCGAGTTTTGGTCGTTCGGGACGAGGCTCGGCACAGCCGGCGAGCGCGAGGCGACGCGCGCGCGGGATGGCGAAGGATAAAGCCCCGGCGAAGTCCGGGAAGGCGACGGCGGAGCCCCGACACGATCCTGGATGGGAGCGGGTACGCATGCGCTCCCTCGCTCGTCTCCGCGTCGTTCCTCGCTCGCTTCCAAGAGAACCATCCTCTGACCGTCAATCCTCTCCTCTCTTCGACGCAGGCGGTGGAGAGCGGGGTGTGGGATCGACCGGCGGACGCGTTGCCGGACGCGTCTGACTGGCCGACATGGGGCGCTCTGCGCGAGCGTATTCTGATGAACGCCAAGGAGGTACGTCGTGCCTCTCCCGGTCCCGCGCGGTTGCCAAATCCGAGACGACTCCCGATCCCAATCCGGGCACTTCGTTCGCCCGCGCCTGACGTCAAACGCTTCTCTTCGCGCTTTCCCTTCCCCGAACCGATCACAGATTCGCGTCACGCACACGAAAACCCTGCACGACTCCTTCCCCGCGGAGGTAATGAAGCTCTCCCCTCCCAACCTGACCACCATGGAGTTCCGGGGCTCGCCGCGGCTCACGCGTTTCGTGTGCTCGCCCGCGTCGGCGTGCCCGTCGCTGCGCGCCGCGGACCTGTCGCACTGCGGCGAGCTTCGATACGCGCTCGTGCAGTCGGACACGCTCGAGTCCCTGAGCTTTTCGAAGTGCGCGAAGCTGGACAAGGCGCTGCTGCAGTGCCGGAGCATGAGCACGTTGAACCTGCAGAAGTGCGCGTCCATAAAGACGCTGATGATCTGGTCGGACGCGCTAAACGAGCTCGACCTGAGCGCGTGCGAAAATCTGGAAAAGCTGGAGCTGTATTGCCCGTCGCTCGCGCCGGAGAAGGTGACGATGCCCGTCGCGCGCGCGCGCGCGCGCGCGCCGGAGACCAGGTACGTGCCCGTGTCTACGCTCGTGCTGGAGAACATGAACGCGCGGCAGGAAACGCGGAGGAACGCGTACGCGACGGGCGTCTTGTGAACTCCAAAGAGCTTTGGGTCGAAGACGCGCGACGCGTACGTAGTGATAGTGTGATCTTTTTACGAAAGTACTTTTTAACCGTCAGACGACGGACGCGCTCGTCGCGGCGACGCCCACTCGCGACGCGCCCTCTCGACCCCCCTCACTCCTCCTCCTCCTCCTTCTTCTTGGGCTTGGGGTTCTCCTCGTCCTCGTCCTCGTCGGGGTTCGTGCCGGGCTCGCCGGGGTTCTTTTTGCGCTCCTCTTCCTCCTCCTCCTCGTCCGGGACCTCGGGGTCGCCGGGCATCGGCTTGGGCATCGGCGTCTTCGGCTCCTTCAGGTCGGGGAAGATGTCCGGCCGGCGGCTGGGAACCGCGCGGACGTACTCCTCGGGGAAGTCGAGCGCGGAGCCCTCCTCTTCCGTGTCCGGCTGAGGGCCCGCGAAGACGCCGCCGAACGCGCGCGTCGCCGCGCGCGCCTTCGCGGCGGACCTCAGCGCGAGGGGAGCCATCTGGCGGCTGGAGAGATGGCTGGGCGAGCACAGCGAACCCGACTGGCTGCGGAGGCAGTTCGCGGGGCTGGACCTGTGCGTTTGCGATTTCGTCTGCGCGCACGCGCGGGGCGCGACGGAGCCCACGACGTTTAACACGAAAGAAGACATCGTAGTGCCTTCACGGTGGTTGGGTGGAATGACCCCCGGGGGATCTGCGAAGGAGACTTTATCCACTTTTTCCGTGATCGCTGAGTTTTGTACAGTAGACCCTTTTCACAAATCCACTGTCTCCATTTGAATCCCTTCAAACCTGGCCTGCTTATACCCCCTACGGAGTAATTGGCGATCTCGCCCAGTGGCGTTAAAACATAAAAGCAGGGGAACACGCGATCACCACCCGGTTCCTAAAAAGGAACGAACGAGGATTCTTTTCGCCTCGTCTTCGCGCGCCCGCCGCTCGAGTCGTGCACAAGACGCGCGCAAGGGTGCGGCGCAGCACGCGTGGTCGAGGAAGTCTCGAGCGTCTCGTGCGTGTGGATCGGTCGCGTTCCTATCCTTCGTCGACACACAGGCGTGAAGCTTCTCGGGGAAGAGGAAATATTTAACGGACCACTCCTTTCGGGGCACTTCGTTGGCGGGATGTTCAGTACGTTCGACGATCGCGTCCCCCGCGCGATCCCCGCGGGGTTTCTCGCGTCGAACGCGCCTCGCGCTTCGCACAGGGTCCCGCGTGCGCCGTGCTGACCCCCACCCTCCAACCCCCTTTCCCGCCCGACCCGACCCGCGTGCCTCCCTCCCACAGAAAACACGTTCCAGGTGCGACCCCGTTTCTTTCTATGCGCGCCAACCCCGTCTCCGCGAAGCCGCCGGGCGCGCCTTCGCGGCGGCGCGTCCCGCGCGACCCGTCCGGAGCTATTGTCACCGGAGCTATTCCCCTCCCGACGCCGTGCCTGACCCACCCCCCCGATTTCCTCGCGTCGAGCAGAGCGGCTTCCTGTCCATCTTGTACAGCATCGGAAGTCAACCGCTGCAGATTTGGGACAAGCAGTGCCGGAACGGGCACATCAAGCGCATCACGGATGCCGACATTCAGTCGTCCGTGTTGGAGATCATGGGCACGAACGTCTCCACGATCTACATCTCGTGTCCCGCGGACGCGAAGCAGACGCTCGGGATCAAGCTCCCGTTCCTGGTGATGATCATCAAGAACCTGAAGAAGTACTTCTCGTTCGAGGTGCAGGTGCTGGACGACAAAAACGTGCGCCGGCGCTTCCGCGCGTCCAACTACCAGTCGACGACGCGCGTCAAGCCGTTCATCTGCACGATGCCCATGCGCCTCGACGAGGGCTGGAACCAGATCCAGTTCAACCTCTCGGACTTCACGCGCAGAGCCTACGGCACCAACTACATCGAAACGCTCCGCGTGCAGATCCACGCCAACTGCCGCATCCGCCGCATCTACTTCAGCGATCGCCTGTACACCGAGGAGGAACTGCCGCCGGAGTTCAAGTTGTTCCTCCCCATCCAGAAATCGGCGTGAGCCTCGGAGACGCGGGCGCGGGGCGCGGGGCGCGGAGGGACGTCGTTCGAAGCGGGGTTATAGTCGGGTTTGGACGTGTAAAACGAAACCATCATCTTTTGTTCATCGCCGCGACGTCGACCGAAGGAAATCGCACTCACTCCTTCTCCGGGTAGTATCGGTCTTTCCCCTCGCCGAGGAACACGCGGCGGAGGATCTTCTTCAGCGCCACCGGCGGCGTGAGCACCTCGAACGTCTGCGACGGACGCTTTCCCACGGCGCCCGCCTCGTCCACGAACGCGCGCACCTTCTCCACCAGGAACGCCGCGGGGACCTCGGGGGGCTCGGCGAGCGTGTTCACGAAGAAGCGACCCTGCGAGCCGAACGCGTACCTTCCGCTGCTGATGAGTTCGGTGAAGACCATCCCCGGCGAGAGACTGTGCACGCCCACCGCCGGCGCGGTCTCTTTCACCTCCCCAGCCAGGGTTTTCGTGAGCTGCGCCATGCCCGCCTTGGTGTGGCCGTACGCGGCGTACTTCTGCGTCGCGCCGCCGTCCGAGCCGGCGCCCAGCATGTTGAACACGTGCCCGCCGCTTTTTTGTGTAGCCATGAGCCGGATGGCGCTCCGGCAACACAGCAGCGTGCCGAACGAGTTCGTCAGCACTATCTCGCGCAGCGTCTCGGGGTCGGCGTCCGCCAGGTTCTCGTACACGTACCCGTTCGCGCCCGCGTTGTTGATCCAGATGTCCACGCCGCCCATCGAATCCGACGCGAACGAGGTCAGCGCGTCCACGGACTCAGCGCGCGAGACGTCGGCGGCGACGCCGAACACGCGTTCGCCGAAATCCTCACGCAGCGCATCCACGGTCTCGCGCACGCGGGTCTCGTCGCGGGACGTCACGACCACCTCGTCGCCGTTCGCCAGGAAGCCGCGCGCCAGCTCCAAGCCCAGGCCTTTGGTCGAGCCCGTGATCACCACCTTGAACGCCGCGGCGCGAGACGCGGTCTCACCCGTCGCGCCGGTGGCCGACGGCGTGGCTCCGGACGTCGCGGCTCTCCTCGCACGTCGGTTTCGTCCGCCCGCGCGGCAGGAGACGAAGGCGCGCGCGTGGGACGCCGCGCACGACACGGCGCTCATGGGGAGACGAGGGCGCTCTCTGGACCGAACAGGCAACCTCGCTCGGGCCGCTACCGCGTCGACATCTGGCGGCGGGGCACGGGGGAGGCGCTTTACGTGCGATCGGATAATCAATCATCAGTGCCAGCTGGAGTTTCCGTCGTGGCGCTCAGCGGTCACAGCGCGGACACGTTTGCGTTT